>OHCP01000029.1_pt1 | contig 81140 bp, 74 predicted proteins | sample 1566811 | NCBI WGS metagenome assembly OHCP01 (sample SAMEA3879591, study PRJEB24766) | human gut metagenome | biome: human-associated habitat; feature: feces | place: USA | collected 1985/1987
CTTTTTAGACTACAGAAAATCTATGCGTAATACACAGGGTTTTCCCCCTGACCCCGGAAACCACATATCGTGAGTAAATCAGCCGTTTTTACGCACGTCAGAAGTCGAACTGCACCGGAGAGACATGCCTGCGTCAATGGTGTCCAGGCTTTCCGATCGCCAGTATCACAGCAAGCACAGCCGGCATGAATCTAAGTAAAATTACCTATTGGAAATGAGGACAATATTCCTTTCCTTTGCAGAAATCAATAACCCAAAATAACATGAAAAAGATATTTATCGTCATTTTGACAATTTTCACGGCACTGTTCCTCAACTCTTGTTCAAAGTCCGACGTCATGCTTTCAGGCGACTGGTGGACAATCATTCCTGATGAAGTAGGAAGTGGAGACGAGAATGTCGTGATCCGGTTCGACAATTCGTCGTCTACCGTGAATTTCGCAGTCAAATCCACAAACAAAGACGAAAAGAACTACTACATGGTCGAATCTTTTGCCAGAAAGTATACCCTTGAGAATACGGCAAAGGGAGAAGGCATCATCCGCATCGCTGAAAAAGACGGCACACAATGGCCGGAGCTCCGTTTCCATTCGCTCACACTCGTGACTCTCGGATTGTCACACATTGACGGGACCGGCAAGGAAGTGGACGTTATCGCTTGCTTTCCATTCTTCGAGGACACGGACAAGAAGGTCATCAAGACTACGGATTCCGGCTATTCGACCAGAATCAACACATTGATTGACAGATTCCGCAGCGTCGGCAGACTCTCAAAGAACTAATCAGTCCGAATATATGGCAAATCCCCTGCAAAACAACACTTTGCAGGGGATTGTCGTATTAATGACCAAGATATTATCTATTCATACTTGATGCTCGCGAAATCACTGATCGTTGTCGTACCGGTAGCCTCATCATAAATCATACAAGCCAGAAGGACGAATATGTCTGGGGTGCCAACATTTATAGCCAACGTGTTGGTATTACTGCCGCTAATATAATAAGTGCCATCGCTGCCATCCGAAATCGGTTGGGTGGAATAACTCGTGAGGCCTGTAGATCCAACTTCGACAGGCGCAGAAAGGCACCAATAATACTGATAATTTCCTGTCGATTCCATTTCCACTGACACACTGAACGGAACACCCGTCTTCGCAGCAATCTCAGGTTTCGGCTGAGTCTTGATCTTAGGAGAATTTTCACAATACAGAGTTCCCTTGACACGACTGCTCTCGTCACCCTTAATCATCTGCCAACTCCAGAGAGTCATAGAATTCTTACCATTTGTAACCTTCAAGACACCGTTCTCGCCAGGATTGAAGAAAAATTTGAACCTTTCCAGTTTCAGTTTTTCAAGTGAACTCACATCTACGCTCTTCAGCTTATTATATTCGAGCCACAGCGTTTCAATCAATTTGCAACCTGTCAAGTCGATGCTTTCCAGTTCGTTTTCTGTAAGATCCAGATAAACCAGGCCAGGTAAAGTGCTGGCGTCGAATTCCTTCAACTTGTTCGTACACATAGAGACCCTTTCCAAGTTCGGATGCTGACCGAATGCGACGCTCTCCAACTGGTTGTCATCCATAATAACTGATTCCAAATTAGGGCAGTTAGTCAAGTCTACATGTGTCAGTTTTCCTTTGGTAGCTACCAGTTTCTTAAGCTTGGTAAGAGTACTGACGTTCAGCGAAGTAAGATTCTTACAACCGCCTAAGCCCAGAGTTTCGAGATTCACGAGAAATTCCAAGCCGTCCGCGGTCTCTATATCCTTGGCATATATTGACGGAACATAGAATTCCGTTATGTTCTTCACTTCTCCATAGGTAATCTTATTATTATCGGCAATCTTTCCATCGTATTCCAATGCAAGAGCGAAATTGCCTTCAAAGTACGCCGTAATATCCTTGTCATCCGTAAGGACAAGCTGGACATTGACATCGCAGCTGGCAGACAATGTACCGTCAGATGTAGAAGCAGTAATTCTCGTATTGCCTCGCATCTTGGCAGTCACGAGTCCGTTTTCATCTACGCTCGCAATATTCTCGTCATCTGAGACCCAGACAAGAGAAGACATCAACTCGCTTTTCTTGGCTTTTTTAGGCTGCACTATCACATCGAGCTGATGAGTGTCGCCGTCATTGAGATAAACGGTGACCGGGTCGATGCTGAAACTCTCGACCGGTACGCCCTTATCTTTCTTGCAGTTCACGAACAGAGGGATTGCCAAGGCAATAACCAGTAGTGTGGATAAAATACGTTTCATAGTGTTATTGTTTTAAAAATGATTGATAATCAATATCCGACTTGGCCAAAGGTAAGCACGAAAAGCCGTTAAAGAAATAGGTAATTTTACCTAATTCGAGTGGCATTCCGGCTCAGAAGCGCACAAATAGCAGGAAAATACTTATATTAGCATAAATATTATACATCATGAAACACTTTATCCTGATACTTGCTTCAATCGCCTTCTCCACCGGTTTATCGCTGGCACAGACACAAGATTCCGCTTCAGCTGTTCTGCAGGAAAATCTTCCTGAAACCCAGATGACCAAGAAAGAAATCCGAAAAGCCGCCATGCCTGAGCAGAGAAACGAAATCACAATCGGCTACGGCTGGGGAACATTTATAGATGCCACATTCATATTTGCAAACGGACTGGTTACGGCATTCTCCGCCGGCAATATAAAAACAGACAACTATCAGGCGCTCGGTTCTGTCAATGCCGAATACTACCGGGTTCTTAACAAGACTTTTTCAGTCGGAGGTTCGTTTTCATGGACGGGAGGAAGTGCAGATATCATTAATAAGGAAGATGTCAAGACAGGGAAGTCCCACTATAGTGCATTCGTGATAATGCCATCCGTCAAGGCATTCTGGTTCAGAAAGAAACACGTGGCAATGTACTCCAAGCTGGCATTGGGGCTCACCATGCTTGACGGATTTGACAACAAGGAATCAGAAAGGAACTATTCGCCGTTCTTTGCCGGTCAGGCAGGCGCTGTCTGCATACAGGCAGGCGGCAAACACGTACGCGGTTTTCTCGAAACCGGCGGTGGCATGCAAGGTTTCATAACAGGAGGCTTGAGCATATCTTTCTGACAATCACGACCACTAATGACCAACGATATGAAAAGATTTTTATACCACTTGATTTTGGCGGCTGCGGTCTGCATGGGATTCAATGCTTGCGAGACCGTAGATCATTCCGGGGAGATTGACGGATACCGGAAGCTGGAAATTATCGACAGGACGGTACTGCCCGAGATATTGAGTCACGAATGGTTCCTGAAAGGAGCCGGCTTCACCGAGCCATTCATTTATGAAAACAGTTTCTCCTTCAGGGTCAAGGCGGAAATTCCTCTGAAATCGTTCAAGGGGGACAACGACAACGAACTGACATTCAACTTCACAAAGAATTTCCCGGCGACATTCGCCACTTATGAATATGAGGGAGGAGGAGGCTATACATCTACATATTACAACAAATCTTCCTACAACGTACATTGCAACTGGCACGTAATCGGCGGTTTCTCTTTCAAGGCCAAATTTCCGAGGGTCACTGAAATACTGTACTTTCCTGACAGCAACGATCCCGACACTCTGATAAATTCATGGATAAGCTACTACGGGAAGGATGAAAACCATGTGACGAAAATCGTCATAAAATCACGTTGCTCACATGTAGACGGATATCCTATCATCGACAGCGGTTTTCTCTATATGGTATTCGAGCGCTCATAGTTTAATGGTATCCGAACGCTCATAGTTTGGAATTTATAGAAGATAATGCTAAATTCGCCTTAATTACGAAGGAGAATCAAGAAAAAAACCGCCTTCAGTGTAATTTAAAACAGAAAATATGAAGAAAATCATTTTTGCGGCTGCTGCGGCAGTCATGATGCTGGTTAGCTACAATGCTTCAGCTCAGTTAAGTGTAGGTGTCGGATTTGCAAAATCTGACCTTAAAGAAAAAGCTGACCTCGCGTCAGTCAAACAAGAGAACACTTCCAATGCCAACGGCCTCTATGTTGATGCGGACTACACATTCAAATTCAAATACGGTCTTGGCTTCACACCGGGCATCGAATGGGTATTCATCGGCGACAAGAGCATCAAGGAACTCGGTTTGGGCGACATAAAGAGCGAATCCAAATTCAAGGAGCATTACGTCAACATACCGCTCAAACTCGATTGGGGCATTGATATTAAAGTAGTTAGAGTATTCGCATTCGCGGGTCCTACACTTTCTTTCAATGTATCATCCAAGACCAAGACCGATGGAACCGCATTAGGCACAACCAGCAGCACGACCGTGGACACCAAGGACTTCTTCGAGAAACTCGGCGGCAAATATGGCTACTTCGACCTCATGCTCGGCGGTGGCGTCGGTGTGGACGTATTGAACAAAATCAGAGTCAAGTTCGCTTACGACTGGGGTCTTGTCAACAGAGGAAACGACGATATCAAGCTCCACAGACAGCAGCTTAAATTAGGTGTCGCTTACTTGTTCTAAAAATCATTGACCTATATAATTTAAAACGGGCAGTCATTATCAGACTGTCCGTTTTAATTTTATTCAACACATCATTGATTCAAGCGTGTCGACGGCATGTTCCAAATCCTCGGAAAAACGCGTATGCTCCATCAGGAAGCCTTCCCGTCCATCCGCCAATTTCTTATACAAATCCGGATTCATATCCATGGCATAAGAAGCCACGACATGCTCTATTTCATCACGTTGCGAAGAACTTGTAGAGAACTTGTATACCCGCAGTTTCTGATGGAAGATACAATATGTCCACTCTATCGCATCAGGCGGAATCGCGGCACAGTTATCCATGATTCTCGACCTTGTGAACGATATTGATCAATATGCTGCCGAGAATTCCTGCACATAGCGAGCCCATGAGAACGGCAACCTTGCCCATATCCCTCAGATGCGCCATAACTTCCGGAGTCTGGTCGCTGAACGAAAGAGTATCCACGAAAATCGACATTGTAAAGCCGATACCGCCGAGGCAGGCCACTGCAATCAGCATTTTCCATGATGCGCCGGCAGGCATTTCACCAGCGTGCAGTTTGATGGCCAGGAAGCTTGCCAATGAAATTCCAAGCGGCTTTCCTATCAGCAGGCCGAGGAAGATTCCCATTCCTACGCTACCCATGGCAGCATTGAAATTGAACACATTGAAATAAGACAAATCCGGAATCACGACACCGGCATTGGCGAGAGCGAAGACCGGCATTATCAGGAAGTTGACCCATGGTTCGAGTGCATGTTCGAGGCGGTAGCTCATGCCCATCGAGCCTCTGGAAATCACGGACAGGCGGCGGAGACAATGCCTCTGCGGGCCATTCGGGAATCCATCAGAAGTGGATGCGATTCCGAAATATTCCTTGATTCTCCTGAGATATTGCTTTTCCTTGCGGAAGAAATACGCTTCCGGGAAACGTGGCGCCATCGGGACGAGGAACGCCATTACCACGCCCGACATTGTGGAATGGATTCCTGCATAATAGAACAGGCTCCAGATGACAAAGGCCGGCACAAGATAACACCACATGCGTTTTTCGCCCAGTTTGTTGAGAAGGACCACGAAAGCGACAAGCACGACGGCGATGCCCAGGAGCAGGAAATTGATTTTCCCTCCGTAGAACAATGCCACCACGAGTATCGCAATCAGGTCATCTGCAATGGCCAGCGCGGTCAGAAACACCTTCAATGAAACCGGAACCCTGTCTCCGAGAATGGAAAGGATGCCGACCGCGAAGGCAATGTCGGTAGCCGTAGGGATTCCCCAACCGGAAGCGGCTGCAGTGCCGTGATTGATGCCGAAGAAAATCAGCGCCGGCATAACCACACCGCCGAAAGCGGCAATGACCGGGAGCAATGCTTTCTTCACACTGGAGAGTTCTCCGACCTTCATTTCCCTGCGGATTTCCAGACCCACGGAGAAGAAGAACACCGTCATCAATATGTCATTGATGAAACTCTCCACGGTCATGCCGCGCGGGAAGAAAATACCACTGCCGTCAGGAGACTTGAAGAATATGGAAACATTGGTTTCCAATACATTGTGATAAATATCCCTTGTGAACGGCAAGTTCGCGAGGAGCATTGCGATGATGACGCAGGTCAGCAGAATCACGCCCTGCGCCCACGGCTGCTTGATGAAGGCGCGCCTTCTGAGATCCATATTCCTGACCCCTTTGGTCCAGGTATAAATAGGAATAAGCATAACAATTATTAATTTTTACAAATTCCTGCCCAGCAACGATGCCAGGTTATTTTTTACATTATTAATATTATCGAAACGTATCGCATTGATACCCAATGCTTCGGCAACTTTCACATTGTCGGCATTGTCGTCGAGGAAGACGCACTCCCCCGGTACCAGGCCATATCTTTCCAGAAGAATCCTGTAGATTTTCGGATCCGGTTTGGCAACCTTTTCATCGCCGGAAACCACGATACCGTCGAAGAGCCCGAAGAAATCATAATTGGAAAAGGCGTAGCCGATCTTTTCTGCCGACCAGTTCGTCAGGCCGTAGATGCCATAGCCCAGCGACTTGAGTTCCTTCAGAAGGGCAATGCTTTCCGGGAACTCGCATTTCAGCATCTTGTACCAATATTCGTCATACATCCGGATGGCTTCGGAATACTGAGGGTACCGGGCCTGAAGGAGTTTCACGGCCTCTGCAAAAGGGCGTCCGGCATCCTGCTGAACGTTCCATTCGCTGTTACAAATCTCTGAGAGGAAATACTCCATTTCCTTCTCATCCTTGAAATAATCCTTGTAGAGATACCTTGGATTCCAATCCAGGAGGACACCTCCGAAATCAAATACTATATTCTTTATTGCACTCATACTCAGATAAATCTGTTCTGTTCTTCGGAGAAAGAAAACCCGGCGGCGGCAAGTTTCGTTTCCAGTTCCTTACGGTCCTTATGATAGTAATCGCAAATCTGGTCCAGATTATCATACTCTTCGTCACGAAGGAGAAAATTGATCGCCGAGGCCAGCATCGGCATGTCATATTCAGGAAGATGTTCCATCTCTTATCCAAATTTCGCAAGTTAAACGACTTGCTTGGTTTTCACGTATATTCAAGTTTGCAACGGGCAAAGATAATGAAAAATCCGGCGCAAGTGTTCAAAATTATTTTCCGAAAAGGAGTTTCATGTCAGCACGAAGGGCGGGAATCGCCTGTGACGGTATAAACTCCCAGTGTCCGAGAATCGCAGGATTACTTAATTCTGAAACCTTAATTGTACCGACATGCTGAACATAATCATAGAGGACATTGCGGATATCATCCAATCGCGCCACAATTCGGTCATCCATGTTTCCAGTATCAATTCCGGCGCCTTTCGACAGAAGATTGCCGCCACCGGCAGCACGATAGGAAGTCATTGACACATTGTAAGTTGAATCAGCGCAGAACTGGTCGCCGCCGGCAAGGGAAGCTATTTTCACGCGCTCTCCATAAGGCTTGGTGACATCCACGGTATATACAAGTCCGGCTGCTGAATCGAAGTTGTAGGACCTGTTCACGAAATGCCATCCAGTCTGGAATGTACGCTGGTCCTCCCCCTCTTCAATCTTCAGGACATGGCCTCCCGGTGTGTATGTCTGAATCCAGTTATCATAGGAATATTCCAGATAACGGAGAATTTCATCCCCTTTCATGCGAATCACAACCAACTGATTCTCATAGGGATAAATAGTAAACAAGTCATTATAAACCAATTTCCCCGCTTTAATTTCCTTGTTGAAGGCGAGGGGTGCGGCGAATGAAATCTGCGCCACGTCCGGAGAAATGGTCAATGTATGTATGAGATTCATGTAAGGGCACATCCCGGCATAGGAATCACGTGAGAGCAAATCCGTATCAAGACTTCCCACCTCCCTGAGAGTAAATGCCTTGACCTTCTCAAAATCCGGATGAAACTTAGCTTCCATAGCGGTATCCACACGTGCGGCATTGACCTTTATGATGTCCGCACCGATGGTCTTGGAAACGACCTTGCCGTCCTTGAGGGTGAGATTGATCCTGCCGTGGCCGATATTGCGCGCATGGCTGCCGGAATTGATCAGACAGATGCTGTCCTGCTGAATTGCGAGCGCCGAATGGTCGTGTGAGCATACGAGAAAATCCACACCCCGCAGCGTCCTGAGCAGGTCCTTGCCCTGGCTTTCGTAAATCGTCCCGTCACCCAGTCCCGTGCCGGAATGCACGGCCACAATCACCACCTGGGGCCTTTCCTTGGCGCGCACCCTGTCGACATCTTCCTGCACAAGCGGTATCAATGACTTGAATTCCATGCCTTTCCACAGCGATTCGTCCAGCCAGGCCCTGATATTGGCATTGGTATAGCCCAGAACCGCAATCTTCACCCCATGTCGTTTCAATATCTTCGCGCCATCGAACCAGGTACTCCCGTCAGGACGGAAAGCATTGCCGGCCAGAAATGGTATTCCATTAGCTTTCAATTCCTTGGCCACCCTGTCATACACCGGATGCCCGGTTTCCACATCATGGTTTCCGACGCATACGGCATCATATTTCATATAGGCTGCCAGGCGCGAAAACAGATGCGGTGACAACGTGTCCACATAATTGAAATAATAAGCGGCATTGTCCCCCTGAAGGCAATCGCCTGCGTCCACGAGAAGGACATTGTCCTTTCCCAGCGAATCGCGGTACTCATTGACATAAGTATTGATGGCCATCAGCGAGTTCTTCACCTGCCCGCCGACGTATGTCGAATCGAACCACGAGCCGTGTACATCATTGGTAGTCAGGAGATCAAACTGAAATTCGCCGCTCGGCCCATTTACGCACGACACCGCCGCAGACAAAACCGCCGCCACGGCCGGCAACCAAAATTTATTCATATATTCCAATGTTTATATTCCGAAGATTTCACCGGACCAGGTTCCGGCACTGCTGCGTCTGGAGCGTTTACGTCCGGAGACCCGTCCTTCACCGGAAGACTTTCCTGAAGGATTCAGCAGTTTGTCAAGACTGAAGATGAGGGATAATTTCTGCTGCATGCCCTCATATCGGAATCCGTCAGGAAAATGCGCGGTTATTGCAAGCCTAAGGTCCAGAAAATCAGCAATATGCGGCTGATAATACACCTCAAGCCTGTCATAGAAATCCCACTTTTTGCCACCGTCGGCAGTCACGCGGTAGAACGGACTTCCTGCATACAGATTGTTTCCATATTTATATCCGCCGTCATCCACCATGTTGTAAAACGGCATCAGGTCGCGGCCATAATAGAGTCTGTTTTCAATACCGACGTTCCAGTTCCTTACCGACAATGTCAATTCGCCGCCGCCAGGATTGCTCTTTCCGTTCTTGAACCTCCTGTCCTGCTGCAATGACTGGTACCAGCCCAATGTCGCCGAAATGTCCTGCCATCCGCAATAATGTCCGAAATTGAATTTCACAAACGGCTGAACCATGGCGTCATCCACGACGCTGCCATATTCTTCCGTATTGGCGAAATGATGATATTTGAAAGCCAGGCCGGCTGAAAACAGGTCGCAGAACATGTAACGCCCATATCCGAAAGCATTGAACTGCTCCCTCCTGTAAGACCCGAACATGCCGTTCCAGTCGAAGGCCACTTCCATGTAAGCGCGTGAGTTTGAAGCTTTTATCAATGCTCCTTCGAGATTGTTGTCGTAGAATTTCAATGAATCTGAGAAGAACGCCTGCGAGTATTCCCCCTCTGAAAACGCCCTCGGGAACATTCCGGCAAAAGCCTGCAGTTTCCAGGAGCCGAGTTTGGCGTCAATGCCGTAGTACATGGTAATTTCACGGAAGAGCCGGGTATTCTCCAGTCCCCTGTCGTGTTCAGGACTTGCCGCCACGGCGGAAGGATGTCGTCCGAAATCTTTCATCATGTCAATGCCCAGCATCAACTTGTGCCGAACATTGGCATTCTGCCTGACTTGCAGGCCGACGGACGGAGTGAGACGGGCACCATAGATAGTCATTGAATTGGTATAGCGGTTTCCGCCGGCGGAGAATTCGCGGTTGTCGAAATGATAGTCGAAATTCGCGTCGTAGATGAATTTCACGCGGGATTCCTGCTGTGGCTGCGGTGCACCGAAACCCCATGAAAAGAAGTCCTGCGCACCCGCCATATTTCCTGTCAATGCTGCCAAAACGGACAGCGCCAATATTTTCAATTTCATAACCAGTTCATGAATATCGAACAAAGTTAGGCATAAATTTACTATCTTCGCAACCTAAATAGAGATTCTGACATGCTGAAATTACAGACCCCGGTGGAAATTGCGGAGAGCGATATAAAATTCAGTTTCGAAGACAATATCATGCTGCTCGGCAGCTGTTTCGCCGACAACATAGGAAAGATAATGAAGGATATGGGATTCAATGTCTGCGTAAATCCTTTCGGCACATTGTACAATCCCGTATCTGTCTGTAATTCAATACGCAGGCTGGAGTCGGCAGTGCCGTTCAGCGAAGACGAATGCGTCCGGATGGGTGCAGGTTCGCAGCTGTTCTGCTCGTTCAGCCACCATACCGCAGCCGCAAGGGAGACCAAGGAGGAATTCATTGACAATGCCAATGCCGCGCTGACGGTGGCGTCGGATTTTTTCCGCAAGGCATCGGTTGTGGTCATCACACTCGGGACCGCCTGGACGTTCAAGTTCAATGCGACCGGGGAAATCGTTTCCAATTGTCTGAAACGTGACGCGAAAGAGTTTACAAGGGAAAGGTTGCCGGTCAATATCTGCTCAATGCTGCTGAATTCATTGGTCGGGAGGTATCCTGACAAGCGTTTCATCTTCACTGTCAGTCCGATACGTCATTTGAAAGACGGGGCGCACGGGAACCAGCTCAGCAAGAGCACCCTGCTGATGGCGACGGAGCGCGTGGTGCAGGACCATCCGGGGCAATGCGTATATTTCCCGGCCTATGAAATCATGATGGACGAGCTGCGGGATTACCGTTTCTATGCGGAAGATATGGTGCATCCGTCCGCTCAGGCCGTCAATTATATATGGGAACGTTTCTGCGACTTCGCATTGCCGCAGGCGGAGCGCGCGACATTGGAAAAGAACAGAAAAGCATTCTTGCAGTCCCAGCATAGAAGTATTACGGAAAAGAAGGAGATTTAAATGTTTACAGTTATCTGCTGCATGTTCGGGGGCATCGGTTTCATCCTGGAGTTTTCCATACCTTTCATCGTCACTTTCTGGTGCACGCTGTAGAGTCCGGTAGGGAAATTCACTAATTTGACTATCTTTGTAAAAATAGGTGCACACTCTGCAGAATCATTTTTGCCGACCGCTTGATTATGAAAGAAGACCAGATACTTATTGAGCAATTGAATGCCTCTTCCATGGAGGCGTTCTCCGCTTTGTATGACAAGTATGCAGGAATGGTCTTCAATTTCACACGTTCAATTCTGAAAGATGCCGCCATCTGCGAGGACATAACCCAATCATGCTTCGCTCTGATGTGGAGTCGCAGGGCCTCGATTTCTCCGGATGGAAACTTGCCGGCCTGGCTTTATGTCGTAGCCCGCAATGCAGTGTTCAAAGAAGTCCGCAGACAGGTCACAGCTTCCAAGTATCTGGACTATTTGTCAAATAATGACAATGCTGACAGTCAAGAGAATGACCTGACAGAAAGGGACACGGCAGTAATAATGTCTGAAGCGGAAGCTGCAATAGCAGCATTGCCGGAATCAAGGCGGAAGATTTACAAGATGCGTTTCATCGAGGGGCTTTCCGTCCATGAAATAAGCGAACGGCTCGACATTTCGCCAAAAACGGTAGAAACCCAGATTGCGAGGGCAAAAAACGCTATACGTCAGAGGATTTCAGAGCTCCTGATGCTGGCGGTTCTACTTGGTTCTGCCGATTTTCTATAATATTATTGTAAAAAATCTGCGGAATATTGTGATATATTAGTATTTCCGATTCCGCACATAACTTAAGAAAATTTACTAACTTTGTTATTATGATGGATGTCCGTAACTGATACGGAGCGTATTGGCTAGTTCATAGACAAGTTCACCGACAGCACCATCAACCGCTGCATAAAACCAGTCATGAACGGAAAAGGAAATTAAACATATGACAAAACAACAGAAATATCTTGACTTCGACCAGTACATCCAGCAAGGTGAACCTGAACAAAAAGACAAGGCGGAGGCTTGGCGTGTCGCCATTGGACTACAGGCTGTAGATGGACTGAAGACATCCGAGTACCTTCAGCTGACAGCCCGCAAGAACATCGAAGGAGACATTACAATAGACGAAGCACGTGAACTCCTTCAACAATACTATACAACCAGGACTGCACGGGATTGCGCCGAGGCTGACAATGAAGAAGCTGACAAGGTTTCTGTAAACATCACTAAAATCTTATCCTCAGGAACATTAGATTTCAGTGCGAAAGGTATCATTTCTTTGCACCGGAGAATTTTTGACGGAGTATTCAAACACGCCGGAAGGGTTCGCGACTATGATATTTCGAAGAAAGAATGGGTACTTGAAGGTGCGTCTGTCAGTTACCTGAACTGGGAAGATTTACACCGAGCCCTGGAATATGACGTCGCGCAAGAACGCGCATACAGCTACAAAGGAATCTCCCAGGATGAGATGATTACCCACTTGGCAAGCTTTGTCTCCGGAATATGGCAAATCCACGCGTTCTGCGAAGGGAACACGCGCACTACAGCGGTCTTTACGATACAATATCTCCGCTCCGTAGGCTTCGAAATCAATAATGAACTATTTGCAAACCATTCCTGGTATTTCCGCAATGCACTGGTGCGGGCAAACTATAAGAATCTGGTGAAAGGCATTGACTATTCGCCGGTCTATCTTGAGCGATTTTTCCGCAATCTGCTTCTTGGCGAGCATTGGGATCTCAGGAACCGCTACCTTCACATTCATCCTAGCCCAGAATGGAGCGTACAGCCGGAATTGTCCTCGAGAGCAGGACAAGCACAGGACAAGCTCGGGACAAGTTCAGGACAAGTTCAGGATAAGTTCCACACGGACAATCCAAACATCGCGACTCTAATTCGCATTGTTGGGGACAATAAATTATCCGTAAAAGAGATGATGGAGCGCATCCGGCTGACAGGACGAGACAATTTCCTGAAAGTCTATCTTTCTCCATCCATAAATGCAGGTTTCATACGCCCTCTTTATCTGGATTCGCCCAGACATCCTCGCCAGAAATACCTTCTGACTGCCAAAGGAATGATGCTCTTGCAGGCTCTCGTGAAAAAGGGACAATAAAAATGGTAATCTTAGGAAGGGTTCACCCACGCGCGTGAGTGAATCGGGTGAATCATCGTCAAAGTCTGGAAAATTTTCAGTTTTCTTGTAGGGTTTTTCGATTTCAGTGGATACATATAGTAAAACCACGGAAATATGGAAACCAAGAAATTTAATTCTCTGATTGAAAAATATTTTTCCGGAAAGACTTCATCCGAAGAAAACGCATTGCTCCGCTCCTATATGGAAGATGGAGACGCTGCGCGTTCATTCGATGAATTTGCATTCGCCAAATGGCAGGATGCAGATACCGAAATACCTGAAGAACTAAAGGACAGGATCCGACATAATCTGCTGACAGGCATCAAGACCCAGAAGAGATTGACATTCAAGAAGATATTGAAGTTCAGCGCTGCGGCGGCCTGCGTTGCCGCAGCATTGGTGACGGGATTCCTCGCGGGTAAAGGCACCGAGCCGGAGGCCAATGTTTTCGAATGCATTGCCGCCAACGGACAGAAAAGCACGATTTCTCTGCCGGACGGCACGAAAGTCATGCTCAATTCCGGCAGTTCACTGCGATACGCATCTGACTTCAATGTAAAGAACCGCGACATTGAACTGAACGGTGAAGCATATTTTGAAGTTGCCCGCAACGAAGAGATTCCACTTGTCGTTTCGGCGAAACAAATGAGGGTGGAGGTTCTCGGAACAAAGTTCAATGTAAGGGCATATAGTTCAGAGCCTGAGATAGTTACCACATTGGTAGAAGGCTGCGTGAAAGCTACTGCCGGCGGAAGGGAGATGATCATGAAACCTGCCGAGGAAATAAGCTACAATGTAAAAAGCGGCGAAATGAAGAAATACGACGCGCCGAACAAGAATCATCTCATCCCTTGGCGTGACAACGAGCTCTTCTTCAATGGTAACAACCTCAAGGAAATAGGAGCCATTCTCGAGAGGATGTACAATGTCAATGTCATCTTCGAGGATGAAACCATAACTAAATACACATATACCGGCTTGGTGAGAAACAGCTCACTCAGCAACGTACTGGACCTTATCACGGCTACATCTCCGGTGGAATCGCAGATGTACTTCAACACGATAAAGTTCAGCAAGCGCAGGACGGGGCGGCATTGACGGCCTGACCACCGCCCCGCTCCAACCAATCAACCACATCGAAACAATCAATAACACCAATAATGAAAGCAAAACTTTTAATCATTACAATGTTCTTCTGCACATTGCTAAGTGCGGCACCTCTGCATGGCCAGATAAGTGTCTCATTCAAGAATGTGCCTCTTACAGAAGCACTTGCGACACTGGAAAACAAAAGCGAATACAGCTTTTTCTACAGCAACGTGCTTCCGGACAAGGATGCACGCGTAAGCATTGACGCGAAGGACAAGAGCATCGAGTTCATTCTCGACAACATTTTCAGCAATCTTTCCATTTCCTACGAGATCAACGGTCACCAGATTGTTTTGAGCGAGGAGAAGAAGGACATTGACAAAGATACTAAAGAAACGACCTTCAAGGCCCGCGGAACCGTCATTGACAGCGACGGCGAGCCCGTGATCGGCGCAGGCGTGCTGATCGAAGGCGCTAAAGGCGGCACCATCACAGATGCCGACGGCAATTGGGAACTGGTAGTTCCTTCAGCCGAGACCAAGATCAGAATCAGCAGCCTCGGCTATAAAGACCAGATTGTGGCTGCCGGATCCGCCGCTGCCAGAAAGGTCATCCTCATGGAAGACACACAGATGCTCCAGGAGACCGTCGTTGTCGGCTACGGCGTCCAGAAGAAGGTCAATCTTACCGGTGCGGTGGCGATGGTGAACAGCGAAGAAATGAACGCAAGACCTATTTCAAGCGTGGCTTCAGGACTTCAGGGACTTCTCCCGGGAGTGACGGTCGTAAACTCTTCATCACAGCCTGGACAGGCGAACACCACCATCAGAGTACGTGGAGTAGGAACCATCGGCAATGCCAATCCGCTGATTTTGATCGACGGTATCGAAGGTGACATCACATCCATCAACCCGGAAGACATTGAAAGCGTTTCTGTTCTGAAAGACGCTGCGTCTTCGGCTATTTATGGAGCCAGAGCTGCGAATGGCGTCCTGCTGGTAACCACCAAAAAACTTGCGACAGGAAAAGATGCTGTCACCAGCATCAATTTCTCGGCATACGCCGGAATCCAGACTCCTACCAGACTTCCTGAGATGTGCGATGCCATCGATTTCATGACACTCGACAATGAGGCCAGAAAGAATGTCGGCAGCCCTGAAGCATGGCTGCCTGAGCATTTCGACAAAGTTCGCAACAACTCCGATCCGAACTATTTCGGAAACACCAATTGGGTGGGAGAAGTTCTCAAGAAGGTGGCACCTCAACAGAACTATTCCCTCAGTCTGAACGGAACACTCGGAAACAGCGGTTATATGCTGTCTTACAGGTATTTCGACCAGAGCGGCCTTACCGTCGGCAACAGTACCGGCGAGCGCAGGCACAACCTCCGTTTCAAAATCAACACGAAACTTCTCGACAGAGTGACTCTGGCGTCAAATGTCGGCTACACGACCACCAAGGTGACATCTCCTGTAAGTTCCCTCACAAGCGGCGGCGGTGCCATATACAATGCAATGAGAATTGCACCTAATGCTCCTCTCCGCTTCACTGACGGATCATGGGCATACGGCGGCGGCAACACCAACCCGGTAGCCACATTGTATGACGGCGGCAGGATCAAGACCGATGCCGATGAACTTTCCATAATGGAAGTCGTAAAAGTGGACCTCCTGAAAGGATGGGATGTAAGTGCCACTTATAACATCACATCATACAACGGATTGAAAGATATTCTCAAGAAGACCATCACTTTCGTCAATCCGGAAGACGGCGCGACCAATACCTATCAGTCGCCGAACTCTATCAAGAACATTGATTACAAGAACATCCAGCAGACATTCATCTTGCAGACCAATTTCGATTTCAACTTCGGTAAGCACAATCTGAGCGGAGTCGTCGGAATGTCACAGGAGTGGTACACCGGACGTTCATTCGAGGCCTCAAGAAACAACCTCAGCACAGAATATGAGCCGACGCTCAGTCTCGGAGATCCGGAGACCATGAGCAATGCCTCCGCATTCTCTTCATGGGCAATCAGATCAGGCTTCGGCCGTTTGAGCTACAACTGGAACGAAAGATATCTGCTTGAGTGCAACCTGCGTTACGACCTGTCCTCACGTTTCCACAAGAATAACCGCGGAGGTCTCTTCCCTTCAGTTTCAGCAGGTTGGAGAATCACGGAAGAGAACTTCATGGCAGCAACCAGGAAGTATCTTGACAACTTGAAAATCAGGGCTTCATGGGGTATGCTCGGAAACCAGTACGTAGGCTCGTCAAACTACCCTTACCTCTCTGTCCTTCAGGCATATACTTCCGATGTTTCAATGATTGGAACGAAAGCGACGACAGGATATGTCCAGACCGTTCTTTCCAACCCGAACCTGTCTTGGGAGAAAATCAAGATGCTGGACCTCGGACTGGACCTCGCGATGTTCCAGAACAGACTCACATTCACCTTCGACTGGTATGACAAGAAGACAGAAGGCATCCTTCTCAAATTCAACTATCCTGCTCAGTTGGGTGCAAAACCATCCGAACAAAATGCCGGAAAAGTAAGCAACAGAGGTTGGGAGATGGACCTGAACTGGAGAGACCAGATCGGAGACTTCTACTATGGCATCGGATTCAACCTCTCTGACGTAAAGAACAAGATTGTCGATCTCGGCGGAAACAAACCGGATCTCAGCGGCTATCAGATCAAGATGGAAGGCTACCCTATCGATGCTTTCTACGGATATGTCGCAGACGGTCTCATGACTCCTGAAGACTTCAAGATCAACAATCCTGAGACCCACACCTACAATCTCCCGAAGATCCCTGTTGTCTTGGGCTACAAATATCAGCCTGGTGACATCAAATATAAAGACATCAGCGGTCCGTATGGAGAACCGGACGGACGAATCACGCCGGAATATGACAGGACAGTAATCGGAAGCAGCATTCCGCGCTATACATACAGCGTCAGGGGAAATCTCGGTTGGAAAGGCATTGATTTCAGTTTCGTCCTCCAAGGCGTAGGCAAATGCGACGGTTACCTTGAGGGGTCAGCCAGACATGCATTCCAGGACATGGCCGCTTACCCGCAGAAAGTCCACATGAAAAGATATGATGTAGTGTCCAATCCTAATCCGAAGGCACCATATCCTCGACTTACATACAACACCAAATTCAACCAGGAGACATTCTCGACGTACTGGCTTGAAGATGCGTCCTACCTCAGAGTCAAGAACATACAGCTTGGCTACACCTTCCCTGAAAAATGGATGAAGAAGGCAAGGATAGATAATTTCAGAGTCTATCTCTCAGGCGACAACCTCTTCACATTCAGCAAGTTCTTCTATGCTTACGATCCTGAGACACCTGTATCGAGGGGAGGATATTACCCTCTCGTCAAGACAGTGGTATTCGGCGTAAACATCACATTCAAATAGGTAGAGCAAAATAAAAAAAGTCAGATATGAAATTCAACATACAAACATTATTGATGTCCGCAGCATTGATGCTGACTTCCTGCAACGATTCATTCCTTGACAGGATGCCACACGACAAGTTGACGGATGCAAACTTCTGGCAGACGGAACAGCACCTCCGCAGCGTAACCAACACGTTCACGAACAGTCTCGCCGGAAAAGAATGGCTCAACAAGACCGAAATCGCAGCAGACAGCGCTCCATGGGCGGTATCTACAGCATGGAGAAACATCGGCGGAGGATATTTCAACTCGGACATATCCAACATCAACTCCGTTTGGTATGCGGCATACAGCGGTATCGGAAAGACCAACTATTTCCTCAACAACTACAACCGCGCGACCGGCGTGAAGGAAGAAGTGAGGGAAAGATATGCTGCCGAAGCATATTTCTACAGAGCCTACAACTACTGGATTCTCACAAGCTTCTTCGGCGACGTTCCTCTCATTACGGAAGAACTGAACGTCGAATCTCCGGACGTTTACAGAGGAAGAGACAAGAGAGCGGATGTAATCGACAGGATAACAAAAGACCTGGAAGACCACTACAAGGCTCTTCCTGAATACATTGCGGCAGGTTCGGCAGATTTCGGACACGTTTCGCAGACTGCGGCCCTCGCCCTCCTGAGCAGAATTTATCTTTACAATGAAAGATATGCCGATGCTGTTTCCGCATGCGAAAGGGCAATGAATTCGACATACTACAAACTCTACAATACCGGAAATCCGGAGTCCGACTACATTGACCTTTTCACCTACGAAGGCAGGGCTTCCCGAAACAGCGAAAATCATGAAACAATTCTCGCATTCGTCTACAACTATGATCTCGGCGAAACCGCAAGGACATCACACAACCTGTCAAGAGAATGCTGGGTACCTAACGACTATGCGAGATTCGTCCCTACGGCAAGCATGATAGAGTGCTATCTCACAAAGGACGGACAAATATGGAATCCTGACAGCGCGACAAGCTACGAAGACGTATTCAAAGACAGGGACCCGCGAATGACCCAGTCCATCCTCACTCCAGGTACAAAATGGGAAGGCGGAGCAAGCGGCGACAAGCTGAATACTGACAAAACGGTCTTCACATATCCGAAATTTGACAATTCCAAGGATGGTTGCATGACTTACACGGGCTACTACATGAGAAAATATGTAGAACCCGAAACTGTCAAGTTCGTGGGACACGACGACAACGACATCATCTTCATCAGATATGCGGAAGTGCTTCTGAATTATGCAGAAGCCAAGGAACAGCTCGGAACACTTACACAGACCGACCTGGACAAGAGCATCAATCTCCTGCGCGACCGCGTCGGAATGGTCCACATGACTCTTACTCCTCCTGCAGGATCCGATATCCGCACAGAAATCAGAAGAGAGCGCCGCGTGGAACTGTTCTTCGAAGGACAAAGATACTTCGACATCATCAGATGGAAACAAGGTGAACTTCTCGGAAAGCCTCTTCTCGGAGTAAGGAAAGACTACCTCGACCAGAGCCGATTGAAAATCAGCCTGTCCAACCTCAAATGGAAGTCAGTGAACGGCAAGGATTACCTCATTCTCGAAGCGAACAGGACATTCGACGCGGGCAAGAACTACCTTCTCCCTATTCCGTTCGCACAGATGCAGATGAATCCTAACCTTGCGCCGAACAACCCGGGATGGAACTGATGAACGTATAACAACAGAAACTGCACAAAATGATAAAGTTCAGACATATCATTACACTGATTGTCACTCTGACGACATTCTTCTCACTCCAGCAAGCCAATGCCGGTGAGAGGATTCGTCTGAGGGTGATGTCAATGAACATCAAGGAAGGAGCCGCATACGCCAGCCACAAGGCTGCTCCGTATGCGGAACTCATCAAAAAGTACGATCCGGACGTAGTCTGCCTACAAGAAGTGGATTACATGACCATCCGAAACGGAAAGAGAGATTTCCTCAATGAGCTCGCAGCAGCAACAGGGATGTTCCCATATTGGTGCCAGTCGTTCTCCTATCAGGGAGGCGGCTTCGGAGTGGCTCTATTGAGCAAATATCCTTTTCTCAAGGCTGAGAAAATAATAAGCACCATAAAGGGCGCGCGCGAACCTCGCAGCACCGGATGGATTTACATCTGCCTGCCTGAAGGCGGCACCGTGAGAGTCGCGACCACGCATCTTGCTCTGGAAAGTTCGGAAATTACAATTCAGAACATCGCAGATGTAAACAAGAAAATCTTCGGGCAAGACCAATTGACCCCGACCCTATTGATCGGCGATTTCAACGCAACTGAAGATAGTGATCCGATTAAATATGCAAAAATCAAGTGGCAAGAAATCGGAGTAGGGACAGGATTCACCATTCCGTCAAACAAGCCGAACAGGAAACTTGATTACGTCATGGGATTCCCGAAGAAATGGAAGTCAGAACGTTATGAAATCATTGCGAGAGCAGATCTTTCCGACCATTGTTTCGTGATGGCTGACGTAATTTATGAGGAGAATTGACATGAGAAAAGCTCTTTATACAACCCTCGTCATTGCCTTGCTCAGCAGTTGCGGCAAAAACAATGAGCCAGAACCAGTTCCACCGACACCACCAGCTGCGGAACTGCCTGAACCGCCGGCAGAGATGAATGCCAACAATGCATTCTGCGTCGATTACTTCACAGACCTCAAGGATGAAAACAGTTATTTCGTCCGCAGAGACATCGGCATAGCGAAGAATCACATCCTCGGCGAAGAAGGCAAAAAGGCAGTGATGTTCTTCTTCGACAGAATGGACTTCACCGTCGGGAAGGAGACCCCGCTTCTGAAGATCTGCAAGGACAACAATGTCTGGCCACTCTTCGCACAGCAGGAGCCGAGCGGAAAGCAGATAACCAAAGGCTGCGGCATCATCACGAAAACAGCAATTTCCGATTTCGACGGAATATATGATTCGGATGTATTCCTGAGCGGTGCCGACATTCACATTCAGACAGGAATCCCCGGCAGGACAACCATCTACACGGGCAGAATAGACAAGATTGCCCAACTGGATGTAATATTCAGCAAAAAGGGAGTGAAGCTTTCAGAAAATGCAGTCATCATCGGCCGCGTGAAGAACGGACTCGAAAAGGAACTTGAACAGAAAGTAGCATCGTATTCTTGCCGCTCATTCGTTTCTGAAGGTACAGAGGGATGGAGTCTCTACGTCATCTGCCCTCCGGAATACGTCTGCCGCTCCGCTGAAAGCAAGAAAACGGTAAACCTTGATTATTACAGAATTACTATCGAAAAAATAAAGTTATGACCAAAAAACTCAGATTTGTCACAGTTGCAGCAGCAATTCTCTTCTGCATGACCAGTTTCGCGGGAGACGGCAAACTGCGCGTGATGAGCTACAATCTCAGATTCGGAGAGATAGCCTCAATGACGGACATCGGTTCCTACATCAAATCACTTGATGCCGACATAGTTGCGCTTCAGGAATGCGATTGGGATACGCATCGTGAAAGAGCTCCGAAGCAGAACGGCGTGAAGTTCATCAATGAACTCGCTCACGAAACCGGAATGTTCGGAATCTATGGCAAGACCATTGACTACCGTGGCGGATATTACGGCATCGGACTTCTGAGCCGCTACCCTATCGTCCGCAGCGAAAGAGTCTTTCTCCCGAACATCGGAAAGAAGGAACAGAGGGCAATGCTCATAGCAGACATCCAACTTCCTGACGGTCAGATTATCACATACATCTGCACTCACTTGGAAGTAAGTTCCTCGGAATTGAGACTTGAGCAGGTCAAATTCATCCAGAAGAAGGTGAAGAGCATCAAGAATCCAGTATTCCTGGCAGGTGACATGAATGCCGAGCCTGACAGCCCGGAAATGGCATTCCTCAGAAAAGGCTGGGATGACCTCACGAACAGGGAATTGACATACAGCACGATGAAGCCATCCATGAAGATAGACTACATCTACAGCAGAAAAGGAAATGGTGTAAAACTTCTTGAAACCAGCGTCTGCAAAGAAAGGCTCCTTTCCGACCACTTCCCTGTTATCGCAGATATTGAAATGGAATAAATAATTTATTATCAACCACATAAATCAACAAAATCATGAAAAAATCATTACTTTTCGCAGCAGCACTTACCATGTTGTTCGCCAGCTGCGACAAAAACGATGACAACAAGAAGGCACTTGATGCAGATTTCAAACTTGAAACAGTACAGACTCTCGCTTATGGAGAACCTGTCGCTCTTACAGGATCCATTACCAGCAGCGCAGCCGTAACAAAGGCCGTTTTCACTGGAGCTAAAAAAGCGGCAGACGGCAGCTATAGCGTAGTCGGCGAGGCTCAGGACGGAACAGTAACAGGAACGACAGCTACCGCTGAATTCTTTGCAGACTCGAAAGAAATCAATGCCATCGAGGTAGTTCTTTCCAACGGCAGTGCATCCAAGACATTCTACTTCGACACTCCTAAAGTAACTGGAGAAGCCAAAGGTGATATCTGGCTCAATGAATCAGCAATTTTCTATCCTGACAACAAAGTTGAAAACCATGAGAACAATGCAGAGAAATTCCCACAAGAATTTACAGGAGCAGGTTCTGACACCAAATCTTTCTTCTCAATGCATGGTGTAAAGGTCAATGGTAAAGTAGAACACATCCTCAGTCTTAACGAACTCCTGGCTGTTAACGGAAAAAACGCAAGTTTCTGTTTCCTCAACTGCCTGGAGAACACAGCAAAACAGCCAAATGCTATCGCATACATCGGCAGCCAAAGAGGCTACATGTTCAGCGGAATGAAGAGATCATCTCTTGGCGGTGGTACTACAGGACGCCAGTGCGACATTTATCAGTATGGAAATAATCAAATTAAGGACGAAAATGTCGATATAAATTTCAAGATGAGGTACGTAAGAGGATCATGGGCAGGAACAAAATACCATCCAGAACTTTTCGAGGCTGTTGAGAAGATCTTCCTAAGCGTAAAGAAAGCTGAAACCAATCTTGAAAGAATCAAAGCATTCTATGCTCTCGGAGAAATCCAGAGAAAACTCGACAACTCAACTCTCGGTGTGACAGATGAACCAACCAGCATCGGCGGTACGACATATGTCCGCAAATGGGTGGGCGCAGGTAATGGTAAAGGACTTGAGGAAGTACTGCGTGCAGGAGACTACATCGTCATCCGTTCCGAAAGACAGGTTGAAGGAGAAGAAAATCCTCGTTACTATTATGGAATCATGCAGGTGGTAATGTTCGAATATGATGACAGCCAATGTTTTGTAGAGAAAGATGGAGTTAAATTCATTGACAAAGATTTGGCTTATAATCTCTTCATGAAACCAGTCTACCTCGACATCAAGACCCAGTGCGAAATCGCAGAATAATCTGCACGGCACAATTAAGGTGGGGAGGACTGACCTTCTCCCCATCTTCCAAGTAATACTAAAATCTAAATAATCCGGTTCAGCAATGAAAAAAATCATTGGAATTATAGCTTCATTTGCAATTCTGCCGTTAGCCCTTTCCTGCAGCAGCGGGAAGGATGCAGGGGACAACATCGTCAAAGCATCTGAAGGCGTGTTCGAAAGAACGATGGGAAAACTCGAAAATGTTTCAATTCAGACAAGTCCGAAGACCGCAGAAGGACTGGACATGTATGAAATCGAAGCGACAGGCGGCCACCTCACGCTCAAGGGCAGCAGCCCGAGCGCAATTTGCTACGCGATGGACAAATACCTTCGCGACGCCTGCGGGTCAATGATTTGCTGGAGCGGAAGCAAACTGGACATTCCCAATGCTTGGCCGGATTGGAAAGAAGAAGCAGTTTCCCCTTACGGACTGCGTTATTTCCTGAATGTCTGCACATTCGGGTACACAGCACCATACTGGAACTGGGACAGATGGTCTCAGGAAATCGACTGGATGGCCCTCCACGGAGTGAACATGCCGCTCGCAAGCGTGGCTGCCGAGGCCATTGCCAAGAGAGTATGGCTGAAACTCGGCCTGGAAGCCGATGAAATCGACAAGTTCTTCACGGGAGCAGCACACCTTCCATGGCACAGGATGGGCAACCTGAACAGCTTCGACGGCCCGCTCAATGACAACTGGCACAAATCGCAGGTCAAGCTCCAGCACAAGATACTCGACAGGATGAGAGAACTCGGAATGGAACCTGTAGCCCCGGCATTCGCTGGATTCATCCCGCCCGCATTGATGAAAAAACATCCTGAAATCCAGGCAAGACAGCTCACTTGGGGAGGATTCCCGATTGAGGACAATGCCTGCGTGCTCTCCCCTGACTCACCATGGTTCAGCAAAATCGGAAAACTCTTCGTGGAAGAATGGGAGAAAGAATTTGGAAAAGCAACGTATTGGCTTTCAGACAGTTTCAATGAAATGAAATTGCCTGTAGAGGAAGGAGACGACGACGGAAAACACAAACTTCTTGCAGAATACGGAAAGGCAATCTACAACTCCATCACCGCCGGCGACCCTGATGCCATCTGGGTTACACAAGGCTGGACATTCGGCTACCAGCACGATTTCTGGGATCCGGAAAGTCTCAAGGCAATGCTCTCAGAAGTGCCTGACGACAATATGATCATCATTGACCTCGGCAATGACTATCCTAAATGGGTATGGCACACCGAGCAGACATGGAAAGTCCAGCAGGGCTTCCACGGAAAGAAATGGATATACAGCTATGTGCCGAATTTCGGAGGAAAAGTCCTCCCGACCGGTGACCTGGACATGTACGCCACAGCATCGGCAGAAGCGCTTGCCTCAGAATATGCGGACAATCTTGTCGGCTTCGGCAGCGCCCCGGAAGGCCTTGAGAACAATGAAGTAGTCTATGAACTGCTTGCAGACATGGGCTGGACGAAAGACAGCATTGACATTGACCGCTGGCTGGAAGGCTACTATCGCGCACGCTATGGATTCAGCGACGAAAGGATGAGGGAAGCTTGGAAACTATTGCACAAATCCGTATATAGTTCACTATATTCATACCCGCGTTTCACCTGGCAGACGGTAGTGCCTGACCAGAGGAGAAAGAGCCGCCACGACATCAATGATGACTTCGGAAAGGCAGTGGAAATATTCCTGAGCCTTTCAGACAAATGCAAGGACTCCCCTCTCTATTTCAATGATGCCATAGAATTCGCATCTTTGTGGCTGGGAGAACTCGCTGACAGACATTATGAAAAGGCATTGAAACTCGGAAAGACGGACAAAGGCAGGGAAGAATTGAGAAAGACTGTAGCACTCCTTACTGACGTGGACAGACTGCTCGCATCCCATCCTCTCCACAGGCTCGACAGATGGATTGCTGACGCAAGAAATGAAGGCAGCAGCATCGAAAAGGATCATAGGGAGGCCAATGCCAAGAGGCTCATCACCACATGGGGAGGCTGGCAGGAGGACTATGCCGCAAGATTCTGGTCTGGACTGATAAAGGATTACTACATCCCGAGACTGGAAATCCATTTCTCCGAAAAAGCGGATATGATGGAAAAATGGAAAGAAGAATGGATCAACACCCCTTATCACAGCAACACGAAACCATTTGACTCTCCTCTGGAGGTCGCAAAAGAACTCATAGCTAATGAAAAGTAACATCCCACGCATCAATGTCTTCATCATTGCACTGGTAATCATCATCTTCGCGTTTACCGGCTGCAGGAATGACAATGCTACACAGACAGTCTTCTCCGAAAAGGAACAGATCAAGGCCGTGAAGGGACTCATTGACCGAGTCACATCCGGAAGGTCCGGCGAATTCGAAGTCCGTCTTCTCCAGGAGCGTCCGGACAGCATGGATTTCTTCGAATACAGTGCAGAGAACGGCAAGATCGTACTCGGCGGAAACAATGGCGTCAGCATCGCAAGTGCATTGGGGCAGTATCTGCGCGACTTCTGCGGATTCCACCTGAGCTGGTGCGGAAACAATACCGTTCTCCCCGAAAGCCTGCCTCTGCCGGAGGAAAAGGTGACGAAGACTTCACCGTACAAATGGCGTTACTACCTGAACTACTGCACATTCAACTACAGCATGAGCTGGTGGGACTTCGACAGATGGCAGAAGGAAATCGACTGGATGGCATTGAACGGCATCAATATGCCGCTGGCCATCACCGGACAGAATTCCATCTGGCGCAGGGTCTATCATAAACTTGGACTTACAGATGAGGACCTGAAGTCTTTCTTCAGCGGACCTGCATATTTCAACTGGTTCTGGATGGGCAATCTGGACGGCTGGCAAGGCCCTCTGCCTCTGAGCTTTATGGAAAAACACGAGGAACTCCAGAAGCAGATACTTTATCGCGAAAGATCATTGGGAATGACTCCTATCTTGCCGTCGTTCACCGGCCACGTACCACCGGCATTGATAGAAAAATTCCCGGACGTGAAGGCGAAGAACACACAGTGGGTGAACTTCCCCAAGACTTATGTACTGGACCCGTCCGAGGACATGTTCTCCGAAATAGGCAAACTGTTCCTGGAGACTCAGACGGAAATTTATGGCACGAACCATTATTACACAGCTGATACCTTCAATGAAAACATACCGCCGACAGATGACCCCGAATATCTGAAAGGGGTAAGCGCCAAGGTTTATCACGCGATGTCGGAAGTGGATCCGGATGCCGTATGGGTAATGCAGGGATGGATGTTCCATCACGAGAGACATTTCTGGCATGACCCTCAGATTCAGGCGCTTCTTTCTGCTGTGCCGGATGACAAGATGCTGATTCTCGACCTGTGGAGCGAGAGATTCCCGGTTTGGAACCGTACCCACGCCTACTATGGCAAGCCTTGGCTCTGGTGCATGCTGCAGAACTTCGGACAGAACATAACATTGTCCGGAAACGCGACTTCTGTGGCCAACGACCCGGCTGCTGCACTGGCGGACTCGACTTCGGGCAAGATGAGCGGAATCGGTCTGACTCCGGAGGGCATCGGACACACCCCTATCATCTACGCGCTCATGCTGGAAAATGTCTGGAACGAAGGCAGGCCTGTGGACATTGACTCATTTATAAAGAATTATACGACAAACCGTTACGGCAAGCTTTCACCTGCTGCCGTCGAAGCGTGGAAAGGCATTTTCGCCACCGCCTTCGAGAACAATGTGAACAATGGCGGTCACGAATCCATAATCACGGGACGTCCTACATTCGTGGAGAACCCCAAGGGCTGTACCAACACCAACAAATGTTACGACCGTGTTGACCTTGTAAAGGCCTGGGAGTCATTGTATTCCTGCATTGATGAACTTTCAGGGAGCGACGGCTACAGGTATGACATCGTAGATATTACCCGTCAGGTGCTCGCCGACTATGCTTCGGTAATCCAGCAGAAATTCGCTGCCGATTACAAGACTGGTGACATGGAAGCGTTCAAGGCCAATGCAGAGGCTTTCGATGCCCTGATTTCTGATATGGATACGCTGCTGGCCACAAGAAAAGAATTCCTGCTCGGCGTATGGCTCGAAAGCGCGAAGGCCATGGGAACCACGCCGGAAGAGTCCGCTCTCTACGAGCAGAATGCGCGCAACCTTCTGGGAACATGGGGCAACAAGGACTGCAAACTCTTCGACTATGCCTGCAAACAGTGGTCAGGAATGATGAACGGCTACTACAAGCAGAGATGGAATCTGTTCTTCGAGGACGTCCTCGCCAATTGGGGACACTTCGAGCAAAATGACTTCGCACAGAAATGCAAGGACTACGAATGGAACTGGATATTCGAGACCGACTGCTTCCCTACTGAAAAGAGCGGAGATGAAATCGAAGTAGTGAAGAGTCTCTGGAACAAATATAATACAGCATTGCTAAATGAGTAACAATCAACCGACTGGACGCTTGGCGTCGCTGGATGCATTGAGAGGGTTCGACATGCTTTTCATAGCAGGTCTCGCCTATCTCATCAGGGCCGTCTGCTGCCTTTTCCCCGGCGGGGAATCTTTCTGGCTGGAGAATCAGATGCACCACGTGGCATGGGATGGACTGGCTCATCACGATACAATTTTCCCGCTTTTCATATTCATAGCGGGAGTGTCATTCCCCTACTCCTATGCCAAGCAGGTGAAAATCGGCAAGACCAGATGGCAGATATACAAGAAAATCTTCATAAGGGCAGCCGTTCTGGTGTTCCTGGGAATGATTTGCAACGGATTGCTGAAGCTGCAGAGCGGCCCGCAGAGATTCTTCAGCGTGCTGGAACGCATCGGTGTCGCCGGAATGTTCGCATCCATATTGTATATCAATTTCAAGCCACGGGGCAGAATCATCATTGCGGCGCTCATCCTGATAGTGTATGGAGCCATCAGCTTCATTGTCGCTCCGGATGCGCCGGCAGGGACTTCGCCGCTCAGCCTGGAGGGCAGCATTGCCGCCTATGTCGACAGGACATTGTTCCCGGACCTGATTTATAAACCGGGAATATATGATCCGGAGGGTCTGTTGAGCACTTTCCCGGCCATAGTCACTGCCATGCTGGGCAACTTCACAGGCGAATTTATCCGGAACAGCAAGTCAAGCGGAAACAAGAAATGCCTGTATATGATCGGTGCTGCGGCAGTAATGACAATTGTCGGCCTGATATGGTCCCACTGGCTTCCTCTGAACAAAAAGCTGTGGAGCAGCAGTTTCACACTTGTCGTTGGAGGATATTCAGTAGCAATGCTGGCTCTTTTCTACTGGTTGATCGACGTGAAAGGCTATCAGAAATGGGCATTTCCGCTTAAAGTGGTGGGCATGAACTCCATAGCGATTTTCATGCTGCCTAAGATCATTGACCTGAAATATACGGTCAATTTCTTCCTGGGCGGATTGTGCACCCGGCTGGGAGAAGGATGGGACAATGTCTTGTTCTGGTCCGGATACCTGGTGCTCGTCTACCTGATTCTTTACTTCATGTATAAAAAAGACATCTTCATCAAGGTATGAGAAAGATAGTCATTGCATGCGATTCATATAAAGGATGCCTGTCATCTTCGGAGGTAGCCCGGGCAGCTGCCGAGGGCGTGGCCGAGGTATATCCCGACTGCGAAATTGTCCGGCTGGCCGTCGCTGACGGTGGAGAAGGCACCGTGGATGCACTCGTGGAAACATTGGGCGGACATCTGGAATGTGCAGAAGTCTCCGACCCGCTGGGCAGACCGGTGAAAGCCGCTTATGGAATTGCCGGGGACCTCGCCATAATCGAATCCGCAGCGGCATGCGGACTGACACTTCTGACCAAAGAAGAGCGCAATCCACTGATTACCACTACCAAAGGACTGGGTGAGCTGATATTGGCCGCCATCGACAAAGACTGCAGGCGCTTCCTCATCGGGCTCGGCGGCAGCGCGACCAATGACGGCGGAATGGGAATGATAAGCGCAGACGGTTTTCTGGAAAGGGCCCGCGGGATGAAGTTCACGGTAGCGTGCGATGTGGACACGCCATATATAGGAGCCCATGGGGCAAGCCGCGTTTTCGGGCCACAGAAAGGAGCCTCGGAAGAGGACGTGGAAATCCTGGAAGAAAGGCTGCGCGGATATGCATTGAAAATACTGAAAGACACCGGCATTGACGTGAGCGATATGGCCGGTGCAGGTGCGGCAGGCGGTCTTGGCGGTGCTTTTCGCGCGTATCTTGGTGCGGAATTGAAACGCGGCGTTGACCTGGTGCTGGATCAGATAGGGTTCGACAGCATCATCGACGGGGCAGACCTTGTCATTACCGGCGAAGGCTGCTCGGATTATCAGACATTGAAAGGAAAGACTGCCGCAGGCGTGCTCGAAAGGGCGAAGAGAAAGGGAATACCGGTAATGCTCGTAAGCGGGGCGATCCGTGACGGGCAGATGCTGCGTGACGGCGGCTTCGGGATTATCGCGGCCGCAAGTCCACAAGGAATGAGCCTGGCTGAGGCAATGCGTCCTGAAACTGCCGAACATAATATTTATGAAACTATTAAACGTTTACTGACCAATGAATAGCGCACTTGCAGTTGCAATCGGACTTACGCTTGCAATCATCCTGATATTGAAGAAATGCCTGCCTGTCTACGCACTGATTCTAGGCGCAATTGTCAGCGGTTTGCTTTCCGGATGGGGCTTCGACTTGACAGTCAAGGAGATGTTTTCCGGCGTGAAAGACATATCCCCTGCCATCGTACGCATCTTGGCGGCAGGAGTTCTTACCGGAGTATTGGTCAAGACCGGCTCGGCTGACAAAATCGCGCTGACCATCGTCAAGAAAGCAGGACGGCGCAATGTTTTCCTTGCATTGGCATTGTCCGTATTTATACTGACCGGCGTGGGAGTATTCATCGACGTGGCGGTGATAACGGTGGCTCCTATCGCCATAATGATCGGCAAGGAGATGGGCCTTTCCAAGGGAAAAGTGCTTTTAGCGATGATCGGTGGCGGAAAATGCGGAAATATCGTTTCGCCGAACCCCAACACCATCATTGCGGCAGAGAACTATGACGCGCCCCTGTCTTCCGTGATGGCGGCGGGAATCGTGCCGGCATTGGCGGGTCTGGCCGCGCTGATTTTCATAATACTTCCAATGCTTCCCGACAAGGGTTTTTCCGATATGAAGGACGCTGAAGAGACTAGTGCCAGAACCGATTTGCCATCATTTATGGCAAGCATCACGGGTCCGCTTGTGGCTGTCCTTCTGATGGTTCTGCGGCCGTTGTTCGGAATCGCCATCGACCCTGCAATCGCATTGCCTGTCGGTGGTCTGGCCGGTGTCATCGCGACACGCAAATGGAAAAGCACTGGAGAGAGCATGAGTTACGGACTCGAAAAAATGTCATCTATCGCGGTACTTTTGGTGGGAACGGGAACCATTGCCGGTGTCATCAAGGCTTCCGCTGTCAAGGACTTGCTGATAAGCCTGATTTCAGGATGGGAAGGCGGCGCGGCGTTGATCTCACCTGTTTCGTCAATCCTCATGAGCGCAGCCTCTGCCAGCACGACCGCCGGTGCCACGATTGCCTCGGCTTCGTTCGCGCAGACCGTTCTCGCGGCCGGGGTCAATGCCGTCTGGGCCGCAGCTATGACCAATGCCGGTGCCACCGTCCTGGACCACCTTCCTCACGGCTCGTTCTTCCACGCCACCGGCGGTTCCATCGGAATGGAGCTCAAGGAAAGGCTCAGGCTGATTCCTTACGAGTCGCTTATCGGACTGGTGCTGGTGAGCATGACGGTCGTCATGATGCTGATAATAAATTAATTAACAATTATAATAAAGAAATGGTACAAACGAAGAATTACAAAAGCCCGGAGATATCCATTGTGGAAATAGCCGGAGATCAGGCATTCGCTGTTGTTGCTGGAAGCAATTTCCAGAGTGATATCAAAGAGTTGGAAATTATTGATGAGGAATGGTAATGAAAAGACTGTCAGTATTGGCAATGGCCATGATTGTCATGGCTTCTTGCGCTAAAGAGAATGTTCAGCCGAACAATGAACCGACCGGAGAGAAAGCGCTTCTGGAAATCGGCTTGGCTTCTACGAAGACTCAGCTCGGAACAGAGGATAAAGTGAACAAATTGTTCCCTATAGTGTGGAGCGATGGTGATGAGATTGCGGTTATCGAAAATATGGGCGTAAAAGGGAAGCAGAATGTCTCAGTTTATCGCCTGAAAGATGGTGCCGGCACTGCAAATGGTGTCTTCGAGCACGTAAGCGGCGATGCGTTCCCGAAAGTGATAAATGATGTGGTATATCCGGCATCTGCGGTTGTACCGAACAGTACGCTCATAAGCAACATTCCGATTAAAGATGCGGCGTCATTGATTCCTGCGAAAGACGCTACACAGGAATATGCCGAAAACAGTTTCGATCCGAAGTCTCCGATCATGTATTTCCACCGCGAAACAACTAGTGAGCAAATCGTACTGAAGCCTGCGAGCAGCATAGTTTGCATTCCGATTATTGGAGTTGACGATAACGATTACGTGACTTCCGTCGTGTGGCAACACATGGATGGAGACAAAAGGACAGTTACCCTCAAATGCCCGGAAAAAGGTGTCAAACTATCCGCAACAGATCCAGTCAACTTCTATCTGTCTATCAGACCAATGGAAAAAAGCTATGCTACATGCAATGCCATTGTCTATGTTCATTTGAAAAACGGTGCTGTCCAGGTAAGGTCATTCAGGACAAAAGGCAATTATGCAGCTGGAACTCTTCATCGCTTTACCCCTTGGAAGTTGGGCAAAAAGGCGAAGTGGAGTATCTTGGGGCAAGGTTCAGAAAGAGATAATGACACATACAACGGCATTCCTTACGGTCCGGCCAAATATATGATTGACGGTAATGACGTTTCATGGTGGGAATTCCGTAGGGAACTTAATGCAACTAAAACCGGCCCTAAAATGGCTGGACCACATACGATGGTCATTGATTTAGGCTCGAAGCAAACAATAAATCAAATCAGTATTAAATCAAAGGAAATTATAGACTCACCAAAATATGGAATAACGTATACAAATAAAAAGGGGGAGACTGTAGATATTTATGGTTCGCAATCTTTTAATCCTCCTCATACTTTCCATATTGCATTTTCGGAGCAGCAACCGACAAAAGATGAAATAGATCAATTCGTTTCAAAAAAGATATGGCCTACTAAGCCAGTTTCAGATACACTGACTTTTACTGGCACAGGAACGATTGATTCAAATTATGGAGCAGACAAAACAAAATGGTGGAACAATACATTAAAGCAGCCTGTTACTGCCAGATATCTCTTCATACATTTCGAAAAGGCTTGGGACAATGCTGGTACCGCCCCTGCAGCAAATATGATGAAAGTAGCCGAACTGGACATCTACTAATCCGCAGGACTTTATGAAAAGAATTTGTTATATGTTGCTCGCTGCCGCATTTTTGGCAGCGGGCTGCACAAAAGATAATTGCAACGGGCCGATAGAAGAATTGGAAATCGGCATTGCAGATACTGACACGAAGGTTTCGCTCGGCACAGAATACGACAAGCAAATCAATCTGTTGTGGTCCGCCGGCGACAAGGTGTATGTGAAAGGAGATGCAGGAGAATCCGTTTTCCGCCTCAAATCAGGAGAAGGATCTACCAAGGGCATATTTGAATACGAAAGCGGCGCTACCGGACAAACCAGAATTACTGATGTCGTTTATCCGGCATCCAACGCCGGCAACACGCCTACTTCACAGACTTATAAGGAAGGCACCTTCGATCCGGCAGCGATAACTCTCGCATATCATAATCAGGCTTCTACCAGCGCCACCAAGATATTGCTTGGCAGCGAGTCCAGCGTTTTGTGTTTCCAGATGAAAGGTAATGACAAGCTGAACAATATAGCAGTCACCTTCAAGAACGGCGAGACATACACTCTGAAGACGCTGAATGCACCGATGCTCGACGAATCCAAGGCCACGCCATTCTACATAGTCGTGCCTTCACAAATGTCTGACCGTGTGGATGTTAAATTTACATCATCTTCCGGGTCGATGAACAGGATTCTCTCGTCGAAATCATTCGAGGCAGGTAAGATGCACAGATTCAAGCCACTCGAATATAAGGCTGACAAGAGTTTCAGGATAATGTCGTATAATATTGCACAATGCGCACATAAATTGCTCACTTCTTCTCCAAAATTCACTGCAAATATCACCAAAGAACTTAAAGCGGACGTTGCAGTAATGAATGAAGTCAAGTCATCTGACAGTAAAAAGATTGCATCTACTAATTTGGATTGGCAATATTTTTACCAAGACGGAAAAAGCGGTATGGGCAACATGATTGCCTACAACCCGAAAACGCTGAAGCTTATAGGCAGTCCTACCTCCCTCAAACTGAATAAATTGGAATCTTCAACTGTCAAATATAATGAGGACAGAGTTTGCCTGTTCATGGAATTTGAGGACTTTATCCTATTAGGCTCTCACCTTCAGAAAGATGCATTCACCAAACATACCAAATTGATTACTGACAAGGTCAAGGCCGAGTACGCAAAGAAAGGCAAACCGGTGATTTTCTGCGGGGACATGAACACCAGACCATACGCAGTAGAGTTGAAGGACTTCACATCCGAATGGCGAGTGCTGTCCAGAACGGACCAGTCCACATTCTACAATCCAGACCAGCCGGACAACCTGATCTGCATTGACTACATCTTCCTCTGGAAAGGAGGTCCAGATGTAAACGTCACCAAGACAGAGGTCTGCAAGAGCGTCACATGCGGAACAATCACCGACGCCTCCGACCACTTCCCTATCTACGTGAATGTAACCATAGGCAACAGCAGCCTCCCGCTTTTAGAGGAAAAAGTGTCACTAGGCTCGTATAATGTTGTCGCTGAGGACTATCAGTGATAAACATTTGTCTATTCTTACCGCAGGTTTTTTTTTGAATGTTACTAAATTACCTGAAGTATAGGTAATATTACGTATTTGATATAATTCATCTTTTGTATATCTTTGGCAAAATGACTTAATGAATTATTATTCAATTTCAAACGATAACACTATGGGACGATTTTTATCCACCCTACTTATTCTCTCTTTGTCAATTCCACTGCTCGTGAATTGCAAGAAAGATGCGCCATCTGTCGAAAGCTTCAGCATTGAGCCGTCCACGCTTTATGTCAATGACGAAGGAACTCAGCAACTTGATGTGGTAGTGCTTCCTGAAACAGCAAAAAAAGGAAAGTTCTTTTCTTCACTCGTCTGGAAATCTGATGACGAGAACATAGCGAGTGTCGATGAGAATGGTCTTGTGACCGGCAATATGAGGGGCAATACCAGAATTACTGCATCTACACCTGACGGCTCATTGATGGCGAGTTGTGATGTTGTGGTGCAACTTGTTCTTACAGATGAAAAAGATATCACTAAATACTTTGAGAAAAATTTTGCCTTGGCGTTGAACTTTGAAAACAAGATCAAGGATGCAAGCAAAATCACTTATGGTGAAGTAAAGGAAATCAAAGGATTCGACGTGCCGAATGTATATCACGAAAAAATCATCTCTGCTTCAGGACTGGAATTTTTAGAAAATATAGAAACCTTGGACCTTAGCGGTTGTGTAAATATGGAGTCGGTGAAGTTTGGCACACACGGGAAATTGAAAAAGTTAGTTGCTAAAGGCTGCCAGCTGACATCCATCGATTTACGAGGCTGCCCTGCTTTGGAAAACATTGATTTGTCCAGCAACAAATTGAAGTCTTTTGATGCAAGCGGTTTCCCGAAGTTGTATTACCTGGCGATAAATGACAATGAGCTTGAGGACATCAACCTTAATGGTTGTGCATTGTTGAAATCTTTATTTATACGCGGCAATAAGTTGAAAAGTATTGATATCACTTCAATTAACCCATTGAACGACTATAATTTCAATTATCTGTATAATCCTGGCGAGAACGGGGAGTTCAAGATAATCAATAAAACAGAAACTTCGCGTCTGGTAAGTTGGACAATGGTTGCCGGCGACGAGAAAAGCCGTGTATGGGCGCACAATTATTCTGACAATGCTCCTAAAATCAAGACTCAGACAGATAAAGTCTCTACAACAAATGATGTTCCGGTGACTCTATCTGTGGAGTTGGAGTCACAGTCGGCAAATGTTGAGTATTATTGGTGGCACTGCCGAAAGGCAAAGAATACGGATACAGGTCAGCTTGTGTATCAGATATACAGTAAGATTGAGGACAAGTTCGACACTGATGGTGGAGGGAACAAGTCGATTATCAGTGGCTCAAAAACCGGATCGATTACATTTACAATAGCCGGGCTTCACTATAAGAAGGGGGATGAGCTGTATATGTTAGTTGTCTATGACAAGGATGCTGCGACCATTACATATAGTAAACCTATGACTATAACATATAAGTAGATTATTGGGGCCGGGAAAAACCCTTCTGACGTGCGTAAAAAAGGCTGATTTACTCACGACAACACAGTTTTCGGACATAACGTGCGCGAAAAACGTTTTATCGCGCACGTCACCATGAAAAAAAGTCGTAAATTTGATTAAAGAAACAAGATTGACAACTGGAATATGTCTGAAAATAAGGTAAAGATACTTTTTGTGTGCCTGGGGAATATATGCAGAAGCCCGATGGCGGAGATGATAATGAAGAAAATGGTGAAGGATGCGGGGCGTGAGGAGGAATTCGAGATAAGTTCGGCAGCTACTTCGGATGAAGTCATAGGGTATGACATTTATCCGCCGGCGAAGGAATGCCTCAGAAAACATGACATTCCGTTTCAGAAAAGAGGTGCACGACAAGTAACTGACGCGGATTATGAATACTATGACCGCATCTTCGTTATGGACTGGGCGAACCTAAGGGACATGAAGCGACGATTCGGCGATGAAAAAGGCAAAATCCAGATGCTCATGTCATTGGCCGGAGAGGAACGCGAAATTCCGGACCCTTGGTACACAGGAGATTTCGAAAGCACTTACAGAGACATCTGCACGTCATTGAATAAATTCCTAAGCGAAAGTCTCTAACTCATTTACAATCACTTCCGCTGCGGAGAGAGCCCAATCAGGGAATTTCTCGTCGCGATGGAAGTGACCTTTTTCCGCGAAATCCAGAAGCACTGAAAGGTCGAATTTGTCAGACTCTATCGCGGCACTTTCACGTGTGGCATCATAGGCATTGCACTTCTGCTCGATATGCGAAGGCACCATCATCAGCGGCTTGCCCAGATACATTGCCTCGCAGATGGACTCGAAACCGGCGGTAGACGCGTATGCACGGCAACCTGCCATCTGGCGCAGGAACTCCTTGTCATCCAGATAATAGAAGCTGAGCGTGTCATCCACGACCTTGACCGGAGCCTCGGCAGCATTGTCCCAGAAAAAGCGGAGCGGGACGGACGGGTGGGCCTCATGCCATGAATTCACCTCCTCCGCGAAACCGGCATTGAGCATGTACCCGAGGATATAGTCGCCGTCCTTGAAATCGGGGCTGTTCCGGTACGCGAGCACCTCAGGACGCAGCAGCGGCGGCACCACCCTGATCTTCCCGTCATGCGGCATCTGCCTGAAAGACAGCGCCAAAACCTTCTCGGCGCCGGTTGCTATCGCGCGCGAAAACAGGTTCAATGCTATATGACCTTCGTAACCGAATTCCGGAATATGCATGTCCTTGTGCAGGAAAAGGAATTGGTGTCCGATGCAGACCATCGGAACTTTCCTTCCGGTTAGGCCGTGCGCGATAGTTCCCAGAATCTCGTAAAAATTCACGACCACGTCCGCGCCGCTGTCCTTGATACGATTTCGGATCAATGATATAGACGGTATGAATTTCGGCGACATCGCCAGGTTGAAGAGCACAGTTTTCAGCGCATCCGGCCGCTTGTCCTGCGCCGCAGACACGAAATTCACTGACTCAAAATAAGTTATAGGGGCATTGACGCCTTCCGTGAAAAAAGCCGGCAAGGTACGGGATTCACTTTTGCCTACTAGCATTTCCACGACTTCATGTCCGCGTGAATGAAGCAATTTTTCCATCGTCATCGCCTGGGTGAGATGCCCTCTCCCCTCGCCTTGTATTATGAACAAATACTTCATATCTATAACAGTATTAGAGGTTTACCTATTGCTGAACGGCGCCGTAACGCGCAATACGCCATTCCCCGTCGTAATTTTCCACAAGAGCGGTCAGGGATTCCACCCAATCGCCGCAATTCAGATAATGAATGCCGCCCTTCAGGATCTTGTCCTCCGGATGATGGATATGGCCGCAGATAATGCCGTCGCATCCTTTCGCCTTGGCAAATGAAGCGAGGTCGGATTCAAATCCGGAAATCGCTGATACAGCCTGCTTTACCTTGTGCTTCAGGACGGCAGAGAGCGAGTAGTATTCCTTGCCGCGTTTCATGCGGGCCTTGTTCCAGACATTGTTGAATTTCAACAGGAGATTATATGCGACATCGCCAAGTTTCGCAAGAAACCTCAGGCGTGCCGTTATACTGTCGAAAGCATGGCCGTGGATGACCACGTACGAATGCTTGTCCTCCTTTATGACGAATTCATGTACCAGACTGATATTGGCCATTTTGGACGGCACCAGAGGGTCCAGGAAATCATCATGGTTACCTGTGACATAAATCACTTCAGTGCCATGTTTTTCCATCATCTTCATGATTACATGGAAAAACGCCGAATGCACCACAGTCCATTTGTCACTGGAATTTTTCAGCTGCCAGCCGTCAATGATATCTCCGTTCAGAATCAACCTGTCGCAATTGACTGAACTGAGGAACTCGGTAACTTCACGCACCTTGGAAAATGGTGCGCCGATATGTACATCCGAAATGATGACAGTCTTGTAATGTGGACGTTCAAGTGCCATATAAATAATAATTTAATCCCGTTTAGGCTCTGTAAATTCCTTGATCCGCTGGTCATCCGAGATCGGACAGACAAGAATATTGCCGCCGCTTTCCGCGACAATGTAGTCCTTCAATCCGTTCACGATGACCATACCAGGCCCGGAAGCATGGACAATGCAATTTTCGCACCCGTTCAGGCGGACATCCGGCCCGACTGCCGTATTTCCATGTTCATCATGGACACTTTTTTCTCCAATCGAGCTCCAGCTTCCCAAATCCGACCACTCCAGATCGGACGCAATCACATAAATGGAGTCGGATTTTTCCATGACGGCATAGTCAATGGAAATTTTCTCGCAGGTCGGAAAAAGCTTCGCCAGAACATATTTCTCTTCAGGAGTGTACAATGCCGGTGCGAGCCTGTCCATAACGCCGGCAATCTGCGGCGCAAACTTCCTCAACTGTTCCACAATCGTCTGAACCGTCCACACGAAAATTCCGGCATTCCAGAAATAATTACCTGCGTCAATGTATTTCTGCGCGGTAACGGCATCCGGCTTTTCCTTGAAGGCGTCCACCTTGACCACCGCATCCGTTTCCGGTACGGAAGAGCAGATATAGCCATAGCCTGTCTCCGGCCTCGAAGGATGAATGCCGATAGTGACAATGCTGCCAGATTTCTCTGTGAATTCCAATGCCTTACGAATGCAGTCCCTGAATTTTTCCGTTTTCAGGACAATGGCATCAGATGGTGTCACTACGACATTGGCCTGGGGATCTTTCATCATGATTTTCCAGCAGGCGTAGGCGATGCACGGGGCTGTACTGCGCGCTACCGGTTCCGCAAGTATCTGGTCTTCAGGAACAAATGGCAGCTGCGCGCGGACATCGGAGACATATCCGGCCGAGGTTACGACCCAGATTCCGGAAGGTCCGCAAAGTGGCATGAAACGCTCTGCCGTGAGCTGTATGAGTGTCTTTCCGAGCCCGAGCATATCTATGAATTGCTTCGGCTTGGAAGGGGTACTTACGGGCCAGAGTCGGCTGCCGATGCCTCCGGCCATTATGACTACGTGTGTATTCATTGAATTAAGCGTATTTCGCTTTCGACCCTATTCTCCCGAATCAGATTCAGTTTCAGTTCCAAATTATTCAATCACGTTACCCTCACCCTAAATCCTTGAGAAATACGAGTCAAAAACTGTTTCCTTCAAATTTATGAAATAAAAATTAGTTTTCCTCGGGGTGGGGATACGAAAAAGCGCAGACTGACGGGCCTGCGCTTGAAAATCAACATGTCATACAGTGATTATTCTTTTACTTTGCGCTTCCAGTTGAAGACAGGGAGGATGAAAGAAATCGCTGCTGCTGCAATCCAGAACCATGAGACAGGACCGAAATCGTAGCTCATGACCTTGGCACCGTCCACCACAGTCTCGACCGCATTGCCGTCAATGAGAACACCGCTGATGATGTCCTGGACACCTGCAGCCAGATAGCTTGCCATGCCGACCACGCCGAGCGCTGCACCGGTCGCCTCTCTAGGAACGATGTCCACCGCCATCAGGCCGCCTACAAAGCAAATCAGCACGCCAATCGCGATACCGAACAGGATCATTGCAATGATATTGAGCGTCCAGCTGTTTCCGCCGAAGAGGAAGAGGGCCAATGCGATGGTTTCCAGGACGCCGGCCACGAATGCAGGGTATTTTCTGTCACCGCGGAACGCCACGTCAGAAATCCATCCGGAGAAGATTGTTCCGATGACGCCGAGAATGGCATTGATGGAAATGATGAAGGTCGCGTCTCCGAGGTCGAAGCCCTTGACTTTCTGGAGGAAGAGCACGCCCCAGCCGTTGATGGCGTAGCGGCTCATATACATGAATGCGCTGGAAAGCGCGAGAATCCATACGCCAGGATTTCTGAGTACCTGCTTCTGGATAGCCTTGACATCCTTGGCTTCTTCTTTCTTTTCTTCTTTCTTCTCACCTGTGAGTTCCTCGATCGGAGGAAGTCCGCATCCCTCAGGTGTATCATGCATCCAGAAAATGATCAATGCCACACCGATGAAACCGGCGATGGCTGCTCCGATGAAGCCCCACTGCCAGCTGAAAGACCTTACGATGATACCGACGAAAAGGAATGAGAACCACTCGCCAAGGTTATGGCTTGCGCTGAAGAATCCGTAGAATGTACCTCTGGTCTTCAGCGGGAACCACCGCGACAGCGCCACGACTGCACAAGGCGAACCGATGGACTGTGACCAGCCGCTCACTGCCCACATTATGCAGAAGCAGATGAAAAACAGGATATTGGATGTAGCGCCGATGGCTTCGGATGCTCCGAGGAAACCCATGATAAGGTTCATCAGGGCAGATGAGAAAAGGCCGACAGCCATGAAACGCTTGATGTTGCTGTAGTCTGTAAGGAATCCGTTTACGAACTTGCCTGCCGCGTAAGCGAACAAAAGACATGAACTTACGACACCGATCTGTGTCGCATCCATGAGTCCGCTATCCATGATAGGCTGTTTTACCACATTGAGAGTCGTTCTGCAGACATAATACAAGCTATAGCCGAGTGTTCCGGCAAGGAACGACTGCATAGCGAATTTCTTGTAAGTTTTCTGGACAGCGGCAGCAGGCACCTTTTTCTCTGACGGCCCGCTAATCTTGAAGTAATCGATAATACCCATGTTAATGTTTTAGCAATTTAGTTTTTCTGTTTATGTTTAGTTTTTCTCGGCAAGTGACTGCCTAAAAAAGCGCCGCAAGTTATCAAAAATAATCCACACGGGCAAAGAAAGCCGGGAGATTCCGTTGTTTTTTGTAATATTTTCGTAACTTTGTCTGATATGAACGACGCGCGAAAACCGCTCTTGTTCACGGACATGAAAACTTTAACACTAAATTTATATGAAAACAAGACTGATGATTTTCATTGCAGCAATCTGCTGCATGGCATCTTGCAAGGAAGCCGCTCCACAGTATGCGAATCGCGCGGAAATGATCGCGGCACAAATCCACAACCCGAATTCCAAGTATGTAGTCGTAGCATGCCACAGAGGTGACTGGAGAAACTATCCGGAAAACTCCATCCCTGCCATCGAATCCATTATCAGAATGGGTGCCGACATCATGGAACTCGACCTCAAGCTTACCAAGGACAGCGTTCTCGTACTTTCACACGACTGGACCATCGACCGTTGCACCACTGGCAAAGGCCGCGTAAGCGACTACACTCTCGATGAACTCAAGCAGTTCAGACTCAGACGCGCACACGGCGTAGCGACGGATTCTCTCCACATCTGCACTCTTCGTGAAGCTCTCGAATGCTGCAAGGACCGCATCTGCGTAAACGTGGACCAGGGATATGAGTATTACGATATGGTTCTCGCCATCACCGAGGAACTTGGCGTTACCGACCAGATTCTCATCAAAGGCAAACATTCCGTAGCGTCTGTTGCCGAGAAGATGGCTGATCACGAGCACAACATGATGTATATGCCTATCATTGACATCCAGAAAGAGCAGGGCCAGAAGCTTTTCCAGGAATACATGGACACCAAGACCGTTCCTCTGGCATACGAGGTTTGCTGGAAGAAACTCACTCCTGAGGTTTCCGACTGCTTCAAGAAAGTCGTCGAGAGCGGTTCCAAGCTATGGGTCAATACTATCTGGGGCAGTCTCTGCGGCTATCTCGATGATGACAAGGCTCTTGATTGCGGAGATCCTGCCGAGGTCTACGACCAGGTCATCGCTTTAGGCGCTTCAATGATCCAGACCGACCGTCCTGAGCAGCTGCTTAACTATCTGCGCAAAAAGGGCCTTCACGACTAACGTGTAATCCCGCGCGGGTGTACCGACAAATACAAACAAGACGCATGCCGAATTGATCAAGCATGCGTCTCGTTTTTTATTTGTTACCGGATTATCTTGCAGCGACAACCTCGATTTCCACGAGGGCGCCCTTAGGCAGAGCTTTTACAGCGATTGCCGATCTGGCAGGGAATGGCTCGGTGAAGAACTGAGAATAAATCTCGTTCATTGCAGCGAAATCTCCCATATCCGCGAGGAACACTGTGGTTTTCACGACATTGGCAAGAGTCAGCCCCGCCTCTGCGAGAATCGCCTGCACATTGAGAAGTGACTGTCTGGTCTGCTCCTGCACTCCCCCCTCCGGAAATGCTCCCGTAGCAGGATCAATCGGAAGCTGTCCCGACGTGTAAACGAATCCGTTGACTTCGATCGCCTGGCTATATGGCCCGATAGCCGCCGGCGCATTGGATGTAGATATCTGTTTCATAAAATCAATATTGTTTTCGTGAATGCAAATATAGGGAAACTTGTCCACATCCTGATGGATTTTCGGAGAGTTATTCGCCGACGTGGGCGGGAAACCTCAACCTAAAGGTACCAGAGGCTACGACGTTGTGAATTATATTTATCGTGCGGCCACGTGTTGCCATAAGAATCAGTAGCTCCTTTAAATTTGAAATAAAGATAGAAAGGCTTTTCTGTGCTTTTAACATTGAAACATTTATACGCAATGCTATTCGCGACCTCTTTACCAGTTATTCCATGAAAAATCAAATAATTATATATTGACGACCATGGCGGGTAACATATGGATTCGATAGCCACAACATCGCCCATTGTCTCTGTCGAGTAAGCCAAGTCACGCAGACCAGCATTGAAAACCCAATCTCCGTCGGCATCCTTCGTCAGATTAGAGGTGTGAGCGAACATGATATTGTAGTTGGCTTTATTTGTGTAGGCACAAAGAATCGACGGTTCTCCATTTTTCATAAGACTGCCGGCACTACTGCCGCTGAAGTATTCGAAAAAGGCATAATCCCCTAGATTTTTCATATCAATCGTACTGTAGAACGGAACTTTTCTGACGATATTGCCATCAGTGAATCTGATAATGAATGCCCCGGCAGCTGTTTTCCAAGTCAATTTGTAGTAATAATAATACTGCTGAAGCACCACCCTATTATTCTGTCTGAGGGCTGAACCATTGCTCAGATACTCAATATCTATTTTCAGCCGACCGGAATTCATGTTCTGGTCTGCACCGGAAAGCTGCCAAGGATTAATCTTTTTATTACCATAATACAGATAGAGGGTTATCTCATTATTGGTGGATGTTCCTGTCCACGGAATGTAATTTGTCGCAGATACGCCATCCGTCATACTATTAGGCCCCTTATCAGATATTGAGAACCTACAGTCTTCCAAAGAATACTTGTGCTTCAAGTTATATTCTAATTTCTTCAAGCCGGATTTGTCTGTAACTGTAAGTTTGGAAGACCCCAAATAGCTGTACTCTTTAGGGCGATAAGTAATAGAATTATAGTATTCTGGGTTGTTCTGATCCCATACACCAGAGTACTTTGCATCTTCAACTGTCCATTTGCCTCTATAATCGGAATTCGAGAGCTTTAAATTATAGTCATGACCGATAATGAGTTCATCACCATCTTTGAGCCGCGTGCCGTCCTCATACATCACATAGATGTCGTCAGGGAAAACCTGCTCCGTCACATTGATCGTAAATCTCATTGACTTGCCTTTCTGGTCCGTCACTTTTATTGTAACCGGGCCGGTCTTGTCCGTGGTCGTCGCTTTTGCATATTGTGACCAATACACATCTCCAGAATGCTTCAACGTGAGGGCATTTCCGCTCTCGACAGTCCACTTGACCTGATATCCGTCATCCACGTAGAAATACACGCTGGTGTTCTTGTCCATTCTGTAGGTGTCGCCGTTTCTTATAGTAGTAGATTTCGGTCCGCGCACAATCAGTTCGCCAGGGAATCCTTTAGCCTCTCTTGTCAATTTGAACTGTAATTTCCGCTCCGTCTCAAACTTTTTGTCGTATGCAGTGACAGTTACGTCCGCAGTGCCGAAGCCGTCGCCGTTGTACATTGTATAAGCCGCACGCTTGTCAGTGGTCCCTTTAGGCAGAGGCCGGAACTCCTTGCAGATGGACTCATTTGAGCAGGAAATGGTAACATCGTTGGATATGCTGATGTCCGGTCCTACGACGACAGTAATATCCGGATAGTAAGAAGGATCGTACGAATCGTCAGAAGGGTAGATTTGGTCCCAGATGACTTCATCTCCATCCTTCAGCATGATGGTCTTATAATTTCCGGTGCTTCCGATGCGCTTATTATAACCGACAACCAGGCGGGACTCAATATCTCTGATGGCGACCTGGACAGTTTTGGTGCCGGGTTTCTCAGATTTGACGGTTATAGTCGTATTCCCTTTTTTCAGACCGGTAAAGACCGCCTTCCCTTCATTGAAAGACATCGACAGATATTCCGAATCGTATTCCCAGTCAAGAGATGATGCATTGGCCTTTTCCGGCTCAATGGTCATTTCCAATACGGTTTCATATCCTGTGTACAGGAACAATGTTTCCGGCACGGTAAAGGATGTTACCGGAACAGGCTTCACTGTGACAGAGACAGTCGCTTGGACATTTCCGCATTTGACCGTGATGATGGCATCGCCCGGCGCATAGGCTACTACACTTCCGTTCGTCACAGTCGCCACGTCTTCATTGTCACTGCTCCATTCGACTACAGCCGAGTAGATTGCTTCTGATGGTACTACGTCATACATAATCGTAGCACCGTCGCCCTGCTGCAGTTCCAGATGTCCACTGGCCGGATCAATGATGGAAATCTCGGTTACCTCACGGCCTTTATTTTCGCTTTTGCCGCATCCGGACATCAGTAATGCCGCTGCGGTAACGGCTGCTCCCAAGCGTATGATTGTTCTGCTGATTCTGTGGAAATTCATGGCATATTACGTATTAGAGTTCTACTTTAAGTGGAATATAGTGTTGTTGTACAATGACATCGCTGCAAATATAGTCAAACAACACAGCAAAACATATACGTAATTTTACCTATTTTCCGCGTATTGACGGCAAATCAATTATCCTGTTTCAGGACTTCGACCGGGTTTTCGGCTGCCGAACTCCAAGTCCGAGATATAATCGAGACGAAGGAGAGGAGGAAGGTCAATGCTGCCGCAACAAGGATTATCCACCACGGGAAGGCTATGGCATTGTAAAAATCTGCCAGGTAGTAACGCATTGACCAGATACATACCGGAACCGCGATCACGACGGCGACGGCTGTCATCAGCATGAACGACTTCGAGAGCTTCCAGGCCGCAGACTTGACACCGGAGCCGAAAACCTTCCGGAGAGCGATCTGACGCGCCTGCTGCTCAGTGTAGTAGACGGACATCGCGAACAGGCCGAGCGCAGAAATCAATATGGCAAGCACCATGAACGTCATCACCAGCTTCATAGTGTTCCGCGTCCCTGTCAATGAATCCGCCAGGAAGTCATCTATATAATATATGTCCGTTTCGCGCGGCACACCGATATACTCCTTCGCCACATCACGCCATGCCTCACGGACAGCATTCAACGCCTCCGCCCTGTCGCCACGCACCTTCAGCAGATGATTCATGCACACATCGGAACGGTTCTGCACAGCCCGATGACTGTCAGGCATTGGTTTATAAAGAGGATCACGCGCACGGAAATCCGCTATTATGCCGCAGCACTCAAACTGCGGCTCGCCGTCTTTATTGGTCCCGACAGTCCTGTTCCCGGCAGTAATCCCATAACGCCGCTGCGCCTCCTCCGTAAACCAGCATGTCCCTTCAATAGGATCGGAATACTGTTCTATCACATTGAACCCAAGCAGCCTGAATGCCGTACTGTCAAAAGCAGGCAGCTGAAGCCACGACATTTCCTCACCCTCGATATGTACGCCATTGCTTCCACATGAGAACGGAAGCTGCACCGCCATAACCGCCGTCTCCACCTGCGGAAGAGCCTGAAGTCTCTGATGCAGAGCCTCCTGGGCAGCCATATTGTTATAGCCGAGCGCCCATGAGGAAACCGACAGCAAAGCTGTATTGTACCCTACCGGCAAAGATACCAGATGGCGCATCTGGAGAGTCATTGTCAATGCAACCGCGACAAGAACCATGCTTATGATGTTCTGGCAGACGATAAAGACTTTGCTGAACACCATCTTGCTGCGGAACCTGAAATCGCCCTTCACGACAGCTATAGGCTTGAATCTCGACACCATAAATGCAGGAAGGAGCCCGGAGAGAACCGAAACCAGCACGAGCACAATGACGCCGGCCGCAATGGTAGCCGCATCCGGAGCAAGAACTATAGCGGTATTGAGAAGATTCTCTATCCAGCCCTTGAACAGCAGGGCGACCAGCACGCCGAACAGCATGCAAACAAATGTGAACAAGAACGATTCCATAAGGTATCTGCGGACAATGCTGCCTGAAGACTCGCCGAGAAGACGTCTCGTCGCCATCTCCTTTGCCCGTTTTCCCGTCTGCGCCACAGTAAGGTTTATGTAGTTGAAGATGGCTGATATCAGCAGTATCAATGCTACCGCCAGAAGCACCTCAACGATCTTCCTGTCCCCATGACGCAACGGGTTGTATACGTCTATCTTGCTGAAATAGAGCCGGTCAAGCCTTGTCAACGTGGAGCCCCACAGGAAATTCCCGCCAGAACCGTCGCGTGTGTAGAAATCCTTCCAATAATCCACATACTTGTCCAGCAGCTTTTCAGCCACAGCGTCAGGCGAGGCACCATCCTGCAGCGTCACGAAAGTATTGACCATACCGAAATTGTCCATTCTCTGGACCATGCCATCCAGCTGCCTGATGCTCAGGAAGATGTCATAATACTGCAGTTCATCATAAGGCCCGAAATCCTGAATCACGCCGGTTACCGTGAACCTGTTTTTTCCTACTTCAATGGTGCGCCCCACAGGGTCAGAGTTGCCGAATGCCTTATGCGCGAACTTTTCGGAAAGGATTACATCATTCAGTCCCGCAAGTATGCAGTTCCTGTCACAGCCCGAGATCGTGTAGTCAAAAAGCTGCAGGAAATTCGTATCAACACAGACCGCCTCGGCGGCATAATAGTCCTCATTGACAATGACATCGGCATCGCCATACGCCCCGACTCTGGTCCAGGATGTTATCTCGGGCACCGACGGGAAGAACTCCTCTGCAGTCCCGTACGTCATTCCGACGAACTCCCCCATGCCGACAGCATACAGCTGCCGGGAAAGCGGCTGCCTTGCGCCTACGCAGAACTCTGTCCTGGCATAAGAGGCCAGCAATATGACGAATCCCAGTGCCACTGACAGTCCCAATGCCTCGATTACGGCATAGAGTTTATTTTTCGAGAGAAATTTCAGATATGTGCTCATAGCTATTTGATAATCAGTTCATCTTTGTCGCCGAAGCTGTCGTAAGAGGATATGATAATCCTCTCGCCAGGCTCCAGACCTTCTATAACTTCGTAATACTGAGGGTTCTGCCGGCCTATGCGGACACTGCGTTTCGTCGCTTTCGTTCCATCGGCATTGACAACATACACCCACTTGCCGCCGGTTGCCTGATAGAATGAACCGCGTGGTATTATGATCGCCTCGGCAGGCTGGCCGAGCTGTACATTCATATAATATGTCTGTCCCGCACGGATATTCTCCGGCTGCTGACCTTCGAAGCGGAAATCCGCCTTGAACTTGCCGTCACGAACCTCCGGATAAACCTTGCGGATGGACGCCGAATATTTCTCATTCTGACGCTCGAAAGTCGCCTCAAGACCAGGCACAATTCTATCAATGTAATGCTCATCTATCTGAGCTTCAATTTTATACGAATCCAGATTATTAATCTGGCCGATTTTCGATCCTGCCGCTACTGACTGACCGAGTTCCACATCCAGCAGACCGAGTTCACCGCTGATCGGTGCCTTCACGGAAAGATTCTCCTTACGGCGGCGTATCATGGACATGTTCACACGCATGTTCTCCAGACTTTCGTGCATCTGCGAAATCTGCGTGCTTCTATAAAGGCTGTCCTGACGTTCCCTATCAATGACCAGGTCCAGCTTGTCCTTCGCAAGTTCGTAATCTTCAGCCGCTTTCAGATACTCTTCCTTTGCAATGAGTTTCTCCTCGTACAGCGCCTTGTTCTGCTCATACGCCCTCTTGGCCCTGCGCACTTCTATCTGGAGCGTGAGCTTGTCCTGCCTTACGGAAAGTTTCTGCTGCTCCATGGAAATCAATGTATTGCGCAGGATATTTTCTTTCTCGGCGAGTTCAGCCTCAGAGTTAAGTATCTGCATGTCAAGGTTTTCATTCGACAGTTCGACAATAACGTCACCGGCATTGACCTTACTCCCCTCCTCGGCGACGATGCGCTGGACATTGCCGCCCTCGGTCGGGCTGATCTGCACGGTCGTCATCGGCTGAACCTGACCGCTCACGCGAATATAGTCATTGAACTCGCCCCGACGCGCCTCGCCCGTGATGAGCGCGCTGCCGTCGACTCTCAATGCCGAACCCTTCCCCGTGAAAATCAGGACGACAAGCAATATTGCCAATGCTGCCGCAGCCCAATATTTCAATGCTTTTTTAGTGAACGCTGCCGCAATTCCCTTTTTCTTTTCAATAATCTTATCCATAATGCTAATTTTTTACTGCTCCAGATATGGTACACCATTATAATAATCGACTACACGTCTTTTCAGCTGGTATTGAAGCTCCGCATTGAGCTTTTCAGCCTGCGCTTTCAGATAGTTGGACGAAGCCGTATTGTATTCAATCGAAGAAATCAATCCTTGTTCGAACTTGCGCGCATTCAGCCTGAACGCCTCGTCATACACTTCCGCGCGCCTTTCCGCCTGCAGCAATGCCGCTTCTGCTCCATCCCTGTCCTGCACCGCACGGCGGACTTCCGATTCCACGTCGCGCAATGATTTGTCATATTCGAGACTCGCCCGCTGATAGGCATTGCGTTTTTTCGCCAATGCGGTATGCTTGGAAAGGCGGTCATATATAGGAATGGTCAATGACAGCTGCAGATATTCTCCACCGTTGTTCCTGAACTGCCGGCCATAAGGTACCGGAGTATAGCCGGATTGACCCGGATATGTGTAATAGCTTGTGGACCAGCCGCCATAGAGTCCGAGCGAAGGCAGGAATTGCCACTTGGCTGTCCTCAAGCTGTAAAAGGCATTGTCTCGCTGGTTGCGGGCAATAAGGACGGACGGCATTGACTTCGCAGCCGTGTTGACGATGTCATCCGCAGCAATGTCCTGCTTGCTTGCAGGCTGTAACGCCGTCAGATCCGTATCTATTACAAGTTCCTCATCCACAGGCCAATACATGACATCTTCGAGGGTTATCCGTGCATTGTCCCTGCTGTTTTTCGCAGTCATCAGTTCATATTCGCGGTCGGCAAGGTCAGCCGTCATCTGGACTACGTCAGCATAGCCTTTGGAACCGAGCTGCTCCTGGCGTTCTGCCAATTGAACCGCCGATTTGGCATTGTTCACCTTGTCCTCCAGAATCTCGGTCAGCTTCGTATAATAAATGACATTGAAATAAGCCTCCATCGTGGCGAGGCAGACTTTGTCGCGCTCCTGCCGCTCTTGGGAAAGGCCCATTGACATGGATGTGCGCGCGATTTTCAGGTTGTTGATGGCCGAGAAGCCGTTGAACAGCGTGATGCCGGCGGAGACTGAGAAGCCTTGGTTCAGCGACGTGGTCGTGACATAGGTATTGGTCTCCGGGTCGATGGAACGTCCCCACCTGTAGTAGCCGTAGGAATTGCCGTCGGCGGAAGGCGTGAACGCAGCCAATATGGCATCGCGCCTGTCCAGCCGTGCATCATCGTTTTTCGACTGCTGAATCCTCACCTGCGTGGAATTCGACACAGCGTACTCCATGCAGTCGCGCAATGTCATCACCTGCGCTCCGGCATTCAGCTGCATGGCCGACAAAAATATTATCGCAATCATTGATTTCATAATTCCTCGTTTATGCCGAAGTGATGCACGAGATGTGCCAATCAGCGTAAACGCCTGTGAATCAATGATTGCGACAATGAATTCTATTTCATCAATGTAAAAAAACTTTACAATCCTGTAAAGATGTTTTACAAGGCGGGATTACAGCAGTTCCAGTTCCACGTAGACTGGCAAATGGTCGGAAGCCATCTCTGGATCGCCGGTCTCGAATTTGCGGCAGACCTTGGCATCGAGGACATTGACCTTGGCCTTGTTCTTCATGAGGAGGATGTAGTCAATGCAGATCTTGGAGTCGCGTGACGGGAAGGAAACGCCTGTTCCTGAGAGGTTTGTCCAATGTTTGAAATAGTATTTCATAACCTCGGATTCCGGGGTCACGTTCATATCCCCGCAAAGGAACACGTGCTTGCGGCTCTTGTAATAAGCCTTCTGCAATGTGGTGGTCACGATGCGGGCCTGTTCAAGTGCTGCTGCCGACGACACATGGTCCAGATGAACCGATGCGAATACATACTTAGGTGTTTCAATGACCGCGCACACACGCTGCTCGGCACCTTCTCCCTGCGGAAGAGTGATATTGAAGCGGTTGATTACGCTGTCCCTGGTCACGAGACCTTCGCCGTAGCTTCCGCCTCTGTAAGAAATAGCCTTGCCGAATGCGTAATCCCAGCCTTCTCCAAGACACTCTGCCAGGTACTTGGCCTGATAGACATCGTGACGGGTGTTGCAGCTGTCCAATTCATTGAGCGCGCATGTGTTGGCACCCATTTCCTTGATCATTGACGCGATCATCGGTGCGCTGTCCTCGACATACTTTCCGAACACGCCGACATTGTAAGTCATAAGTCTCAGGGTGTCAGCCTTTTCTCCCGGATTCTTAGGAGCATTGCCGCCGTTTCCGCACGAAACGAGCATTGCCGGCAGACAAAGTGCCAGCAGGATAGATTTAGTGAAATTTTTCATAATTTTTAGTTTTGTTCCGCAAAGATAGCCAGAAATAACTGAAATCTATAGTCTTAATCATCAATATTATCAGGTTTTACAAAATCATCACCAAAAAATTTGCACATATGTAAAAAAAGCATTACATTGCTGCTCAAGAAATTACAACGTTTTATCCATTTTTTTTGTGATTATCACTACTATTTATTGTCATACAACATTACAATATTGCACATCTTATGATTATTCTGTGAATAATTTAATTGGTGGAACGTGCAGAGATGCTCCTTATAAAACATACACATTTGGTCCAATGCAGCGCACTTTTTAGCATTAAACATTTTAATTTCCATATATTATGAAACATAAAGCTTTTATATTAGTGACTTTATTATGTATCGTATCCATAAATAGTCATGGCCAAAGTCTTGAGAAAATGTCTTCTAAAGAACGTAGTAATTACTTGACGACAACAGCCAGATTTGTTGCAGAAGTTTATGGCCCTTCGTATGTCCCTTTTTTCAAACAAACAATAATTTCAGATGCTCAAATATTTGATAAATCGGATTATGGCGATGAACTCCCTGAAATTAAGAAGTGTATTGGACGCGAGTACTACACCATCATTTTCACTTATGACAAGAAAGTAATCCAATTTGCATTTGATTATGCAGCAAGAGTTAGAATATGGAAAGACACTGGAGAGCCATTGGATGTAATTTTTGGCAATGGTTTTGGTAGGAACTTTTTGATTTCTGATTTTATGGAGCAAACAAATTGCTCTGTAAAGACACATGATCTGTCTAAAATAACCTCCAAGTCAATAAATGTCGTTCCTTTGGAGACAGTAGAAGTCCCCAAATCGATATGGACTCAATCAAAGAGATAGTCTCTATTTGCAAGTTAAAAGGTAAGCACCTTGTTCATAGCGCAAACAAAATGCTTACCTTTATTATCTTTGACAGATAACCTCTGAACAGTACAGAGACAATGTATAAACACTTTATAATTGTTTTATAACTGCTTTAATTACCCTATTTAATAGTATCTTATCCAATAAAAATAGGGATAGAATAAAGCTTTTCACCCCGTTTATTAATAACATCTAAACACTTACCTCCAAAAGGTGTTCTAACATATTTAAGCGAGTATTTTTTCCCCATACATTTTTTTCCTTATTGAAAAATATTGGTATTCTTTTTCTTAACAAACCTTCTATTTTTGAATCCCATAACTCCATTATGAATAAATCCTTATCTGAAGTAAGATTAGTTGGATTAATTTGTATGTTATTATTTGCTTCTTCGATATATCTAATAGCCGCAATAAAATCACATGCAGATTTTTTTTGATCTATGGTTAGTGATTTAAAAGATACAAAAATCATATACTTATGTGTGTTTAAAATCACATAATGTTCATTTACTGAATAACCTTTTTTTCGAAGCGTAGAACAACCATTACACAGGCATATAACTAACATAACTGAATAAATGCTTCATCATGTTTTTTAGTTTAATTAGGTCGTAGGTTTAGAAAAGTACCTACGACCAAAATTGTTTATTTATTGCTGTCCGCTAAAACTCAAAATAAGAAAAGGATAGAGTGTAAAATAAATAAAATGCAGGCATATTGCCTTTGCCTTTTATTTTTAATTTTACACCCTCCATAGTCTTAGATGTGGTCTTTTCCATACTCTCACCACAACTATCTCGGATCCAAATATAAACCTTCTCGGTGGACTATATTTTTTAATGTTTCACAATTTAACGAACAAGATATTTTAAGGTAATAATCATATCCAAATTCAATTTGTAACTTATGCTTTTTATTACATAATACAACATATATATATTCCCTCAATGACAAACGTATTATGTCTGTAATTTTATTAATATAAATTCTTCGTTTTTTTCCAATAAGGGCATTGATTTTAATAATTCCGAATCAATGTTGTAAAACTTTGAAGATTCAATTCTATTGGTAATATATTCCTTATCTGCCTCTAAATATTGTATTGTCATGTACTTACTACTTGTCGTTTTCATAATAGACAGTATGACAGAAACATAACGCTGCTCTACATTTAAATACTCTTTAAGGGTAAATAATTTGCCATCGAATTTTTTCCCAACATCACACCTACTTGTCCATTCATTTGCTGTATATACACCATTTGAATCATATTTTTGCGGACTATATTTTACAATTTCATGCCAATTCATTTTGCAAAAAACTTTAAGTCGTTAAACAACTTTCACTGCCAAAACTTTGATTTGGCAGTGAAAGTACAAAATTAATCTCCAATACGTTTTAAATTTGCATTATAAGTACCCAGTCGTGTTTCTCTATTCTGTAATGCGTTTACGGATTTCCCCATTTTCCAAATACCTCCATTATGTCCATCTACATCTGGCGTTATATAATTTTTTCCATTTGTTTTCCACAGATGTATGAGGAGGCCATCCAGCAATAGGGCCAATAGCAGGAACTTTGGCATAATTATAAAGAGACTCTGCATCGTTTTCTGCCCAGGAACGAAGTATCAATCTTTGTGTTTCCATATTCATCGCTACACAAGTAATTTATTGATTTCCTGCTGCAAGCGATCCAGAAACTTTGCAGCATGTGCCCCGTCCATTTGAGTGTGGTGGAATTGGAATGAAACCGTTAGTGTCGTTCTGAAGAAACCTTTATGGTACTTGCCCCATATCATAAACGGATTGTTGAAGATACCGCTGTACATACCTACCGCACCGTCAATTTCATATTGGGCCAGTGCGGAAGTCCCTATTACCATGCTTTCTGTCAAATCGTGGTTCTCACAGCTTCGGACTACTTCCGTTGTCAATTTCAGATAATCTTCATTGAATAGCTGCAAATCATCAGAAAACGGCACATCACATGAACTGACCTCATTGTCCTTGTTCATAACAATGGTATTAACCGCAATAGCATCATATTGCATCAATTTGTCTCCGACAGGCAGCATATAAAATTCCTTGATACTGCTTGCCGCTTTGCCGATGCACCAGCACATCAGCATATTGAATTTCATACCTGACTTTTTGCTGATTTTAACAAGACGACTGACATCCAAAATCTTGAAAAACGTAACCATTGGCATCGGGGCTTTCATCCAAAGCTCAAATGCATATGCACGGGTGGTTTCTTTGGGATTTATTTCTCTCATAGTGCGTATTTTAAATTTTTAATCATCTTTTTCAAATTGGCCTCGTTCTCTTCTTCGCAAAAGTTCGGATCTTTCATGAATTTCTCACAAGGCAGTTTGGGATAGTTACCACAATGTTTTTCACTTGCTTTGGTCTTTTTTCGGCAAAGGCAGGACTTCCTCCAGTATGGAAAGAACCTGGGTAAAATGTTTTTTGTGTCCTGCATCTATGATGTAATACTCTTTCGCACCCTCATACGGTATGCCTGTTTCCGATTCACGCATCAGTTCTTCAATAGCAGGGTGTTTCTTGACGTATGTGGTGTTGTCACATACCAATATAACGGGTTTCTCATTCAGATATATCATACAATCTCCGAACATCTTCCGATAGCGCACATTGCCCAAATCTTCCATTTGAGTCACCACATATTCTATAAATTCCATTTCACTTGCCATACAATCGTTGTCTTACTCCCATATTTTTTTTATTAAAGATTTTCAATGTGTTCTATGTTATGGCGATTAGTTCGCCAAGGCGAACTAATTAAAACCATACATATATAGTGAGGTATATTATCCTCTATTGATTCTTTCCACCAATTCATTTGGTGTAAGTATCTCCATCTTGGAGAAACCAAACCACTTCTTGCCCAAGTCCTTAATGGATGCACCTATGTGATATACATCATCGTCTATACAAAGGAAGCGGTCATGTGATAAACGGAATGTTTCAACATCAATCGGTGCATATTGAGCGTTATGACGGTCAATATCAAGCTGAAATTGACGGCTTATCTGCTGAGTGTAGATGATTGCAGACACGTTATTATCTCTTTTATCGAGCAATGTCAGTACAGTCTCGTCAACATAGTTGTCGATAAGGACAATACGTTTCTTTGCACTCTTAATCAAGTCGGACACGAAAGTATAGGCATCATAAATTTGACCATTGTAGAATACACCTTGTTTCGGCTTTGCATTACCTTCGTCCAATCTGCGGAATACCTCGTCAATGCGTTTGTCTGTTTCTTGCTGATGTTGCTGCATTTCCAGTTGATGGTATTCCATTGTTGAAAGACGTTGGAAAACTTCTGCATTTGTCACCATAAAACGTCTCATTGCAACAAATGCATCCATAATACGTATGCTTACACGAATAGCCGTTTCACTTCTGAGAACGGTAGAGAGCATCGCTACTCCCTGTTCTGTAAAAGCATATGAACGAACTGTTGAGTGCTTCAAATTATTGAACCGATCACAATTTGTGACCAGTTCATTCATTTCTTCCTTAGTCAGTTGAAAACGAAAACGTTCAGGAAATCTCTCCATATTACGTTTTACAGCTTGATTTAACACCCTGGTTTCCACTCCATAAAGTTCAGCCAAGTCTCTGTCTATCATAATCTGCTTTCCACGAATAGACATTATTCGACTTTCTACAGGAGTGGTAACTACGACTTCGTCATTTTGTAACTGGTCACAATTTGCGACCAGTTCTCCTTTATCTTGATGTTCTATATTATCCGCCATATTTCTATCTTTATTTTTGAGATCACAAATTGTGACCTTAAACGTGTTGTTATTACTTATTATTGTATGCAAAGGTAGTGCTTTTAGCCTATAAGCCACTATTGCACAAACCCTTTCTTTGAAAAGAACGTAAAATCAATAATATTATTGCGTTGATTGTACTTTTAGTAATCGCTTCACTCGTTGTACGGTACTTACTCCTTTACCACTCAACTTCGCCACATCCCGAATGGAATACCCCTTGCGGAGTAAACTTATTACTTCCCTATATTCGGCTTTCATCTGTTCTTCCGTTTTTACAGAACCAACCTTACGCCCGAGTTTTCCACCTTTCTCTATATACCGCTTCCTTCCTGACTGCAATCGAAATGAGATATTATCACGCTCCAATTGCGCACAGGTTGAAAGCGTGGCTATCATTATATTACTTTGGCTTGCAACCAATAGTCTTAGAATCTTGAATAACGTCTTTGACACTGTTGCGAAATGCCTGTTGCCACCATTCAAGAGTGTGGAACAAAGTAAGCTCCATCATGCCTGTCTCTCCAAGAATAATTGCTCATTCTACTAATCGCCCAACATCATACACTTTGGGGTAATATCGGTGTAATCGAAAGTTAAATACGTTAAATTATTACCTTTTCGTATCTAAACAGAATCCACACAGTCTCTTTTCTACCGTTTAGATTGTAAAATACTGATAATCAACTAATAATACATTCATTTCTTAAATTGATCTTGATCTATGTCACATAATTATCATAAATTTGTGACAACTCCAAAATGGCAAAGAAGAGTATTTTACTGACGAAACTTCAAAAGATTCATCCTCCAAGTGAGGCCGACGCTAAGATACGATTGTTTGTCCGACAATGTACCGGCCGGATTGGTGTTTTTTCCGGTATTGTGGCTGCCAACGGCATGAAGCCGCAGGTCCTTGTTTTCTTTCAAGGGGAAAAACTCGAAGCCGCATCCGAATCTGGCAATGGAGGTTCCCGGCAGGACCGACCAGTCCCCTGCTTTCTTCAAATTGTTGTAGTCATGGCCTGCCTTCACGAAAAGACGGGCACGGTCGCAAAGATCGAAAGTCACTTTTCCGACAACGGTGAAATCCTTGAAAAAGGTGTAATTGTGAAGAAGGGACCTGTGCATGACATCCACGAAGAAAGATACACGTCTGAATGAGAAATTATTGCCCAATGATATGTAATTCATGAATTTGCCGCTCTGGTACTCCACGAAGTTGAGCGACCACATGGGCTGGAACACGCCATGTTCCGCAGTCCACATGAAATTGTAACTGTAGATGTCCTTGTTGTCTACAGCTCCGACATAAGGGCTCATGCAGAATTGGAATTGCAGGAGGTCGTTCTTCTCTTCTCCCAATGTTTTCTCCACGCTGGCACCGAGCTGATAACAAGCCATGTTGTTGCTGTATTCCGAAACGAAATAGCTGTCAATCGGCGCAAGGTCGTATTCATAGCCGCCGAGCAGGATCGTCTGTTTCCCGACAGAAAACTTCCAATTGGAATCTGTCTTGTACACAAGGTACAGGAAATCAGTGGCATCGAAGAAAGTTTCATCCTTATGAGCCCTGTTGAGACGCTGCCTGTAGGCGTAGGACAGGTGACTGTTCAAGTTTCCGTAAAGATAGACGCTCAAGTTCTTGCCTCGGAATCCGCAGTTCGCCCTGTCTGAAGAACCGTCAATGAAATATCGCTGATAGTCGAACCTGGCCATCACCTGAAGGTTCAGAAGTTCTTCGTTTTTAAAGCCATCAGCAGCCGTAGCACTTACAGATATAAACAAAAAGACCGCAAATAATATCTTTCTTAAACGCATATCGTGGTTATCAGTTAATTTTTCACAAAGATACTATATTTAGTAAAGAATCCTTATATTTGCCACAAAAACAGAAAGGCATGGAGATAATTGACAACACGGACGAAGTGCTGGAGCTGGCCTCTGAGGCCGGTCATGTTCTGCTGCAGAACGGCGCGGAAATTTCCAGAGTTGAAGACACTATGGCGAGGATAGCATCGCATTTCGGCGTGGAGTCCGGTAATTTCTTCGTGCTCAGCAATGGTATTTTCACCACCAGCACTCAAGGTCGGTATGCCAAGGTGGAGTTCATTCCAATCCGTGCCATACAGCTTTCCAAGGTAGTGGCCATCAACCGGTTGAGTTTCGACATAGCAGCTGGCAGATACACATTGGAACAGGCCCGGAAAAAGTTGGAGGAGATACGGGATGCTGAATCCAAGCCCGCGTGGGAGCAGATTGCAGGTGCGGCGTTCGGCGCTGCGGGATTCTGTGCCGTTTTCGGCGGCGGATTCATGGACTGCCTTGCAGATTTCGCAATCGGTGCGATGCTCTATGTCTTCTGCCTGTTCTTCAGCGAACGATATATGTCCAAGATTGTCGGCGGAATCTGCAACGCATTGCTGGCCACATTGTTATGTATCGCATTTTACCGTATCGGCTTCGGCGACAGCCTCAGCAACATCATCATCGGCGCGATCATGCCACTGATTCCAGGAGTTCCGTTTGTCAACGGTGTCCGCGACCTCATGAATTCCGACTATATCGCAGGCCTGACCAGGCTCACCGACGCGATGCTGGGTTTCTTCTGCATTGCCATAGGCGTCAGTATTGCATTCATGCTTGACGGCTGGATTGCCGGCGGCATCATTGATCTCGGCGGCATGACCGTCAATCCTGAGACGGCGGGTCTCGGCTGGCAGACGCTGGCGGCGTTCATCGGTACTTTCGCGTTCGCGATTCTGTTCGGCGCCCCGAGGAAACAATACACGGCAGCCGGTCTCATCGGTGCGCTCGGCTGGGCGGCATTCCTCATAATGGTGCGCACAGATCTGGCATCCACATTTGCCGCCATCATACTTGCCACCGCCCTGATCTGCATTTTTTCACGAATCGCAGCAGTCCTGGACAGGTGCCCGAGCACGGTATTCCTGCTTTGCGGCATCTTCCCGCTCGTGCCCGGAGCCGGCGTCTTCTGGTTCACCTATTACATGGTGTCAAGCCAGTTCAGCCTCTCCTCCACGACCGGTTTCAATGCCCTCAAGGCAGCCATCGCCATCGTTCTCGGAATCGTCTTCGCAATGGAGCTGCCGCAGCGTTTATTCTCCGGCTTCAAGCGGTTCAGAATGAGTTAGTTCTGCAATTCTTTGACATCTTTGACATCCCAGTTTCCTTCAGCCAGGAGAGCCGCCCACTTATCCTTGTAGATTTCGACGCAACCCTTTGGGACATAGAGAGTTTTGGTTTGTTTTGAAGGACCTACCTTATTCGTTCCTGAGTTCGGCTTGAATTCTGCCGGCACAGTGCCCAGACATTTTATCGTAGTGAGATTCGGCGTGCCTGAAATGCAGTCCGCAAAAAGTTTCGTCACGCTTGCGGGAATGGTCAATGTCTTAATTATAGAGTTCTCGTACAATGCCCACTCTCTTATCGTGGTCGTACCATCCTTCACAGTGTAGCTGTCGCCGCTTCCGCCGTTAAGCACCATCAATGTCTTCATGTCATAGTCATACAACGCGCCTTTTTCATCTGCCATGAAAGATTTATTTCCGTTAGCTACTTTCCAAATCAGTGAATCACAGCCATTTGAAGGGCTTCCGGAAATTTTGGTCAATGTCGACGGCAGCACGATTTCAGTATAGCCGCTATACGCGAATGCTCTGTTTAAAATCGTGGTGATGCCTTCCGGGAGATAGAATTTGCTGATGTTTTTGATGCCGTTGTCGCGGTTGCTTCCTCCGCAGAAACCGACATACGAATTATCTGTATTCAAGCCTTTCAATGTGCTTTCTTTGGCATTAGCCCCGCTCAAATCCAAGACAATCTTGTTTTCAAGACTACGTGTCGCTTTCATAATGCCACTGAAGACATCTTCATGAAGTTTAGATGCTGAAACCATAGTAACTTTGACCGAGTCTTTAGCCGTCTTGACCCATGCAGTATCAATCTCCCCCTCGGAGCCATCTACGAACATCCTGTCCGGATCTATTGTCAGTTCCTTCACAGGAAATGTCACGACAGTTCCAGGCTTCACTTCCAGGCCGCTTTTCTTCGTCAATTCCGAGCCGCCTTTTTCGCAATTGATGGAAAATTTAAGATTCGTAAGTGTCTTGGTGCCTGCAAGCGGAATAATCATGGTAATCACGGTAGGATTACTCTCATCATTACTGATTTCCAAAGGCTTACGCATATTCATGTTGAGATTGTTCACATCGTAGGCTTTTGAAAGCGGTTGCCAATTTCCATTCTTGACATACGTAAAAGCGCGCTTGGACAGATTGTCGGCACTTATTACACAAGAATGTATGGAGGTTTTCTCTTTTGACCAGACAAGGAGTTTGATTACTGCGCCCGCATATTTGAAATCGACATTTCTGTGACTTCCTATGCCATACATCGGAAGCGGCAGTTTTTCGCCGATGTTGTCTTCGTAATACTGCGTCATCGGGAAATCCACATAGAAATAGCCATTGTCCTTATTGGGTTTGCAATCCGAAGCGGGATAGAACGCAAAAAATTCTTCATCGCCTTTAATCTGCTCACCACCACTACTATATGTAAATCTTCCGACATTCGTACCGGCAGCATCCTCGGCCAATTTGTATATTCCAAGAGTTGTCGCGTATGCTCTAGGGCTGGAAGCATTGTCACGATGTTTTTCAGTAACCTGAATGGCTATCGAGTCTTTCTTTGCCCACAATACTTTCAGACCATCAATAGAGGTTTTGGTGTCTACATTGTCGACGTGCGCAAAAAAGTCAACGCCCTTTGACACCGGTTCAATATCGTTCGTTTTGGTACAACCACCCAAGCAGGCAAAAGCCGCGAAAACACATCCGGCAAAATAAAGTTTTCTCATAATCCGTGAATATTAATCCCAATCCGCATTTTCTTGTTTAAGATCGTCAAGCCCTTTAGGAGTGGAAACATACTCGGAGGTCGCGAAAGAAGAGGTAACCTCGACAGACAAGAACTCCATCAGCGGAGCTTCGTAAAGCTTCGTATTCATCTAACTTACTACTATATTGGTTTTTATATCTATTATATCAACCTTTTTTTCAAAAGGGGGCGCAAGTTAGACATAATTATTTATTCTGCAAAAATTAAATTGTTAAGATTTTATTTCATTTTTTCCTTTTCCGTTAACACATTTGAACTTGTAAACAAGCGTTCCGTTCACAGGCTGTCCGGAGCGGTCGTCACGCAACACCGTATAACCCGAAAGATACAGGATATCATCCCCTTCCAGCCTGACATTCATCTTATAGAAATAACCTTGGCAGCGGCCGTCATCGGATACTTTTCCATAATAAGGGTCAATGCCCAGGTCATAATTCCCGGACGAGTCCACGGAGAATTTCGGCGTAAAAATACTCTTGTTCCAAAACGCGATTGAAGTGTTCAGGTAGATTTCTTCTATCAGCAGGCTGATTCTCACGGAAGTCCGATACGGCGCCGTCATATCTATCTCTATACCGATTTCATCTGTCAGGTCCGGCACCTCTTTCAATTCATCAAAAATCGAAGCGGAAGCCACGCCGTCGTCATTCAGGTCCACCGGTGCCCCGTCCCATTCCGCGCCGACGAGTTCATACTCACCGACAAGCCTGTCCATCGCGGCACGCGCCGCATCCGTCATATCATATACGACCTTATTCTTGTCGCACGCTACCGCGGCCATAAAGGTCAATGCCAATGCAAACGCAAAATTTATCTTGTTCATTGTTGTTATCTCTTTTTAAGATCAATACAGAAATCCGACGGAGTCATAATCGAAACCATGCCGGTACCGCCGCTGACATTGCTCGGATAAGGAATTCCATTAATGAAGTTCCAGGAACCTTGCTCCGAATTGTCGAATGCGTAGTCGTTCATGTAAGTATAGGTGCTTCGGGACATTGACAATACACGGAAACAGATTTTCCCGTACTCGGCCGGCACATATTCATCACGCGACCATGAATTCGGATAATAATTATGCAGGAGCGTCTTTTCCACAGCCAGTTTCAATGTATATTCCTTGTCAGCGAAAGTATTGTCCGTAAACAAGTTATATTTATTGGCATAATAATTATCCGCATCACTGGAACTGTCCTCCATACCGATTTTAAGATTCCTGTACAGCAGGCTCTCATACTTGTTGTCGAACATGATGTCCCTGTATCCGCTGCACAAGAACTGGCCTTCCTTGTATGGACTGCCGGACGGCACTTCTGAAGCCCTGTACTCTGATTCATAAGACATTACCATACGGTAGAAATTCCTTTCTCCGGCAACGTCCTGCAGATGGACCTTGGTCATATAGAATCCTGTCAGTTCGCCTCCTTTGTTCTTCGCCATGAATGAAGCCGTGTCCACTGCATTGACAACAGGAGCATTGGGAGCGACAGCGACCGCCTCGGCATGGGCATCGCCGGCATCGACCTTGATCCTGACCTCGTCGCCGGCATTGAAAGGAGCCTTGAACCGGATGGCATTGGCATTGTACGAGAACCGCTCCGGCTCGGTCACCTTGTCCGTAGACGCCACCAGCTTGCCGTTCACGTAGCATTCAAGATGCGCCGATTCGACGGGTTTCACAGCGTCATACATGCCCCAGGTAAGGAAAACCGTATGCAGCGTGTCGCCCGCCACCAGATTGCCGTTCACCACGAGCATCTTCTCCGGGCCTTCCCTACGCAGGTCAATGTATTCTTCACATGCGGCCGACATCATTGCCGCAATCATTATCAATATTGACTTTTTCATGATTTCTAGAACTTGAAGGTGTAACTAAAAGAAGGAAGGAACAAGAGGAAGGTCTTCTTGCTCAATGCCGGGGTGTACGTGGTTTTTCCGGTGTCCGGATTCCTCACTTCCCTGCTGTCCAAAGTCACCCAGTTAGGATTTTTGGCGCCATAGGCATTGTACATTCCGAAGTTCCAGATACGCTCGCCATGACGTTTCTTCTTGTGGATATTGACGCTGAAATCGAGCCTGTGGGACGGCGGAAGCCTGTAATTGTTCCTGCTGGAAATATAGTCCACCATCGACATTCCCTTTCCGTCCGGCGAAAGTGTGAGAGTAGATCTGGTGGAAACCGTCATCCAGTTTCCGGAGGCAATGGTCCATATTGCGCTCAAGTCCACTCTTTTACCGAGTTTCTGGTTCAGGCTGACGCAGAAGTTGTGCCTGCGGTCATAAACGAACGGGAAGCGTTTTCCATTGTTGATGGTGCCGTCGCGGAAGATGCGGTCGGTCTTGGACAATGTATATGATACGGTTCCGGTGGTGCGGCCGAGTGTCTTCTGGACATAGAGTTCCACGCCATACGACTGGCCCTGTCCCATCTCCACGTTTTCTTCCCAGTCGGCAGCCGAGGAGAATGACATCTTGCCGTCTTTATACTCAAGGACATTGTTCATCTGCTTCCAGTAGCCCTCCACCGAGAATTCCCATCCTTTCAGGCCGCTGTAATATGTGCCGAGCGAGACGATGTCCGATGTTACCGGCTTGATGTTCTTGGTAATAGGTACCCAGAGGTCAGTAGGAAGGCTGAGGTTGCCAGATGTGAGCTGATGCACGTATTGCGACATCTTGGAATAAGCCGTCTTGACAGCCCAGCCCTTGCCGAATGAGACCTTGACCGCGGCGCGTGGTTCCGGACAGAAATATGTACGGCCATTGACCAGGAACAGGCTCAGGTGCAATCCCGGATTGAATGAGAAATGCTCCCCGAAGGTCATGTCATCTTCAATGTAGGCCGACAGTTCATTGCCATAAAGGTTCGGGCTGGCGTCGTTCACCTTGTCGCTTTTTTCTTCCTTGCCGTCAAGGTTGTTGAGACTGCGTGAGCGTTCCACTTCCGGGCGGTAAAGGTGGTTCACGAATTCGCCGCCGAATTTTATCAGGTGCGAAGGCGCCGGAATATAATCGAAGTCAATTCTCGCGCCCAGGTCACGGATGCCTGACGTATAGGAATACCTGTACTGCTTGTCGTAGTTCTCCGTTTCCGATTTCAGAAGTTCCCTGGTATTGGTGACCATGTTCATCTTATATGTATTCCACGAAACCGAGGTATTTGCAAACAGCTTGCTGCTGAAGACATGGTTCCATCTTACCGATGCCAATGTGTTGCCCCATTTGAGGTTCATTTTCGTATTCTCCTCTTCGTACTTCGTATATGGCTCATAGTCAGGGCCATAATATCTCGAACTGGATTTGTCTGAATCGGAGTACCTGAAGTAATCGCGTCCGGTATAGAATCCCACGAAGATCTTGTCCGAGTCGCTGAAACGATGGGTTACCTTGGCATTGATATCATAAAACGCGTAATTGGCAGGGCTTCCGCAGGCCTTTATCAGTCTGTCGAACAGGAAGGTGTGCATCCCGCGCGCGCTGAAGGACCAGGTGGTGTTTTCGCCGGCTATAGGGCCTTCGAAGTGGAGTTTTTCCGAAAGGAGTCCTGCTAATACCGAGCCGTGGAATCCTTTGGCATTGCCGTCATTGGTCCTGACGTCGACTATACTGGATACTCTGCCGCCATATCTTGCCGGGAAGGAGCCTTTGTAGAATGTGACTTTCTTCACCGCTTCAGGAGTGAAAACCGACAGCAGGCCGAGCAGATGGCTGACATTGTAAAGCGGTGTTCCGTCGAGCATCATAAGGTTTTCGTCCGCGCCACCGCCCCGCACATAGATTCCGGAAAATCCTTCCATGCCGCTCTGCACGCCAGGCATCAGTTGAATGGTCTTGATGACATCAGGTTCGCCCAGCACCACCGGCATGTTCTTGATCATCTCCTGCGGGATTTCCAATGCGCCCATATAGGTGGACTGTATGCCGGCGTCCTTTCGGGCCACAATAGTCGAGGCTTTCAGTGAAGCCGCCTGCGCCAATGAAATGTTTATGACAGTATCACGCTGTAGGTCAATGCTTTTCTGCAAATCCGCGCATCCGACGTAGGAGTATGTCAGGTCAATGTTTCCGCACGGGATTGTGATTGTATAGTATCCGAATTCGTTGGTGACTGCGCCAATGATTCTGGAGTTTGCCCTCGATGACTTGGCACTTGACTCCGCTGAGGCATTTGCCCCAGGTGTCGCCGCTGAGGCTTTTTCCTCAGACTTCGTACCTGAAGCACTCGCAGCGGACATTGCCCCTATAGCACTTGACCCGGGTGTCGCCGCTGAAGCTTTCGTCCCCGACGCAACTTCTGTAATCGTCACCATCACTCCCGCTCCGATGAGCGTCTCCCCCGTAGCTGCATCCCGGATATATCCGCTGACTGTACACTTGTTCTGGGCAGTCAGATTGACAGCAAAAATGACGGCCATCGCCGCCAATGTAAATTTTCGCATTAAAGAATATTTGTTTGAGGATTCCTTGGCAAGCAATCCTTTTCATTATAACCAATCCACACTCTCCCCCTCATCCATCCATACATAGATGCAACTCACACAAGCATTGTTGCATTTGTACACATATTTCCCGGTATTGTTGTTTAAGACTGCAAATATATATATATATATATCGGTTATAACAAAATCTTCTTCAAAAGGGGACATCTCGGGTGAAGAAATCTTTATAAGGGGTTGAATTCCCCACCATTTTCTCGCAAAACTATTTTTTGTACCATCTAAAACGTTTTCTCAGAACAAAACGCCTCGGCAAACACATTTTGTACAAATTAAAACGTTTTCGCGGAACCAAACTACCATGCAAGCACACTCGGTACCGCCTAAAACGTTTTCGCGGCACAAAATGAACCACGGAAAATGGATCCAAAAAATGAACAACCAGAGTCAACTCATTTCAAGGAAAGACTCCAATCGGAGCCAACCAAAATCAGGAAATGACACCAAAACGCACCACACAAAATGAAAACACGTGGCAAAAAAGCCCGGCGGGGGTGGAGCCTCTGGAGGCATGGTCGCCCATGACCTTGTGAATGGGTGGCAGGCGCCAGCCTGACGGGATGAGCGAAGCGAACCTCCAGAGTCTCCACCCCCGCCGGGCGCTCCAAAGGACAAAGTGGCGTTTCAATGCGACCACCCCACCTCTTGAAAATTTTTCCCGTGAGTAAAAACGCCTGATATAAGCACAGGATGCAATATCGATGTATTTTCTTGCATCAATTGACGAAATTACAATTCGTCATTGCTCAGCTTGGACATTTGCTCTATAATGGCCATGTCCATATAATTCAAAATAACATAGCGTCGATACTCACCGCCATTGGATTTACCTCTAATATTCGACAAAGTCAGTGTAATATTGTTGTTTCCGACATAACTGACAGAGTTTCCGTCTTCATCTGACTCTTCATCCTTCTCTCCATATTTATTTGCTAATCGTTCCTTGTATAACTCATATACTCTATTCAATTCATTTTTATCATCTGACAAATAATCAGTCAAACTAATTTCGACTCTTATTTCATAGAAAGCTCCTTCGTCGTTCATTCTGAACGTTCCAAAATCCCAAGTCTGTCCCGCAAACATCAAATCCTTAAACGTGACAACTTTACCATAAAAGTCATTATTTTCTGAAATAAATGTTCCCTTATATCCAACTGCGGTTTTTATTGAGGAGGAGTTCTGACGTGAGCCCATTTTCATACTGAAAAATGTATCCTGAAGAGTTGGCAATGCAGCATTCAGCATATCTGAATAAATCAAAGACATTGACAGATATGCGACTGATACAACATCATTATCTTCAGACTTTTGATGCACAACCATAACGGCACTACCTTCCTCACTCATGCTGATTTTAGCATCGGTATGAGTATCTGGATTCGAAGAGTCCATCAGTTTATACTTTCGAGAAAGCTCCTCACATAATTCATTATAAATACTATCTAGTGTCTGCCCTGCGGGAATATTTTTATCAAAGGCAAATAGAAGGCCTCCGAAAATGTTCGAATTCAGAGTGAGTACAATCATAGACGGATAAAGCCTATCACCGTAAGTGACATTTTGAAAAGTATATCCTTTCCATGTGATAGAGCTGAAATCTATGGAGTCTTTTGCACCAAGATAAATTCCGTCATCACCTATGTGAGATTTGATTTGTTCCAATGTATACGAATCACCAAATCTCAATCCGAAAAATTCATCTGGGATTGTTTGTTGGGCGTTCGCAATGACCGAAAGCGCAAACAACGCGACAACAATAATATACTTTTTCATACCTGTATGATTAATAATAGTTCTTTCAAATATAAGGATTAATCTGACCACTCATGCAAAAACATCCACGCTATTTGAAAAGTTCCGAATGGGAACCCAACCTGACCAACCTAATCTGGTTTTCTGTTTCATCAAGCCAAATAAGCAACGTGTCACTTTCAATATGGCATTCCATGAATCCACGATATTCTCCTATCAGCATATGCGGCTTATATTCTTTTGGAACAATACCGTTTTCTTTAAGCTTCGAAAGTACCTCCTTCAACTGCGCTATTTGCTTCGGCTTGTTCTGATACCTTTTAAGATCTTTCTTAAACTGCTTGGATATCTTCAACTCCCACATACCACCACTATTTCAATGATTCCACATACTTCTCAAAATTATCCAAATCAAGTGTTTCGAGATTCCCGTTTTCCTTTGCATCCTTCATTGCTGTCAAAGTCTCCTCATTAGGTTCCCTATATACTGCGTCCAAAAGGACACTCTCAACAAAATTGTTCAGACTCCTGTTTTCCTTCTTTGCAGCCACTTTAAGTCTATCAAGAAGATCAGTCCTAAGCCTGAATGCCGTCTGTTTTCTATCAACTGCTACCGTATTCATAATTCTTTTCATTATATATTATATCACAAATATATAACATGTGTATAACAAAAACAAATTCTTCGGAAAAGCCCGGCGGGGGTGGAGCCTCTGGAGGCATGGTCGCCCATGACCTTGTGAATGGGTGGCAGGCGCCAGCCTGACGGGATGAGCGAAGCGAACCTCCAGAGGCTCCCCCCCCGCCGGGCGCACTAAAGGACAAAGTGACGTTTCAATGCGACCACCCCACCCTCGTGAAAATTTTTCCCGTGAGTAAAAACGCCCGATTTACGCACGACATGACGAATTTCTACCTGTCGTGCGCGGAAAACGTTTTAGTACGCACGGGACATAGTCGGTGTGAAACATAACAGGGATGATGTAGAGGGAACAGGGCTGGACACACACATTTGGTGCAGGTTAAAACGTTTTCGCGGTACAAAACGTCCCTGAAAGCACGCTCCGTACCATTTAAAACGTTTTCGCGGTACAAAATGAACCACGTGGCAAGAAAAGCCCGTTGGTGTGGGAGAGCAGGCAGACAATCTTGGAAAAGATTCATGGCGAAACAGGTCCAATGGTACGACTACCACATGGCATAAATACAACAAACCCCCGTAGAATGCATCTACGAGGGTTTCGTGTGGTGCCACCGAGAATCGAACTAGGGACACAAGGATTTTCAGTCCTTTGCTCTACCAACTGAGCTATGGCACCATTCCTTTCGTTTGGGATTACAAAGGTAAGTATTTTTCTTTAGAGTGCAAATTTTTTTAACACTTTTTTCAATATTTTTTCAGACACCTGGTTCACTGGGAGCATGAAATCATTGATTTTCAAACTAATTGCTACTTCTTGGGAATTTTAATTTTCATGCCTGGTTTGATGCTGGATGAAATTCCATTGAAAGACATGATGTCATTTGCGCTGACACCGGGGTATAGTTTGGCGATACTGTAGAGCGTGTCACCCTTCTTGACCACGTAGGTTTCGTATCCGGACTTCCCGGCTTTGGCTTTCGCCGGAGCCTGTGCGGATGAAGGTTTGGCGGCAGATGACGATGCGGAAGACTTCGCGGCAGAAGCCTGTGCGGAAGCATTGGCCGCCGATGCGGAAGATGATTTGGAAAGACCGCCTCCCCTGCCATATATTACCAGCACCTGACCGATACGCAAGTTATTGCTGCGCAGATGATTCCACTTCTTCAGCTGCGCTACGGAAACATGGTAGCGGGATGCGATGCGACCCAAGTAATCACCACTCTTCACCCTATATGTGATGCGGTTGCCGTCACCTGACGACGCTATATGCTGAAGCGTGGCAGGATTGAACAACTCCTTGGCACGATGAGCATAGACAGAATCCTCCACCTCGATGAACTTGCCGGAATACTTGAACGGAAGCCTGAGAATATATTCACGCTCATTGCCCGGAATAATATCGTGGGTATACTGAGGATTCAGGTTGCGCAATTCTTCGACGGAAATGCCGGTGAGATCCTGGATCTGCTGGAAATGAAGCATCCGGTGAATCTGGAAAGTGTCCAGATGGGCAGGCATCTGAATCTGCTCCGGAACAATGCCATGCTCCTTATAATAGGTAAAGGCATACATTGCCCCGACGAAAGCAGGAACATAGCCCCTGGTCTCGCGCGGAAGGAATTCATAGACAGACCAGAAATCCTTGCTGCCACCACAACGGCGGATAGCCTTGTTCACATTGCCCGCACCGCAGTTGTAAGACGAAATCGCCAGATTCCAGTCACCGAAAATACGGTAGGCGTCATTCATATAACGCGCGGCTGCATCTGCTGCCTTGAACGGATCCAAGCGTTCATCCACGAAAGAATTGATCTCCAGGCCATAGTTTTTTGCAGTCGTGTACATGAACTGCCACATGCCCTTCGCGCCGGCACGGGAAACCGCCACCGGATTAAGCGCTGACTCGATTACCGCCATGTATTTCAATTCATCGGGCATGTCGTACTTGTCCAATGTCTGCTCGAAAATCGGGAAATAGTAATTCGACAATGCGAGCATCTTTCCCATCTTGGTCGGCATCTTCTCCGCATAAAGAATCATGTAGTTACGCACCGTCTCATTATATGGAAGGGTAATGAATGAATTCATCTTCGCGAGACGTTCGAGGAACACCTTGTCCGGAACATTCGAAGTGAAACTTACCGAATCCATATTGTAATCCCCCTCGACACTGTTCCGCGCCTGACGATGCAGATACCAGATATTCAACAGACTGTCAGTCACTTCCTGCGAATAAGTCTCAGGAGCAACGCCGTCCAGAAGCGAGATGCTTTTCTCCGCCTCCACATAGTCGTCCACTTCGTACGCGGTGTCGCGAAGGGCTTCAAGCTCACGCATAAGCGAATCCAGCATTGCCCTCATCTGCTTGTTTTCGCGGACGAGTTCCTTCTTGGTTTGTTTGTTCTTTTCTCCCTTACGGAACAACTGGGCATCTGCATTGACCGAGGCAGGCCCCATAAATAATGCCGCAGAAACAGCTGCGGCCGCCATGATTCTATATAATTTCATCTTTCTGATATTCAATTACTCAAGTTTCGCAAGTTGTCAAACTTGCTGAGCAGTAGTGCGAATTTGAGGGGTTGTCACTCGTCCGAAGGCTGTTTGCCCAACGCACTTTTATATGTGCACGTTACCCTCACCCAAAATCCCTCCCCTCGGGGAAGGGACTTACCATCGCCCTAGTGGGCTCTATAAGCGGTGTTTCGCACTTGCGAAACTTGAGTTCAATTTGACGCATTCAGAAGCGGAAACCTACACGTAATCCCACGCCCTCTGCCCCGAATGAAGACATTGCCGGACGCGAATGATGCAAACCGGAATTGATCGCATAGGCATTGTCCGGAGCTATGACCGTCGGAGACACGCTCATTGTCAAATCATCGCTCAATTCGAAATCTTGCATGTATGAAAAGACATTGGCATCAATTATCTGCAACAGATAGAATCCGAACAGCGCCACCACAGAATAGTCCCTGTAACGCCTGAACACATCGCGATAATATTTCGCCGTCGATGCGGAAACAGGTCCGTCATAGGTGGAATTTTCTGCAGTCGCCTGATTATGAATACGTTTATATCTACGGTAATTCGTATTGTTCGTCACCAGGAAGTGCGCCGAGCCCATGAGGCCGGTATAATAAATCGGTATCTTCCAATACTCACCGTTATATGCCTGTCCGAGTCCCGGAAGCAACGCCGAATACAATGTCGCCTTGCCCGGATTCGGAAATTTGCCTTTATCATAATTGCACACACCGTCCAGCAGCGCACCCCAATATATCAGACCTGTGCCGACAAAGCACATTGTACTGATATTCTTATAGTTGGCACCGCCTTCGACATTGTACTTGTGCCTGAAATAGATACCGGCACCGGCAGTCGCCGCCATGCCGCCATAAATGATAGGCAATTTCCAATACTGCTTGTTATACATCTGCTGTCCACCGATGAATACAGTGGATCCGGCAAACATCACACCTATACGGCTCTCCCGCTTATGCTTGATTCCTCCGAAATATTCCTTGAAGGTAAATGCAGCATCCGTCGAGTCCCTGGCTGTCGTATCTCCCGGCTCATTATAGTTCTGGGTGAATGCCTCGTCACGGAACTGCCCCCTGGCATTGAGGGAGAACATGAAAAGGCACACAGACAAAGCTGTCAATATCTGAAAGTAACGTCTAGCCATCCGCAGAATCAGATATTTGAGTCATCAAGAGCCTTCAGGAAACGATGGATTTCCTCGTCGGAATCGAAATGGATGGTCATTGTACCCTTGCCCGATTCAGACCTCTTGAGGCTGATGCTCTTGTCGAAGAATTTTCCTATATGCTCCAATACACGGCAATATTCATCCGGAAGTGCCGCTTCCTTGCGTTTCTGCTCCGGTTTGTCTTCCTTCAGAAGTTCGTGAATCTTGTCTTCCAGCTGGCGGACAGAGAGACCGTTCTTGATCACCACGTCACAAAGCTGCTCCTGAAGAGCCTGATCCTCAACGCCGAGAAGGACTTTCGCATGTCCGACACTGAGCAATCCCACTTTAAGGTCGTGCTGTATCTTGGCAGGAAGGCGCAGCAACCTGAGATAATTGGTCACGGATGCCCTCTTCTTTCCCACGCGGTCAGCCATCTGCTCCTGCGTAAGGTTGCATTCCTCTATCAACCGCTGATAGCTCATTGCGACCTCGATCGGGTCCAAATTCTCTCTCTGGATGTTTTCCACGATGGCCATTTCCAGCATTCCCTGGTCATTGGCATCACGGATATATGCCGGAACCATGTCCATTCCGGCGATGCGGCAAGCCTTGAAACGGCGTTCACCGCTGATAATCTGGTATCTGTCCGCCGATTTTTTCCTGACGGTAATCGGCTGGATCAATCCGAACGTCTTGATGGATACGGCAAGTTCCTGCAACGCATCCTGATCGAATGACATTCGCGGCTGAAAAGGATTCGGCTCGATCATATCTACCGGAATCCTGAGGACATCAGCCGTGTCTTGCGGGTCTTTCGTCCCCACAACATCCTTGTTCACATATCCTACCGGACTGCGAAGCTGGTCCAGATTGCCGGTTTCTCCCAAAAGAGCGCTGAGCCCTTTTCCTAATCCTCTCTGCGGTTTGCTCATAATGCTATTCAATTACTTTCCATTTTTCTCCAGGACCTCTTTGGCGAGATTGAGGTAATTGGAGGTACCGTTGCTCATGACATCGTAAAGGATAATCGGCTTGCCATGGGACGGAGCTTCGCTCAAACGGATATTCCTCTGGATTATCGTATTGAACACCATATCCTTGAAATGCTCCTTCAACTGGTTCAGCACCTGGGTATGCACCTTCGTGCGGCCATCGAACATCGTCACCACGAAACCTTCTATGGTCAATGCCGGATTCACGCCGTTCTGCACGAGGCGGATCGTCTGGAGCAGTTTTCCGAGACCCTCCAAAGCGAAGAATTCAGGCTGCACAGGAATCATCACGGAATCGGCAGCCGTAAGGGAATTGACCGTTATGAGACCGAGCGACGGTGAGCAGTCGATGATTATGTAGTCATAATCGTCACGCACGGTGTCGATGGCTTTCTTCATAATGGACTCGCGGTCATCCACCTCAAGCATCTCGATTTCCGCTCCCACGAGGTTGATGTGGGACGGAACCATCTGAAGATTAGCTATTTCCGTCTGGATGAGTGCATCACGTATTCCTATCTCGCCGATAAGCACCTCATACAAAGTACGCTTCCTGTCATCTTCCGGAGAGAAATTCAGTCCCGATGTCGTATTCGCCTGCGGATCCGCATCGATTACCAAAACTTTCTTTTCGAGAACGGCAAGAGAAGCAGCAAGGTTGATGGCAGTCGTAGTCTTCCCTACACCGCCCTTCTGATTCGCTATCGCAATGATTTTACCCATTCAGATGCTGTTTATATTATTAAACTAATACCGACTTATTTTTTAAGTATTACACAATTCACAAAATTAGCAAAATAATTCATACCAACGTAAAGTTGTTGATAACTTTTCATTTTGCCTGTCATGCAGGGTCCACGTCCAGCGCAACACGTCCGTTCGCGGCATTTTCCGAATCAAACCGGCGCACGACCTCCGCGAGTTTTTTCTTGTTGGCCGACAATGCCTTATCTTTCCGGAGACTAACTCGGACAATCCTGATATAGAGCCCAGCCTGCCTGTCCACTGTCGGGGGATACGGCCCCAGAACCGACACCGGCATCGTGGCATTCTGCACAAATCCTGCCACACTTATACCGAAGGCTGACCGGATCGCCAAAGCAAGTTCCCTCGACATCTCCTCGACACGCGCCTCGGAAGCGTCCTTGAGTATCACATTGACGATTCTGGAGAACGGCGGATAGCCGAATGAGTACCTCTCCCCCATCATGGAATCCACCAGACCGACTTTCGTATCCGGAGCCTCATCCGAAGACTTGAAAACATTGTACACAGGATGGTCAGGCTGCGAAGTCTGAATGACGAGAAGTCCCTTGTCGCCCCTTCTGCCGCTCCTTCCACGGAACTGTTCCAGCAGCTGCACCGCGCGCTCATCCGCCCGGAAATCCTGCTGCCCGAGCAATGAATCTGCCTGAATCACAGCGACTAACGAAAGCCCGTCGAAGTCGAATCCCTTCGCCAGAATCTGCGTCCCGATAAGAATGTCAATGTTTTTCTTCGCAAAATCCCGTATAATCTCCGCCTCTCTTCCCGCCTCCATCGCCGTATCACCGTCAAGCCTTGCTACCCTGGCATCCGGGAACAATGCCGAAGCTTCCTCTTCAATGCGCTGCGTTCCACTTCCAAGCGGTTCCAAATCCCCGCCGCATTTCCGGCATTTCCCGGTATACGGTTCCCTCCAGCCGCAATAATGACATAGGAGAATGCCCTCCTGGCGATGCCAGCTCAGCGGCACATTGCAATGCGGACATCGCGGTATATCCCCGCATGCAGAACATTGGACAGCAGGAGAATACGCGCGTCTTCCCCTCAGGATCAGCACCTGGCCTCCCTGCGCAATCGCATCATTGATATGGGCAATCAGCTTGAACGAAAAGTTGCCGGACATACCGTGCTTGCGGCGCTCCGCTCGAGTATCGACTATCTCCACGTCAGCATCAGCCGAACCGAAATAGCGACAGTTCAGGTCGACCTTGTCCATGCGTCCGGAACGACAATTATACAATGACTCCAGCGATGGTGTCGCCGTCCCGAGAAGCACTTCAGCGCCCATGATCCGCGCCAACATCAGAGCCGTATCACGCCCGTTGTAACGCGGCGCCGGCGCATCCTGCTTATATGAAGTGTCATGTTCCTCATCAACGACAATCAGCCCAAGGTCATGATGAGGCAGGAACAATGCGGAACGCGTCCCAAGGACAATGTAGTTCCCCGACCTGATTTCCGAGGCAATCTCCTGACGCCGGGCAGCCGTTTCCTTCGAATGAAACGCATACAAAAGCCGGCCGAACACCTTGCGGAGCCTCTCTTCCAGTTGCCTGCTCACCGCGATTTCCGGTACCATATAAAGGACATTGCGCCCCTGTTTCAATGTCTCAAGTGCCAGTGTCTCATATATTTCCGTCTTTCCGGAGCCCGTCACGCCATGCAACAGGACCGGCTTGCCGGCCGCAAACGATTCTTTGATTTTTTCCAATGCTCCCTTCTGCGGTCCGCTCAATGCGAAACCGGCATTGTCCGGAAGCCCGGATCCTGACAAAGGATTATCATGCGCAGCCCTGGAATTTTCCAATCCCGCAATTTCCTGTTCCAACTCTTCCGACTGGGAAAGGAAACGCTGCATGGAATCCAGGTATTTCGCCCTGGTGTCTTCACGCTTCGCCTTGTCCGCCAAATCCGCATAGCGCCGCATACTAGCAAGGATCCGTTCCTTTTTAGACTGCAACGCTGCTATCTTCTTATCAATTAGCGACTTCCTTCGTTCTTCCTGACGGGCGCGCGACATCTCTATACCTATCTTCAATGACGGATATGCAGCTTTGTAGACCTCGCCGATGGTGCACAAGTAATAGTCCGCGACAAAACGCCACAATTCCAGCTCCCCGCGACTGACAGGAGGCAAGCCTTCCACCACGGAGAGTATCGGCATGATTTTCCGTTCCTCCACTTCAGGAACAATCCCGGTCGCGCTGACAGCACCGACATAAGATTTTCCCGCGAACCGCACCATGACCCTGGTTCCGACAACCACATCTGCACCAATGCCGGCAGGCAAATAGTAGCACGGCTCCCACTCCAGTTTGAGTGGAAGAATCACTGACACGTATTTCCTTTTTTCCGACATTACAATGCGAATTTACAAACAAAAATATTATTCATGTCACCTGTTTCCTTCAAATCTCCTATATTTGTACTCCACAAAAAATTTCCGACATGGCAGAAAAAGAATTGGACATATTTCCGGAGCCGTTGCGCAAGGCATTGACAGTCAATACTTATCCCACACAGGAGGACTTGCGGTCCGACGATTGGGACAGCGACAACAATTGCAGTTACAGCGCTGACGGCGAAAAACTTCTGGATGCAGAGAACTTTCCGGACGAAGTGACCGTCAGGGAGGGCACCCGCATCATTTGCGACAATGTCTTCGCTTTTCAGGACTACATGGCGGAAGATTGCCCGCTCGGAAGCGAGATCCCGGAAGAGAACAGGGTCTCGTTCCTGGACAAGATATATGTTCCGTCCTCCGTCGAGCATATCGGCGACAGCGCTTTCAAGGAATGCGGATGGATACGCAGCATCAACCTGCCGACATCCCTCCTGACAATCCGTGACAATGCTTTCTACGGCTGCTGGGAGCTGAAGCAGATCGGAATGCCTGCGAAACTCCTGTCCATCGGTGACCGTGCATTCTTCGAATGTTTCTCCCTGGAGAAAGTGCGACTGAACAAAGGGCTCAATTTCATCGGCACCGAAGCTTTCGGATTCTGCGAATCATTGAAAGAAATCACTCTGCCTCAAGGACTTGTAGCCATAGGAGAGAATCCGTTCATGGGTTGCCGCAAACTGAAGAAAATCTTCATTCCCAAGGGCACGCTGGCAATGTACATGGAAATCCTGCCGGAAAACCAGCACCGTTTCCTGAAGGAGATTCAATGACCTTGCGCTCAAAAGTCATACATCAATTGCATCTTCAATTCAGCTCTTGCGGGGCGTAGTTTCGTCTGCCCTGGAGAAAGCCACGGGGTATCGGAAAATCCGGCTCGCAAATAAGTTTTCAGCACTGATATCCTGCTGCGTTTTTCAGCATTGTCAGACAAATAACCACCGAAACGGAACTTGAGCCTGGCGACAGCCGACAGCGCATATCCACGTCCATAATACGCAGGAACATTGAAACTCCCTGGCGCATCGCGCTCGTAGACATATATCCGGTCATCCCAGCTGTCCGCCATGAACATTGTCCCGCGTAAGAATACGGCACCTATGCGTCCTTCATAACCTTCCTCCACGTAGCCTAGTACCGCTACTCGCTTGGAAGTCAGGACTTCAGCACGCCAGACCGTCTGCCACGAACCGTAGTTCCACTTGACGTCCGACCGGAAATCAGCCCGGTTCGCAATACCGTAATTCCGCCATCTTTCCTGCAGCCGCAATATTACATTGACAGAACCGGAAATCTTGAACGGTGCCGTAACCAGCACTTTGACCTGTTTCTTGTCATGTTCCGGCTGCATCGCGAAATCCGCCGTCAAATGTTTGTCCCTATATGATACGCCGGCGGCAATGCCTGTCTCACCCTTGTTCCCCGACCATGCGCGGACAGGCGCGCACCTTCCAAGTGCGTAACCATCAGGGATATACCGGAAGGACAATGCTGTTTTCCAATTATCTCCGGCCGGCATCATGAACCCTGCCGTCGCAGCCGGTTCCAATGAACAGATATCCAGTGCTGCCTCCCCGAACAGCTCTACACCCTTTATACAGAAACGGGCATCGGCGGAGATTTTGGATGAGGTCACGCACCAGTTTTTCCCGACCTGGACAACTTCGCCCGCCTTGATATGGTCCTCTGTCTTACCCAATTCCCCATAGAAAGTCGCCGAGACTTGGCCATGCCTGGAATACCACGCCACATTCACGCCTTGGAATGTATCGGGGACCAGTTTCCGTCCGGATTCCATCCAGCCGCGCAAGCCGGGAAAAGCAGCGAAAACCGATACGGAGACATGCCCCAATTCCAATCCTGCCGCGAGTCCGCGTTCACTTGAAGTTCCTGACAATGAATACGTAGGCGATATTCCTGACGAACGTTTCCAGAATGAGGACAATGCATTGACTCCGCTCATGGAAAAGCCTGTCCACAACGCAAGCCCCTGTCCGAATCTCAACGCGTAATCACCAGCATAAATATCAGCTATATGCCGCCTTCCATAATATGCCACATAACCGGAGCCTGCAGACGGCCATGCAGAACCGGCACCATACGCTTTCCGTAGGGCAATTCCCGTATCGAAACGTCCTTCGGCATTGACCCTGTATTTTCCGGTCCAGCTCCAGTCCGCATCCGCTCCTGTACCGTCGAATGGCATTGACGCCTTATTGGATTCATTGACACACAAATAATTGCGGGCAGGCGGACGGTAGTCGGAGGACTTGCCGGGCAGCGCATGTGACTCCAGGGAGATGAACATTGACATTGCCTCTGCCGTTTCCTTGCCGAAGCCGTCGACGGAGGCGAGTTCGCGGATGGAGAGTATGTCGCCGTGGCGCGAGCGGTAGTCGTCGAGTGATGCGATCTGATACGGAGACATGAGGCCGGAGGCTTCCAGACGGGTCCTTCCGGCAAGATTTATCGGGATCGGGCTGTCGGCGAGCGCCCACCAGCGTTCCATTTCGGATTCCGGTATCGACTCTGCATCAGCGGCTCCGGTAAGGTACAGCACGGCACGCAACAGAGCATCATGCTCCGGCGCATCATATATTGTAATCAACTGTAATTCATGTGCTTGAGAAAACAAACACATCAGAACAGCAATAATTACAGACCATAGTTTCATTCTATTCACAGGCTCAATAGTTTAAAATTAAACAATTGGCCCAATCTGTCCGTCTGTCTCTTGCTTCGGCAAATGTAGGAAGATTTTTCGTAATATTACATGGATTCCGAGATTTTCTAACTTTTTTATGCTAATTTTGCGCATACTATCATAATCTGAAAATGGAAAAGATAACTCTATTTGACAAGACATTCAGACCTTTCATTTCTAATGAGGAACTGGAAAAGGCCATTGACAAGGTAGCGGAAAAGATCAATGCTGATTTCAGCGGAGTCAAGGAAGCGCCAGTATTGCTGTGCATCCTGAACGGCTCCATAATGTATACCGCCGAGCTCATGAAACGCCTGAATTTCGATTGCGAACTCATTTCAATGAAATTGTCATCATATAACGGAACGGAGTCTACCGGCAATGTCCGTCAGGTTATGGGCATGACCGGAGACATAAAGGGAAAGCGTGTCATCGTGGTGGAGGACATCGTGGACACAGGCAACACAATCGTGGATCTTGCCGGAATCGTGAAGGAAAAGGGCGCTCTCGACTGCAAGATCTGCACAATGCTCCTGAAGCCGGAGGTCTACAAGAAGGATGTCAAGCTTGATTATGTGGCAATGGAAATCCCTAACAAGTTCATTGTAGGTTTCGGCCTGGATTACAATGAGTTGGGACGCAATTACAAGGACATTTACGTTCTGGACGAGGATTAGTTAATTCGGATATAATATATTTAGGTAAAATGAAGTATTACATTCTTTTCGGGCCTCCGGGAGCAGGTAAAGGCACCCAGGCCAGCGCAATGGTGGAAAAATACAATCTTTGCCATCTCTCTACAGGAGAGTTGCTGCGCAAGGAAATCGCAGAGGGTACGGAACTTGGCAAGAAGGCGAAATCGCTCATCGATGCAGGTTCACTGGTTCCTGACGAGGTGGTGGAAGGCATGATCGACAATGCTTTCAAGTCTATCAAGGGTGTTGAGGGCTTCCTTCTGGACGGCTTTCCTCGCACAATCGCCCAGGCAGAGGCATTGGACAAAATGCTTGCAGCTGGAAATGAGGGTGTTACATCTGTAATCTCCATCATGATTCCTGATGAGATGATCAAGGAGCGCATCCGCCACAGAGCTACTATCGAGGGCCGTGCCGATGACGCCAAAGAGGAGACTATCAACAACAGGATCAAGACTTATCACGAGAAGACCGAGCCGCTCATCGACTTCTACAAGAAGGCTGACAAGTACGAGGAAATCGACGGTACCGGCAGCATTGACAATGTCCGCGAGTCCATTTTCTCTGTCATGGACAAGTTCTAGTCGAGCGAAAACATTGATTTAAATCAGACCGGTGTAACAGCCGGTCTTTTTATTATGAATTTTAATATACGGAAAGCCGTTCCCGGCGATTTGAAGGATATCATGGGACTGGTGGCGTCGTCCGTGGGCAAGATGCGGGCGTGCGGCAATTGGTCGCAATGGTCCGAGACCTACCCGGACAAGTCCATCATTGCCAATGACATACAAGAAGGGACCTGCTACGTCATCCTGGACGGTTCCGAGGCGGTGGGTTCTTTTGTTTTCAAACCGGGACCGGATTCCACATACGACGAAATCTACGAGGGCCGATGGCTTGACGACCGTTCGCCGTACCATGTCGTCCACCGTCTGACCAGCAGCCCAGATGCGCACGGCTTGTTCGGGACAATGCTGGAGTTCTGCGGCAAGCTTACCCGGAACATGCGCGTGGATACTCACCGTGACAATGTCATAATGAGGCATCTGCTTGAAAAACACGGCTTTACGTATTGCGGCATAATTCATATCGAGAATGGCGACGAGCGTCTGGCGTATCAGAAATGCGGAGAGATACGTGATTGAATCAGAAAAATTTTGAGCTTTCGCCGGAGTTTATGTACCTTTGCGAGAACTACTCGGGGATGTTCTGGTTTTGACAGCATTGATGTCGGGTGGTAAGCACGTCGAGCGTATGGTACGTTTGCTCGTTAATCTCAGCGGCCGTAAATTCAGTTGCTAACAACAACTATGCACTCGCTGCGTAATCAACTAGGTTGATCACCTTAATCGGGCCGCCAAGGTTGCGGCTCTGACGAGTATCCCGCAGACTTTAAGCCGGTTATGTTCTGGTCACGGGGTATCATTCAAACCGGATGCACGGAGGGACTCCTTTAAACTCCGCCAAGATTTAAAGGATAAGCTCAGGTTAGCCCGCCATCCGGCAGGCCCGGGCCGACAATCAAAGGACGGATAAACGTGTAGAAAGCTATCTGGTGCGATGTTTGGACGGCGGTTCGACTCCGCCCATCTCCACTAAAAGTCCATAACAGACTGATTGCCAATATATTACAGAGTTCAAGTCCCTTAAACGGGACAATTTCTTTGCACGAATCAGCCTGGGTGACATACGTCGACACAATCTCCATGATTTTGTACCAGATAAAACGATTTATCGGAACAAATGGCAGAAAAAAGATGGCTTCGTACCGCCTAAAACGTTTTCGCGGAACCAATTGCTTTTCAGAAAGAAAGATTATCTTTGTGTAACTCAATGTTAAAACTAAATGATTATGATACCAGATTGGGCTAAAGGGCTGAATTGCAGCATTACGGTTTGCGATAAGGATGGGATTATCGTCTATATGAATGACAGGGCGGTGGAACAGTATAAGAAGCATGGGAATCTTGTGGGGAAAAATCTGTTCGACTGCCATAACGAGCATGCCATGGGGATAATCCGGAGACTGTTGGCGGAAGGGGGAACCAATTCTTATACTATCGAGAAGAACGGGGTGCATAAGATGATCTTCCAGAGCGCCTGGACAGAAAACGGCGCAGTGGCCGGATTGTGTGAGATTTCAATGATCATCCCGGAGGATCTGCCACACTACGTGAGATCATAACAAAATGTTGGCTTTTCACACACGCCCCGGCGGAGGTAGAGCCTCTGGAGGTTCGCTGCGCTCATCCCGTCAGGCTGTCGCCTGCCACCCATTCACAAGGTAAGGCCGCTGAAAAAGAAATTGGAATT
>OHCP01000044.1_pt1 | contig 70307 bp, 67 predicted proteins | sample 1566811 | NCBI WGS metagenome assembly OHCP01 (sample SAMEA3879591, study PRJEB24766) | human gut metagenome | biome: human-associated habitat; feature: feces | place: USA | collected 1985/1987
CTAAATGATGTCAAAGTCGCTTGAAAAATGCCGTCCGATGTGTTAAAATATTTTGCGAGGTAAAATATGGCAAATAATAATAAATCAAGACACCGCCGTTTCGCGCCGCAGGTCGAGGTCAAGGGCGATAAGGAAGTTTTGTCCGCGCCGATCGAGTCGCTGGGGCTTCCCGAAGAAACGCTGGTTCTTTTGAAAAATAACAGGTTCAACACGGTGTTTGACATCGCGCGTCGTACCGAACGGGATATGTTCCGCGTGCAGACGTTCAACAAAAAACACCTTATCGCAGTCAAAAAAGCGATAAACGCAAAAGGTATAGATTTCCTGCCGTTCGTCAAGGAAGAAAAACCCGACGAACAAAAGAAACAGGATAATTTGCAGGAAAAATCCGCCGGAAGATCGCCCGATGCAAAACCGCAAGGCATGCCGCACGGCGAAAAACCGCAAAACAGGGATAATCGGCAGCAGAAAAACCGCGACCGCGGGAAGTGCGCTCAGCAGGACAACAGACTTTCCAAACCGCAAAACCAAAATTCCAAACAAAATCAGAAAAACGGACAAAAACAAAAACCGCAACAGGAAAGACGTCCCAAGGTCGAGTTGCCCGTCGAAGAATGGCTGAAAATTTCAAAAAACGGCAAATGGGGATTTTCCAACGGATTGACAACGGTAATCGAGCCGCGCTTTGACGAGGTGTTTTGTTTCAAAGACGGCGTGGCGTGCGTCGACGACAACGGAAAGTTCGGCTACATCGACACGAAAGGCGATTACGTTATCGAGCCGAAATTCGAATGTGCAATGTCCTTCTCGGAAGGGTTTGCGGTGTTTTTCGAGGGCGAGAAGTGCGGATATATCAATAAGGAAGGAAACGTCGTGCTTCCCGCAAAATACGACGCTGCGACGGCTTTTGAAAACGGCAGGGCAAAGGTGAAAGAGTTCGGCAAATGGTCGACGATCGACACGGAAGGAAACACGCTCTGGTCAAAATAACGAAAACATAACGAAAACAAAAACTCTTGCGAAAGTGCAAGAGTTTTTTAATGCAAAAATAATTTTTTGCCGCGATTTTTACGCAATAGAAAAAGGCAACCCTAAGGTTGCCCCAATGTTTGTCTTTTTGACGTCAATACGTCGAAAAGACTTTGTATCGAAAATTATTCAGCCTTTGCCGCCTTTTTGGTGGTTTTCTTCTGAGGTGCGGCTTCGGTAGGTTTGGCTTCCGCTTTCAAAGCGTCAAGAGCGCGAGCAAGCGTCGCTTTCTTTCTGGAAGCGGTGTTGATATGATAAATGCCGTCGACTCTTGCGCTGTCGATTTCGCCGATTGCGGCGCGGTATGCGACTTCTGCGGTTGCAAGGCCTTTTGCCTCGACTGCGGCATTGAATTTTTTGATTGCGTTTTTAACTTTGGTTTTCTTTGCGCTGTTTCTTGCGTTTTCGATTGCGCTGACTTCTACGCGCTTTGCTTGTGATTTAATGTTAGGCACAACAATAATCTCCTTTCAACTAATGTGCCTATAAATACTAACATAAAGAAAAGGAATTGGCAAGAAAAAAGCAACAATTTTTGAATTTTTCGCATAATATTTTTATGAAAAACGGCAATTTCAGGCTCGATATGGCAGAAGAAAGCGCGGATTTTTTGAAAATCGACGTAAAAACCGCGCAAAAAAGAGTCGGCGAAAACGTAACCGTCAGGGTAACTTGCGTGCAAAAAGACGAAGAATCCCGCGCATTGAACCGCGATAAAGGCAAATATATCACCGTCGATGCCGAAAAAAACGTGGCGTATCCGTCGGTGAAAAGGGACGTGACGGCGGCGGTAAAGGACGCAATCCGAAATCTGTCGTCAAAGGCGTTCAGGGAAAGGCCGCGCGTTCTCGTGGCGGGGCTCGGCAACAGATACGTTGCGGCGGACGCGATAGGCCCGAAAACCGCCGACAATATCGAAACCGCGGGGAAGACCGAAATGTATGCGATTTCGACGGGAATTTACGCGATGACAGGGCTTGAAAGCGCAACGATAATAAGGGCGGTCGCGCGGGAGACGAAAGCCAATCTCGTCATCGTCGTGGACACGCTCGCAACCGCAAAACCTATGCGAGTTTTCAGAAGTTTTCAGCTTACCGACGCGGGGCTCGAACCGGGCAGCGCGACTCAGGCGGGACGCGACAAAATCAACCTTGAAAGCGTGGGTGTACCCGTCATTGCAATCGGCGTTCCGACGTGCGTTTACGCAAGGCAAATCGTGCTCGATACACTTGAAAAATCAGGCGGATTAAGCCTTGCCAAAAAGTACGAAATCACGCACGAAATATTGAAAGAAAACGTATCGGCGCTGTATTGTCCGAAGGATTCCGAAGCCGCCGCAACCGTCGCCGCCGAAATAATAAAAGACGCGATAAACGGAACTTTTCAGGGGAAAACGCACTGATTCCGACTTATGAGCATATAATCATATATGCACAAAATCGGTATTTTAGACAGCGGAATAGGCGGATTAACAATCTGTTCGTACATTTTCAGGGTTATGCCGGACGTCAATATCTTATACTACGCCGATACCTTAAACGCGCCGTACGGAAGTAAGTCGCGGGCGGAAGTTTACGCCGCCGTAAAAGCGGGCGTAAGTTATCTTTTCGACGCGGGTTGCGACGAAGTCGTCATCGCCTGCAACACCGCGACCACAACGTGTATCGGTGAACTTCGCGGGGAATTTTCAAAGCCGATAATCGGCACGGAGCCCGAACTTAAAAACGCTTTGAGCGGCACGGAAAAACCGCTGCTTCTCGCAACGCCGCTCACATACGAAAACATAAAAAACGATTCCTTTGAAACCGCCGATACGACAAGCCTTTCAAAAATTATCGAAGAGTCGGTATTCTGCGAAAAAATAAGAAAAAATATTGCGTGCGCGCTCGTTTCCGAAAGCCGCAAAAAGGTGGTGCTCGGATGCACGCACTATTTGTATCTTGAAAAGTTTTTGTCCTGCAAAACGTACGACGGCGGACGGGGAGTCGCAAACAGGGCGAAAAGCGTCTTGGGCGCAAATTATCGGAAAACCCGTCGCGGCGGCAATTTGTTTATTGTGTTTTCGGGGAAGAAAAGTTTCATAAAATATCTGACGGCATTTTCGGATTTCGACGCATACAACCGAAACAAAGTAGAACGATAAAATTCGTAATTCAAAATATAAAAAATCTTCTTGCCATATCGCCTTATATAAGTTATAATAGAAAGCGTTTTGATACTAAAATCCAATTAAGAGGTAAAATATGAGCAAGGTTACAACTGATATGATTCGCAATATCGCTTTAATCGGCCACTCCGGCGAGGGCAAAACTTCGCTTGCCGAAGCGATGTTATTCAACGCCAAAAGCATCGACCGCCTCGGCAAGGTCGAAGACGGCAACACTACGATGGACTTCGACGCCGAAGAAATCAACAGAAAAATTTCGATAAGCCTCGCAGTCGCGTACGCAAACTGGAAAGGAAACAAAATCAACATTCTGGATTGCCCCGGCTTCTTCGATTTTGAGGGCGAGGTCGTTTCGGCACTTTCCGTTGCGGACAGCGCGATCATCGTTACGAGCGCAAGCGGTTCTCTTTCGGTAGGCACCGAAAAGATGCTGGAAATGTGCACCGACAAAAAAGTCCCGGCAATGGTTTTCATCAACCAGGTCAACAAGGACAACGCGGATTTCCGCGGCACCTACAACGCAATCGAACAGGCGTTCGGCAGCAAGGTTCTGCCCATCGAACTGCCCGTTATCGAAGGCGGCAAGATGACGGGTTGGGTTGATATCCTTACCGGCAAAGCATACAAACTTTCGGCACCCGAACAGGAAATCGACGTTCCCGCCGATATGAAATCGGAAGTCGAAGAACTGAAAGGCAGACTTGTCGAACTCGCGGCGGAAACCGACGACGCTCTTATTGAAAAATACTTCGAGGGCGAAGAACTCACCGCGGAAGAGCTTGAAAAAGGCGTACGTCAGGCAATCCTTAACGACAGCCTTATGCCTTTGATGGCAGGAAACGCAACCACCAGCGTCGGCGTTGCCAACCTTATGGATAAGATTTGCAAGTTCATGCCGTCACCCGTTCGCGACGTCAAAAAGACCGTCGACGGAAAAGACGTTGCCTGCGACGCAAACGGCGCGTTCTCCGCACAGGTATTCAAAGCGGTTGCCGACCCGTACGTCGGAAAACTTCTTTACTTCAAAGTGTATTCGGGCGTTTTACACAGCGGCGACCAGATGCTCAACACCTGCTCCGAAAAACCCGAAAAAGCACCCTTTGCGCGCCCGACGCCAAAATCAGATTTGCCCCCATCGACTTCCCTGAACCTGTTATCAGCCTTGCGGTAACAAGCGTGAAGTCCGGCGAAGAAGACAAAGTCATTAACGGTCTTAACCGTATGCTCGAAGAAGACAGCACGTTCAAACTTGAAAAGAACGCGGTCATCGGCGACGTCCTTATGAGCGGACTTGGCGAATCGCAACTCCAAATCATTTGCGCGCGTCTTAAAAATAAATTCGGCGTCGAGGCGAAACTCGCAGACCCGAAGATCGCATATCGCGAAACAATCCGCAAGCCCGCCGAAGCCGAAGGCAAACATAAGAAACAATCGGGCGGCGCAGGTCAGTTCGGCGTTGTCAACATTAAGTTCGAGCCGGGCGCGGCAGATGGCGATTTCGAATTCGTCGACGCTATCGTCGGCGGCGCAGTCCCCAAACAGTTCATTCCCGCAGTCGAAAAAGGCTTGCGTGAAGCAATCAAAAACGGCGTCCTTGCAGGATATCCGATGGTCAACCTCAAAGCAACGTTGTTCGACGGCAAATACCATCCCGTCGACAGTAAGGAAATCGCGTTCATCACCGCTGCGAAACTTTCCTACAACGAAGCTTGCATGAAGGCAAATCCCTGCTTCCTTGAACCGATTATGGACGTCAAAATCACGATCCCCGACAGCTATATGGGCGATATCATGGGCGACATCACCAAACGTCGCGGCAGAATTATCGGCACCGATACCGTCGGCAAGAAGATGGTCCTGACCGCGGAAGCCCCGATGGCGGAAATGTTCCGTTACGCAACCGACCTCAACAGCATGACGCAAGGTCGCGGTCGTTTCAAAATGAGCTTCAACCGCTATGAGGAAGTCCCGTCGACTCTCAGCGCAAAGATTATCGAAGACGCCAAAAAGAGAGCAGCGGAAGCCGCAAAATAATTAGTAAATAATTGCTAAATCAGTTGCAAAAACAAAATTGTTGTGCTACTATGATTTAGCAATTTGTGCCGGTGTGATGGAATTGGCAGACGTAGTGGACTCAAAATCCACCGGTAGCGATACCGTGCCGGTTCGAGTCCGGCCACCGGCACCATAAAAAAAGACAACCGTTTTGGTTGTCTTTTTTTATGCCGCCGATGGCCCGTGGCAAGACCCCCGACGCTTTGCGTCGGCGTTCGGCGGCTGTTTACAGACGCTTGCGTTGTGCAGCGTGTTTGTTAAGCAGGAAAGATTGTAGCGTTATGAAAAAAATAAATAGTACGAACAATGCAGAGCAGCCACGGCCACACGTCGTATGCTTCTCTTTTGACCAACCGATTGTCGCAAGCGGCAGTCGGTTGTCTTATGCTTGCATACTCCTTTTCCCCACGGGTACACAGTATCCCGTGGGGTCACCATATTTTCGCTCGCAATGACAAAAGTGCTTTGCACGGAAGTGAACAAAAGGCATTGTCGAGACGTCGTAATATGCGTTGCACTTGAAAGTATAATTCACCAAAAGCACAAAAAAAATCACCGATTGCTCGGTGATTCTTTTTTGTTGTTTATTAATTAGTTGCAAGCCTTAACGCCAGCTTTGGTGCCTGCATAAACAGCTTTGCCGTTTCTGCCGCATTTGTAGTTATTGAAGTCTTTCATGAGCTCTTTGTATTTAGCGTCGTCGATTTTGCCTTCGTCTTTTTGTTTTTTGATTTCTTCTTTGCTTTCTTTTCTGTTGTTTTTAAGTTCTTTCAAATAAGACTTAGCATCATCAGAGGTTTTGAAGTAAACGATGGTAACCATTTCGTCGCCATTGGTCGCAACAACGACTTCTTCGTATTTTGTGTTAAGACCGAGGTTTTCGCCAAAATCAAGAATACCGCCAACACCGGGGGTGATGGTGTAACCGTGCTTTTCAAGGTTTGCTTTTGCTTTTGCGGGATCAGAAGGTACGCAAGCGCAAAGTACGGTTGCAAGAAGTGCAACTACAAGAATAACGGCAAGAATTTTGCCAATGTTCTTTTTCATAAACAATAAATCCTCCAAATATATTTAGATAAGCATATTATACGCATGCAAGAAAAAAATGTCAACGATTTTTCATTGACCGCGCCCGTTTGTTTTTGATGTATTTCGCTTTGAAAAAGCGCGCGCTCGGGGTATACTTATAATAAATATCGGTAATCCGATCACAAACAAAAAAGGGCAAAGAAGAATGATTATTCACGGGCTTAACAAACTGACGCTCCTGGACTATCCGGGGCTTACCGCATGCACGCTTTTTACGGGCGGGTGCAATTTCCGTTGTCCGTTTTGTCACAACGCGAGTCTTGTCGAAAATCCGATGGGACAACCCGTCATTCCCGAAGACGAAATATTCGCGTATCTTAAAAAGCGACAGGGCATACTGGAAGGCGTTTGTATCACCGGCGGCGAGCCTACGCTCAACCCCGACCTTATCGACTTTATGAAAAAGGTAAAGTCGCTTTCGTACAAGGTAAAACTCGACACCAACGGCACGAACCCCGATATGCTGATCCGCGCGGTCGAAGAAGGGGCGGTGGACTACGTCGCGATGGACATTAAAAACAGCCCTGAAAATTACGGCATGTCCGTCGGCATAAAAAATTACGACACCGCAAAAATAAAACGCAGCGTGAAATACCTTCTTGAAGACCACGTCGATTACGAATTCCGCACGACCGTCGTCCGCGAATTTAACGACAAAAACTCGTTTTACGGCGTTGCCGACCTTATCTCGGGCGCGAAAAAATATTATCTTCAGGCATTTAAGGACAGCGGCGATCTGATTGACGAGACACTTCACGGGCTGACAAGAGAGGAAATGGAAGAAATATTGCCGATTTTCGACGGAAAAGTCGATAAAATTGAAATTCGCGGCATAGATTGATACCACAATATCTTGTGGTGCGGTTAAAAAAACAAATCAATATATTGATATAAAACAATTGACACGTGCATTTATGCGTGTTATTATGAATGTACTCGCAATAGAGCGATATGTCAGGGTGTTATCCGCTTGGATTTTTCAAAGAATCTTCACGGGAAACTCCCCTTTTTGTGCCCAAAAACGATAAAAAGTCATAATTTTGCGCCTTTTTAAGACGCAACGGATTGCAAAGAGTTTCACTAAATAAAAACAAAACGACGACGTCGTTAAGTATAAAGTAGTCAACAAAAGAAATTATAAAGGAAATGAGGAAAATGTATCAGGTAATTAAAAGAGACGGTAAAATAACCGATTTTGATCTTAACAAAGTCTCTGTCGCCATTACCAAAGCGTTTGAGGCGCAGAACAAGCAGTACGTTCCCGCAATCATCGACATGTTGACGCTCCGCGTTACCGCCGATTTCGAAAGCAAGATTGAAAACAATCTCGTCCACGTCGAAGACATCCAGGACAGCGTCGAGCACGTCCTTGAACAATCGGGCTACACCGACGTTGCGAAGGCATACATTCTTTACAGAAAACAACGTGAAAAGATCCGTAATATGAAGTCGACGATACTTGACTACAAGGAAGTCGTCAACAATTACGTCCATCTTGAAGACTGGCGCGTGAAAGAAAACTCCACGGTCACTTATTCCGTCGGCGGACTTATTCTCAGCAACAGCGGCGCAATCACCGCAAACTACTGGCTTTCGGAAGTTTACGACGAAGAAATCGCACGCGCTCACAAAAACGCCGATATTCACATCCACGATTTGTCGATGCTCACCGGTTACTGCGCCGGTTGGTCGCTGAAACAACTTATTCAGGAAGGTCTTGGTGGAATCCGCGGCAAAATCACGTCAAGCCCCGCGGCGCATCTTTCCACGCTTTGCAACCAGATGGTAAACTTTTTGGGCATCATGCAAAACGAATGGGCGGGCGCACAGGCTTTTTCCTCATTCGACACGTATCTTGCGCCGTTTGTCAAAGTCGATAACCTTTCTTATAAAGAAGTAAAGCAGTGCATACAATCCTTCATTTACGGCGTCAACACGCCCAGCCGTTGGGGTACTCAGGCTCCGTTCACCAACATCACGCTTGACTGGACGGTTCCTAACGATCTGGCGGAACTCAACGCAATCGTCGGCGGCAAAGAGTGCGACTTCAAATACAAGGATTGTAAAAAAGAAATGGATATGGTCAATAAGGCCTTTATCGAAATCATGATCGAGGGCGACGCCAACGGCCGCGGTTTCCAGTATCCTATCCCCACGTATTCCATCACCCGCGACTTCGACTGGTCGGAAACCGAAAACAACAAACTCCTGTTTGAAATGACCTCGAAATACGGCACTCCGTACTTCTCGAATTACATCAACAGCGATATGGAGCCTTCGGACGTCAGAAGTATGTGTTGCAGACTTCGCCTGGACCTTCGCGAACTTCGCAAGAAATCGGGCGGCTTCTTCGGCAGCGGCGAAAGCACGGGCTCTATCGGCGTCGTGACCATCAACCTTCCCAGAATCGCGTATCTCGCAACCGATAAGGCGGACTTCTATCGCCGCCTTGACAAAATGATGGACATCTCCGCGCGCAGCTTGAAAGTCAAACGCGACGTCATCACTAAACTCCTGGAAGAAGGGCTTTATCCTTACACCAAACGTTATCTCGGCACGTTCAGCAACCACTTCTCGACAATCGGTCTTGTCGGCATGAACGAGGCAGGGCTCAACGCAAAATGGCTCAGAAAAGACCTGACGAACGTCGAAACTCAGGAATTCGCAAAAGAAGTCCTCAACCATATGCGCGAAAGACTTTCCGATTATCAGGAACAGTACGGCGATTTGTACAACCTCGAAGCAACCCCGGCGGAATCCACTTCCTATCGTCTTGCAAAACACGATAAGGCGCAATTCCCCGACATCATCACCGCTTCCGAAAACGACAATATTCCGTACTACACCAACAGCTCGCATCTTCCCGTCGGATACACCGCGGATATCTTCTCGGCACTCGACGTGCAGGACGAACTCCAAACGCTGTATACTTCGGGCACGGTATTCCACGCGTTCCTCGGCGAAAAACTTCCCGACTGGAAATCCACGGCAAAACTTGTCAGAACCATCGCGGAAAACTACAAACTGCCGTATTACACCATCTCGCCGACGTACAGCATCTGCAAAGAGCACGGCTATATCTCGGGCGAACACTTCAAGTGCCCCAAATGCGGACAACCCGCCGAAGTTTACAGCCGTATCACCGGCTACTATCGTCCCGTACAAAACTGGAACGACGGCAAACTGCAAGAGTTCTCGCAAAGGAAAACTTACGACATCGCCAACTCTGCGTATCATGGTGTAAACCAGCATATCGTCAGCGATACCTGCTGCGGCGAACAGGACGTGAGAGTGCAGGCAGATCCCAACTTCAAAAAGAACGACGGCGAAATCCTGCTGTTCACAACGAAAACCTGCCCCAACTGCAAAATGGCAAAAATGATGCTCGATAAAGCAGGTATCAAATACACCGTCATCGACGCGGAAGATCAGAAAGAACTTACCCAAAAATACGGCGTCAAAAAAGCCCCCACTATGCTCGTCGCGAACGGACAGGGCTACGACCGCTACGAAAACGCGAGCTTCATTAAAAAATTCGTTGAAAACGCAAAATAATTTATGATTTACGATGTAATTATCATAGGCGCGGGGACGGCAGGCATGACTGCCGCCCTCAACGCTTTAAGAAACGGCAAAACAGTCCTTGTGCTGGAAAAAGAAACCGTCGGCGGTCAGATTTCGCTTTCGCCGCGCGTCGAAAACTTCCCCACGATTACCGCAATCTCGGGGGCGGAACTCTCCGACAGACTGTTTGAACAGATTATGCACCACGGCGCGGATTTCGAGCTGGAAAAGGTCACCGGACTTAAAAAGGACGGCGACGTATTCACCGTTCTTACCGACTACGGCGCGCACGAAGGGAAATCCGTCATCATCGCAACCGGCGCAAGCGCAAGACATATCGGCGTCCCCGGCGAAGACGAACTTATCGGTCACGGCGTGTCTTATTGCGCGCTGTGCGACGGAGCGTTTTACAAGGACGAAGAGGTCGCGCTCATCGGAGACGCCAATACCGCTTTGCAATACGCGCTGTTTTTGACGAATTATTGCAAAAAAGTCCACGTTTGCACGCTTTTCGACAGATTCTTTGCGGATAAAGCCCACGTCGACAACCTTATGACAAAAGATAACGTCGCGATTTATCACAACCTTTCGCTGAAAGAGTTTTTAAGTGGCGGAGGCGAACTTTCGGGGCTTGTTTTTGAAAATACCGTCGACAAATCGGAATTCCGTCTGCCCGTAAAAGCCGTGTTTATCGCGATAGGGCAAATCCCCGACAACTCCGCTTTCAAAGACTTCGTCGACATCGACAAAAACGGATATATCGTCGCGGGCGAAGACGGCACGACCAGAACCGACGGATTGTTCGTCGCGGGCGACTGCCGTACCAAACATATCCGCCAACTCGCAACGGCGGCGGCGGACGGCGCGATTGCCGCAACCAACGCGTCCATTTATCTGAAATAAGAAATCCGACAAAGACTTTTCGCCGGTCGATTCCTTGACAAACAAGTTGCAAAACGATAAAATCTTTTTTGCAACTTATAAAACGCTTCCGTAGTTAAATGGATATAATAAACCCCTCCTAAGGGTGTGTTATTCCTAATATGAACCCGTCAAAACGGGGCAAAACAAAGCGAAAACTGCTCAAAATCGTGCGTTTTAGCAACACGGCAGTAGGCTAAAATATTATTTGGTGACCTATTTGGTGACCACGGCGAAAAAAGTTCGCCAAAGCGGGTATTGCTATATCCTGTAAAATTGAATATAACTTTCCGTAGTTAAATGGATATAACGGGTCCCTCCTAAGGATCAATTGTGAGTTCGATTCTCGCCGGGAAGACCAAAAAACGACCGATTTCTCGGTCGTTTTTGCATTGTATCTCGTTCGTTATTCTTCCTTGAATTCGGTCAGCATGCGCAAATGCGCTTGGTTGTAGTATTTTCTAAAGGTTGCCCACGGAAGGCTCGTATCCTGCGAAAACGCGATTATCACGCCTATCAGTTCGCCTTTGTCTTTTGCCTCGTTAATTGCCTTTTCATAGTCTATTTTACTCATACTGTTTGCTCCTTGTTTTTGTAAACAAACAATACCGTAAAAGGCAATTAAAGTCCAGCATAAATCACCGAAAACAGCAAAGAAAAACGACCGTTTTATCGGTCGTTTTTGTAAACTATCCCATGTATTTTTTTGCTTTTTTTTGTTGTTCTTCAAATAAACCTGAAACTTTTCGAAGTTTTAAGAAATTTTCATCTACGTTTTCCACTAACGGTTTTAGCCATTCAAAGTCTTCAAAATCAAAACCATATCGCAAAAGCATAATTTCTTGGCTATCATTTGTTCCATACTTAATATAATTACACATCTTTTTTGCACGTTCGTCTAAACTACTTAAATAATACTTATCGAAAGCAGCAAAGAATGCATCACCAAGTCGAAATCCGATTAGTTTATCGAGATAATCATATGTATCTACAACTATACGGTCATAATCAACAGCAAAGGCATATGTTTGATAAGTTAAATTTAAAGCCGTAAGATTCTTATTTGGAATCATCTGAAACATAGGAATATAATGAGCCAATAATGAACGGTCATATTGTTGTAATTTATATATCTCATTTTTATCGGATATATTTTCAATTTGCTTTTTAATTAAGTTACGTTCAGTTGTTCTTGCTGCGTAAGAATATCTATACCAAACAATTTGGCTAAAGCTTTTTCCTAAAATACGCCAAAGCATTATTTTGACTACACTATTTAAAATTTCACTTTCAGCAGTTGTTAATTGACGATTAAGATATGCTGTATAAATTTCTTCAAAAGCTTTGTAAAATAATGCGTTTACGGTTAAATCAACCGATTTACTTAATTTTAAATTGCCATTAATAAACAATTCATCTAGTATTTTTTTTACTGCAGAAACAACACATTCTCTCTCCAGCCTACTTAATTCTTTGTTTGTTAAATTATACTCTTCTGAAAATTCCCCATTTTTTATGGCATCTTTATATTCTTTATAATCATCATTACCATCTGTTGCAACATCTAATTGAGATATTTCACTTAAACGTATATCGGATTTTAAAATTTTTCTCAAATTTGCTCTAGATGAGTCTTTTATTACAATTTGTCCATAGTCAAAAACTGGAAATTTTGTAGATCTTCCTGCTCGCCCAATGATATTTTTAACATTTAATGGTTTACTGGGTTCGAATTTTTCAATCCAAACCATATCAAACGGCATATTTATCCCTTGTTCAAGCGTGGATGTTGCAAAACAAATACGGCAAAATCCTTTCTTTGTAAACTCTTCCAATATGTATCGCGCTGCAAGCGGAAGTGAACCATGATGCACAACTATACCATGTTTTAACATATTTACCATTTTGGAAGAGTAATCCCCATAATTAGATGCACTGGCACCAATTAATACCCTAAAACGATCAATAAGCACAGTGGCGTCATCATCTTCCAGTTCTGTACACAAGTTGGTGTATTTAAAAAACTTTGAAAAAATAGTTTTATCATATATACTCTTTTTGGAACAATATATTAAGGCGCTCCCACCGTTTTTAAGAGTACGCTCAAGGGGGTCGAAATCAACGGCTATTTTATTCCCTAAACGTTGTGAATCTAACCCAAAATGAAAAAATTGATTACCTGTATAACTATAAAAAATTTGTCCAACATTTCTTTGAGTATACTTTTTATATTCAGAAGCATCATATTCTATTTTGTTTTTTACATATTGTACTTCAGGATTATCAACGAACGGATAAGCAAAAACCAATTTTGAATTAGGGAAATGAGTTACGCACCTTCTTATAACAGAATCATAATACAAGCCGCGAACTGAGTAATCATTACTTAATTGAGCCTCATCAAATAAAATTAAATCTATAGATAGTTGTTCTTTTAATTTAAACAAGTCTTTTGTTCTTTCAGGTGTAATAATAAAAATATTCTGCTTGACATATTTTTTATTTATTAAATCAACAAATGTTAGTACATTGGTTTCAATATTATCAAATAACTCGCTTAAAATCACATAGTACTCATTTATTAAGGCGCGAGAAGGTACAATAATAACTATATCCCTTTTATATTTTGAAATAATATGACGAAATACAAAGGATTTCCCTGTGCTGGTCGGTGAAGAAAAACTAAAATATCTTTGTCGTCCTATATTTTCAATCATATTGGCTTGAACAGGAGTATATAAACCATTATAATCAGTCTGTATTTTTTTATTATAAATGTCAAAAACAATATCACGGAAGGACTGAGGGTGCAAATTTTTAAAATATAGCCCCATGGTCATTAATATACTTGTTTCGTGTTTTGCAAAAACAGTCGGTTGGTATAATTTAATATAGGTTAAAATTTCTAAGTCGTTATAGTCATTTGGCCCAAAAGAATATATTCTATTTAAAGTTTCGTGTAGAGTATTCTCTACATCAATACCTTCAATTATATTCGAAATAAGTGCTTTTTTCATATGATATTCACCGCAACCAAGACAACAAAATTATGACATAAAATATCCTGGAATTCCTTGTTTTGACAAATGTTTTGAATTAATGTATCCGAATTAATGTTTGTGCTAGAAAAAGCTGCGCAAACACCAAAATGGTCATGAATTAAATTGCTTAAACTTGTATCGGATACAAGGTGCGTTAAAATAACCACATCGCTTTTATGCTTTTGATCCTTTATAAAATCATTTATTTGAGTTAAGCTTGCATTATAGGCATTTTTCCCTTTTTGATACTTTGCTTCGCCACATGTTACAAGTTGAATTGAAGATTCTTCTGTAAAAAAATCAAACCCTGGATTTCCCACCTTTTTTCTGCCTATCAGCTCGGCTAATGGAACATCTAGATGGTTTAATCCTTCCACTAGACCCCTTTTAGAATAAACCGAAACAATATATTCTCCAGCCTCCTCGATGATAGGGGAATCGGTTTCATCATAAAATTTAGCTTTTAATGCATCACATGTTTTTTGTGCATTTATACGCATACTTTCTTGCAAGTAATCTTTATTGAAATGATTTAACCAAGAAAAGTCTGCCAGCTCATTTAAAATATCCTGTAAAGCCAGTGACAAATCGTCAGGGTCAATTCGTAAGAAAAATACACTTGTTGAACTATTAATCCCATAATTCTGAATATTTATGCTTTTGTTTTCTAATATTTTCATTTCGTGTTAAAGAATATAAATTGATAATTTATTTTAATACATCCAAAGCCTTTTTCATACTTTTAGCCAAGGCTTTTGCCATAAGGACAGGAATAGCATCTCCGATTTGTTCATACTTATCTTGCAATGGGTCGCTGTGAAACTTTACATATGGACCATTGATATAGTACCAGTCAGGGAACGCTTGCAATCTAGCAACCTCACGTGGAGTAGGCTGTCTGTCATATGTCGGATGAATCATTTCATCCAGACAATGGGAAGTAACTGTGTAGCTGGGTTCATCAGTTTTTAACCTTCTATTCCTAGATGCATATATTTTATTAGGAAACACTTCCTTTACTAAGTCTTCTTTCCCTTCTGCTATCAATCTGTCTACAGCTGATTGCATACCTTCGCCTTGTTTGATTTCATGTAATCTTCTAATCATACGCTGATTATGATTGAGTGCTTTATGAAAAGTTATTACATTTGGCGAATAACTAGCGTTGCCAGAGTAGGTAGGGTCAAATATAAATTTATAATAATTGTAAGCGGCTTCCGTAATCAAGCCTTTTTCATAATCTTCCTCATAAGTAGGATAATAAGGCATCATTTCATAGCCTTCGCCACTACGAACAGGGGGAAGGTATCTGAATGCATCTTCTACGGTTACATAATCATACCGTCTTCCTGGACCGTGGGTCTTTTCGGGATAAACGAATGGGTTTTCCGCATAATTACTGCTGCAGCCTACGATGAATATTCTTTCACGCTTTTGTGGCGTTCCGTAATCGGCTGCAACACACTTGAAATCAGCAACGTTTTTACTTGCTAATCGGTAGAAAACACCTGTTTCTTCATTTACTCGCTCAAATTCATTGAAGACATATTCGATTTGTCCGCCTTTCTTGCCGTCGCGCTTTTTGGTCAGTAAACCAGGGACATTTTCGAATAAAGTAAATTTAGCTTTAACCGCATGTGCGATACGGAGAATGTTGGAGAACAAATCATTTCTATCATCATTTTCTAATCGCTTACCTGCCATTGAGAAACTCTCGCAAGGAGCACCGCCCGTGACCACATCAACAGAATCTTCTCCAAATTTCTTTTTAAGAATTTCACGAACCATTTCGTTGGAGACTTTATTTATATCGCCGTGAATTAAACAGGTGCGTTTGTTTTTTACAAGTACATTTTCAAGATGTCCTAAATTTCCAAGCAGGTCTTTTAATTCGTATATTTCGGCATTATGTGACTTTGCATAAGTTTCAATGGTGGTATCGCTCCATTCAACTGCTATACGGGGAACGAATCCTTCACTTATGAATCCCGTGCATAATCCCCCTGGGCCCGAAAATAAGTCAATATACGTATATTCTTTTTTCATCTATTTAGTCTCCTTTAAAATTCGCTCCATAGCGAGTTGGCAATAATCTATTTCAAAATCAATGCCGATTCCGTGTCTATTATTTTGCTTTGCTGCGATTACTGTAGAACCGCTACCCATAAATGGGTCTAGTACCGTGTCACCTACATAACTAAACAATTTTATACAGCGCTTTGGAAGTTCTACGGGGAATGGAGCAGGATGACCGATTTTTCTTTTACTTTCTCCCTTGAATGTCCACACACCGTTTGTCCACGAAATAAATTCGTTTCTTGTTATGTCAGATTGTTTACTACCACTTCGTTTTTTCCATTCACCTTTGTATAGCAATACGATTAATTCCACGGGAGCTATTACATAGGGGCAAGAAGCACTCATCCAAGAGCCCCAAGCTGAACTTTTTGAAATATTACCTTCGTTCCATATAACGGTAGAGTGGTATTTGAATCCAACTTTTTTGGCTATTTCGATTATGTCTGGGCCGACACTTTGATGCCCTCCTTTATTCTTGTCTAAAGGAATGTTAAGACACATTCTACCGTCATTTTTCAACCACTTTAGACAACGCTTAAGCCATGTCTTGGTGAACTTTAGGTATTCTTCATAAGGTTGAGCGTCATTGCAAGATTTATAATCTATGTTTAAGTTATACGGTGGCGAAGTAACGATTAAGTCAATGCTTTCTTCTGCAATCAATCGCGTTGTAAGTGTGTCCGCATATAAAATTGTTGCGTTTTCTTCTTCGAAGTATTTTCTATTTTTCATTTATTGCTCCTTGAGACGATTATACTGGAAATAAATTTATATATCCAGCGAAAAGGCCTCGAAAGAAGAATTAACCTTTGAACTGAATTTTCTTACCTTTAGAACCCGTAGCATAAGTCCAGGAAAGTCCTGTTCCAAAACCACCAGGCTTTATGTTTCCTTTTTTGTCTAACATAATAGTGTCAATGTATTGGTCAATTGTATAAACCTTATAATTTTGAAAAGAAAAATCGCCATTTCTAACATCAATATCATATCTGTCACGGGGTTTGCGTAAATCAAATTTGATTATTGATGTGGGAATACAAATGTTATCGGGCGTTTCAACAGGGCTACCAGTTACTACCCAACGAACAAAATTGCGAGCAATTGGGTGCAAAAGAGCCGCGAGCTCTTGCTTTTCTGCTGATGTAAAATTAATGGCAGATGCATCGTGCTGATGCTTTTCCATTAGGTATTTTAATCTTCCTTCAGGAATACCTATTTCACGACATATTGTATCAACATCGAATTCAGCAAAAGCAACCTTGGGAACAGTAGACTGTTTGCAACTAATAGGAAAGCGCTTGGATGTGTTGTCATTATAAATAACTTTCATAATAACGTCTGTTTTTGATAAGCCATGACTCATTCTAGGTGGAATTGGGTCGCTCGCCTGAATTTCTTTGATATTGAAAATATCAGACAATGAACCAATGCCATTAATGGCTAGCAATTCCAAGAAAATCTTGTATTCTTGGTCTGTATAGTAGTTTCCTGTTTTTGACATTGCTAAAAACTCAGGATTTTCCAAAATCTCTACGCAATATTTTTCATAAACATCGCCGAGTTTATCGTGCACAATACCAAAAGGCAAGTTGGCTATATCAAATTCTTCGTATAAGTTATTAAGATGTTCTGTATTCATAATTTTCCTCTTAGTTAATCTTGAATTTCATCATCAATATGATGGTTGCTATATACTTCTAAAATGTCATTTATAAAATTTAACATAGTTTCATCGTTCGTCTGTATAGCTTTTGTTCTTAAACGAAAAAAGATTTTTTTGCCAAACGCCGTCTGTCCGTAAGTATGCTTTAAATTATGACAGCTTCCGCAAAGCGTTTGTGCATTATCGAGTGTAGGGAGACCGCCGTGTTGTCTTGCTTTAATGTGATCAACCATAATATCAGCTCCTTCAGCTTCGCCCTTGCCGCAGACAACACACCTATAATTATCACGTTGTTTTGCAGCATCAATAATTTCTTGGGGGAAAGTTAGGTCTTCATTATCCATAACGGCATCAGGATCGTACTTATAGAGACCTTTGCGTATTTTTTGTAAAAAACCTTCACCAAAGAGTGTGCGAATTTGCCTATCTGGGTCACGAAAAGTTTTTCCTTCTGCACGTTCATATTCTTGTTTTGCCCAATCTACAACTTCTGCTGTAGGGAGCTCAACATTTGGATGAGTTAAAAAATATTGTCTTACTGTTTCCTTTTGTGTCATCTTAATCTCCTTAGTTGTCAAAAGAAAAAGACCCTTTTTAGGCATTATACCCAATCAAATATGACAACAACCTGTCATGTTTTTTAAATTTCTTCCTCAGTAGCGTCCATTATATCGCCGATATTGCATTGTAACACCTTGCAAATGCGGAGCATTACGTCCATTGACACGGTTTCATTTTTGCTCATCTTTGCCATTGTGGAAGAAGACATCTCCGCCTGTATACGTAAAGCGTTTTTGGTCATCTTTTTGTCAATGAGTTTTTTCCATAACTTATCGTAATTTACTGCCATAAAAAGTCACCTTTTAATGCGATTTTTTCTATTATAGCACATTTACTCGAATTTATCAAGGACTTGTTCGACTTTTCGAAGAATTTCTTTAGAAAAGGGACAATAAAAATGACCCCAACAGCTATTGTCAGGGTCATCGTTTTCATTCGAATATCTCTTCCAATTTTTGGGCGGCGGAGCGGTCGGCGGTTTTTAGGAAGTGGCTGTATATGTCGGTGGTCGTGCTCGTTCTTGCGTGACCCGCTCGACCCGCAACCGTTACGATAGGCACGCCTGCGGCGATTTGCATAGTGATGTTCGTATGTCGTAGGCTGTGGACGTTTCGCTCTTCAAGTCCTGCCGACTGGCAAATCTTCTTCATCCACATATTGATCGTGCCGGGGTATATATTTCCGCCGTATTCGCCTATGAACAGTCGGTTGCTGTTTTCCCATTTATCGCCGTGCATCGCCTTGTACTCCTCGTACCAAGCCTTGTATTTGGTCAGCACCGATATCAGTTTATCCGATATGGCAATCACGCGTTTGCTGCTTTCCGTTTTCGGTTCTTTCAGTACCAAACCGACCCTTTGAACTGTGGTAAGCGACCTTGCAATGGTTATCGTAGCGTTCTCGAAGTCGATATCCGACCATTCCAGTCCGCACAGTTCGCCGCGACGCATACCCGTCAGCAGAAGTGTGAGCATAGCGGTTTTATAGCGAATATCCGAATATTCGTCCGCTGCCTTATAAAACTTCTTGGCGTCTTCATCGTCCATATAATCTATCTCCCGCGGCGGTCGTTTCGGAAAGGATATGTAATCGGCGCTAGCGTAATTATCGGCTATTAGCCGCTGTTTTTTCGCCGTAGCAAGGATAGCCCGTATCGTTCTCTTGATTTTACTTATCGTTTCGTAGGCGTATTTTTGCGTTGTATGCGTAACGTTGAATATGCTTTCCGTTTTCTCGCCTAGCGTTTCGGCTAGCCGTTTTGCATACTCGTAACTGATTTGTTTGCCCGCCAAGGCATTAGCAAGGGAGCAACTACTGAAGTTCTTTTCGTATCGAAGTTTCATATAGCCGATACCCGTTTGGTTCATTCGCTCCCGTAAGGCAGGTTTCGCCGTGACTACTGTCACAGTCTTTTCCATACGGTCTAGTTTGTCGTAGTATTGCTGAATAATATTCGGCGTAAGTTCTTTTAGTTTGTATCCACCGATATGTTTTTGGGTGAGCTCGATTGCATTTTCACAATTGACGAAATAGCTTGCTGACACTTCGTCTTTGCGCCGATTAAGCCACCATAGAGCATAGTCCGTGAAGGTGGTTTCGGGTGATTGCGACGGCTCGCCCGACGCCGTTTCCGCCGCTTTGACAGCCGTTTCGTATTCGGCGGCGAAGAGCACGACTTCTCGTTCCATTTGTTTCGGCGTATGTCCTACGGGCGGTTTCCAGGTTGTGGAGTGCACCTTGACTTCTCCGCTGCCTTTGTCCTTGATTTTGACCTGTATTCGGTAGGTCATACCGCTTTTACCCGGTCGTTTGCTTATGCTTGCCATTGTATTTACCTCCTACGATGTTTTGTTTAAGGGGGATATAGCAATCCCCCTAACAAAAGAAAGCCGTAATAATTTAGAAAAGTCCAGCTAATCAGCCTTGCGCGCCGCTAAAATATTTGAATAAATCGTCTAAATCTACGAGAAGTTTCTTGCCCGTGAATACACACCGTATTTTTCCGCTTTTACAAAGGGTTCTGATACAGTTAGGGGTTACCGCCGTCATAGGGTCGATTGCTTTTATTTCGGCAATCGTTTCGGATATCGTTCTCATTCGAGGTATAGTCATCTAAATCTCCTTCGTTCTCATTATTTTTCTCCTTTGCTTTGAATCTTTGTTTCTTAGTGTCTTCGTTGCGTCGTATCTTTGAATTCTTTGATTTTTTGAAATTTTTGATTTAATTTTGAAATGGAAAGTAGAAATCAAAACGGTATACAATCATGTTTTCTACGCTTTTTTAGTCTTTAGACGGTAAAAAAACGCCGTTTTTACAGTTTTGAATATATAGAAACACCGATTTTTGATTTTGCGCTTTGATTTTTGATTATGCGAAAATTCACGCGTGACTGCCGCCCCGCTCACGGGTAGAAACTCGTAGAGATTTGACCCCCCCTAGGGGGTACGGCGAATTAAATCAAACAGTTATCGACCAGTAGGGTATCGTCAGCCTGTTCCTCGTAGGCGCGTAGCCGTGCAAGGTCCTCCCGAATTCGTTTTTGTGCCTCGTCACTTAAAAGGGTAAACAGTCCGTAGGCATCAGCCTCAACGCTATCTGCATAAGAAAATCCCTCGATATCGGGCCAGCAATCGAATTGTTGTTTACAGTAATTGACCATACTGTACTCCTTTACGAGCGCAAGCACCTCGTCAATAGGCTTGTCCCTGCATTCGTGTAATTGCTTGTAAAATTCGCCGTCTTTTTCCTTAAGCCAGTCGTAAGGATAATAGGCATAGGGTTTAAGTCGTTTTAAGTACGGGTATCGTTTGAGACCCTCTTTTACTAAAGTATTGTGTTGTTTCATATCATTTCCCTCCGTTAATAAATTTTAATAGTTTTTCCTCGTTTTGCTTGCGTACGAGGTCACGCATATTCTCACAGTCTAATTGCTGTTCAAACAGGCAGGAACCCCGTATGCGGTGCGCCGTCCGCTCTTCGTAGTTGCAATTCGCCATTAAGTTGCTGATTCGGTAGTTGCTGGAATAGATGGTCGGCTTTTTGCCGTTGATACGAGTATTGATAAGGTCGAAAATTATCGTTTGCAGCCACCCCGTGCCTGTCTTGACGTTTTCCGTGCCGATATCGTCCAGGAAGAGGAAGTCAACCGTTTCGGCTCTGCGGAGTACGGCGGACTGCACCGAGTTGTTTCCAAAGCCTTCTTTCAGTTTGCTTTCTATCTCCACGAAGCTGGTAAACAGCACGGTGTAAAGCCTATCCGCAAGTGCGTTGCCCATACAAGCGGTGAGGTGAGTTTTGCCCACGCCGGGGACGCCGTAAAGGTAAACACCGACGCCTGCCTCATACATCTTATCTGCGTGCGCGCAATAGTTCCGACACATCTGGTAGACGGCTTGATTGCTAGGGATAATCTTAGCCGTTTCAAAGGTGCAGTTCCTAAAATGCTTTCCCAGCGCACTGTTACGGCGGTATTCTTCCGCCTTGGTTTTCCGTTCTTGTAGTTTTCGCTCGTATTCGGCTTTCTCATAAGCCTCCCGACGGCACTTGCAGGAGGTGGGCGCAAAACAGTCGAATTCTTGCATATAAAACGCTCGTGGCGTGTGGCAGTTTTTGCAATACGGCAACCCGTCTTCCCCCAAGTATTCGTCTGCTTGTAATTCTATTTTTTTCATGAATTATCTTTTCCCCAGTCAATACCATAATTGCTTTCGTAAGAAATATTATTTTTATCTATTCTACTTACTATATTATGGTTCGCGTATTTAAGCGTAGGCTTTTCGCGTTTTTGAGCGTCACCTACGCTTATTTTTGATAACACTATGGAAGAATTCGGTTTAATAATACGCTTACGATAACCGTTGTCATCCGTGATACGGGTAACGGCGATTAGGTCGTAACGCTTAAGTATCCCTATCAACCTACTCACCGATTGAATGGAAAGATTTAACTGCTTTGCAAAATATTTATTCGATGCAAAACAGTACCCATCACTCTGCGATAGGGCACAAATCTCTCCGTGAAGAATTTTCGCTCTCGGTGGAATAGAATGGATTGCGTTCACTTTTTCGTCCAGTTTAATGTAATTTCTACTACTCGTCATTTACTTCCTCCTGAATATAGTATTGTAAGCAATTTTGCGAACAAATAGTTGAAAATTAAAAAGGATCGGCGGTCCTTTTTAAGTTAAAAATATGTGATTAGTCTTCTACTTCATCGGTAGACGATAATTTCGTTCCCTTTGACAGCAATTCTTCTATGGCGGTTATAACGGCAAGGCTTTCGTCTTCATGATCTATCACGAGTGCGTCTAAATCATTGACCTGCATCAACTTGCGTACGACAAGCCTTGCAAACTGATTTTTTCTCATAAATTCCGCCATATCAGGGGCGATCTCCTTTCTGCCAAGACCGATAAGCTCCATTACCTCGTATTCAGTATCCTCATTCACCTGATAGGTTTTAAGAATATTTGTGAGCACTTCTCCCACGGGAGGATATCGCCTATCGTTTTCCAGGTCGGAAAGGTATGCCGGGGAAATTCCGATTTTGGCACATGCGCCACGAAGAGAGAGGTTGCAGCCTTCTCGTAAGCCTTTTATCATTTTGCCAAAGGTAACGCCTTTTGCGTTTGCAATTACCGTTCCGTCTTCTCTTCTGGGCATAGCCTTGTATTTTGCCATAACATACTCCTTACTATATGTTCGCTTTTTTGCTAACACATATATTATACACCATATTTTCTATTTGTCAATCGACTACTGTCATGTTTTTTTGCTTTTTTAAAATATTTTTATTAAAATTGCTAAATGCCCTACAGATAGGGCAGAAATTGCCGTTATCGGCAAAAAACGCCTTGGTTTCCTTGCCAGTCGAGCCCTTGAAAGGTTTTTCTGTTCTTTAATGTAAATCTGTATATACTTGCCATTTTTGCCTCCATATTTTATTGTTAAGCAAAGTATACCATAAAGGTTTTCAAGAGCCCAGCGCAAGCACTTGAAAAACTTGTGAAAATATGATATAATATTAAAAATTCTACTAAGGAAAAGTATTATGGTAATAACCTTCGATCGTTTTAACAAAATTAAAACAGTTGAATATTTTTTACGTTGTTTTAATAGGGCGCTAAAATTAAAGCCTACAGACAAGCATATAACAATCAAAATTGAGAAGGAATTTCCCGCATATCCTGAAACTATTGTTCCCTTGGCTGGGATTTTAGATTTTTTAAGGGATAAAGGATTTTCTCTTTATGTAGAGTATAACGATACTCCATTGACGGGAACAGGAATGCATAAGCCATATACCATTGCAGATAATTCTTACGAATTATTATCGCCAATGTATAAAGTATGGAAATATAACTCTCCTGAAGAAGTATATAAAATTGTTGATGCTTTAGTTAAATATTTAAACACTAAAATTGTATGTGCGAAAGGTGTCGTTGAAGCGTTTGAATGGACCGTTAATGAGGTTATGGACAACGTAATACAGCATTCTCAATCTGCAAATGGATACATAATGTGTACCGCGACTAGCAATTCCCATATTTCCGTCGCTATATACGATAATGGTATAGGAATATATAAATCATTCCAAGGAACTCATTATAGATTGCAAAATTCTTACGATGCCATCATTTTAGCGATGCAAGAAGGCGCAACTCGTGACAAATCAATAGGACAAGGAAATGGATTATGGGGGATGTCAAAATTGCTAGCAAGCAATAAAGGTAGTTTGAGTATTGCTTCTAGCGAAGCTAATGTTTCTATAACCGAGTCAAATGGTATGATAAAAAGACCTGTTAGCACAAAATATTATTTAGGTGAACTTTGTTACCAAATGGGAACGTTGGTTGATTTTCAATTTCAATGTAATAACGAAGTGTCTTTAACTGAAGTTTTTGGTGCGGATTATCTATACACCAATTTAAACCTGGAATCACTAGAAGATGAAAACGAAAGAATTTCATTGAAGGTGAATGATTTTTCTTTTGGTTATGCTACACGAATGGCTGGAGAACGTGCTAGAACGATGGCAATAAACTGTGCTATCCAGTCTGACTACAAGCAATTAATTCTTCTTGATTTCTCTGGGGTTGGAATTATTGCGTCTTCGTTCGCAGATGAATTTATTGGTAAAATGATACATCATTTTGGTTTTATTCAATTCAATAGCCTTTTTCGGATTATTAATGTTAGCGAAGAAAACATGGCAATAATTAATCGCTCTATCATGCAACGTTCAAATATTGCTTAATTTTTTTTGGTCACCAAATTTGGTGACTGTTTGGTTGCCTTGGTTTTTTGAACGCTATAAAAGTTATGAAACGGTGTAGAAATTACGCAAAATACGGCGAATACACGGCGAAAATGGTGCAAAATATGCGTTTTCGGTATTTTGCAAACCCTACATTAAGAGCAGCAATATCCTCCTAAGGTGCGGATTTAGCCTACAAAAACCACAATATATTGTGTTTCGACGACAATTTTAAGTCAATATATTGTGCTGAGTGGTGTTTTGGCATAGTTTTGGCATAGTTTTCAATGCTAAAACTGTCTTTCAGAACGTTAAATATCTTTTGTTTGATGAACTTCAAACCATTGATTTTTCAGGCAAATTGAGTAAAATATAATGTATCTGTCGGATTAGCTCAGTTGGATATGAGCGTGCGCCTCCTAAGCGCAAGGCCCCCGGTTCGAGCCCGGGATCCGACGCCACTTCCGTTAGGAATCGCATCGACCGATACGATTCCTTTTATTTATGCCCAACATAAAAATAGCCGAGAGTTTCAATACCCTCGACTATTATAATGTCTGTTTCATAATTTTTCGCGTTTCTTTTCTGAGCCTTCTTAAACCTTTTGAAATGAAAGGCGCGGATAAGCTTATTCAAATGATGCAATTTGATTTTGATAAGCGCGCTATAATGCAAGGCTCAGTCCCTGTAATTTGACAAACGCTATTATATGTGATAAATTTAAGATATCATAGTTGTTCGGCTCGTAATGCATTTTAACTTTCGTGAATGCATTTCTTTTTCTTGTGTTACATTAAAGACGTTCTGAAAGCAAACTTGTCTTTGACAAGGCTGTTATTAAAAATATAACAACATCGGATAAAAAGATGATTGGTTTATAAAGAAAACGAATTTTAATTTTTGAGAGGAAATCATGGCAAAGAAAATTACTGCAAAACAAAAAAGAGAAGAGAAGGAAAGGTTAAACAAACAAAAATGGGCTAAGAACGATAGTGTCATCATTGTTCCAGAAACAAAAGAGGAGATCAAAACGGGCGAAATACAAGATAATAATAGAAAAAGAAGTCGCCAGAAGTCACAAGCAAAAGCGATGGGGCTGAAGGCCGTTTTGAGTTTTGACAATAAAATTGCGATTGCATCTTTTGTATCTTCAAAAAATGCAAAATCATCTCATATAGAAAGAATAACCGACAAAGAAGGGACAACGATAAGTGTTAACTCAAAGATGTTTGAATCGAGTGTCAATAAGCGCGATATTAACATCGAAAAACGCATAACCATTGAAGAACCGCAACAAGATGGAACGATTAAAAAAGAGGAAAAAGGCGTTAAATCAACCACGTGCAACCCATATTTTAAGGTAGGCGGAAAAGATTATATAGGGATCAAGGAAATTGCTGAAGAACACTTTTTTGGAAGAGCTTTTCCAAACGAAAATTTGCGTGTTCAGATAGCATACAACATTTTTGATGTTCAAAAAATCCTTGGAACATTCGTCAATAACATAATATATTCATTTTACAATTTAAGTAGGGATGAAGTGCAGTCAGACAATGACGTCATAGGTATGCTTTATTCGATTAGCGATTATGACAGGCAGAAAGAAACAGAAACGTTCCTTCAGGCAAAGAGTTTGTTGAAACAAACGGAGGCATACTATGCCTATTTTGACGATGTTTTCAAAAAGAACAAAAAGCCGGATAAAAACAAGGAAGGAGACAATAGCAAACAATACCAAGAAAACCTAAGACATAATTTCAACATATTGAGAGTTTTGTCGTTCCTTCGACAAATCTGTATGCATGCTGAAGTTCATGTTTCTGACGACGAGGGTTGCACGAGAACGCAGAATTATACAGATTCGTTAGAAGCGCTTTTTAACATATCAAAAGCATTCGGCAAAAAAATGCCTGAACTTAAAACATTGATAGACAATATTTATTCAAAAGGAATAAATGCGATAAACGACGAATTTGTAAAGAACGGCAAGAATAATCTGTATATCTTGTCAAAGGTATATCCAAACGAGAAAAGAGAAGTTCTTCTTAGAGAGTACTATAATTTTGTTGTGTGCAAAGAAGGAAGCAACATAGGAATCAGCACTCGAAAATTAAAAGAAACGATGATAGCCCAAAATATGCCTAGTTTAAAAGAGGAAAATACGTACAGAAACAAGTTGTACACAGTTATGAATTTTATTCTTGTTAGAGAACTGAAGAATTGCGCGACAATAAGAGAACAAATGATTAAAGAATTGCGCGCAAATATGGATGAAGAAGAAGGGAGAGATAGAATATATTCAAAATATGCAAAAGAAATATATCTATATGTGAAAGATAAACTTAAGCTTATGCTTAATGTGTTTAAGGAAGAAGCGGAGGGCATAATAATACCAGGCAAAGAAGATCCTGTAAAGTTCTCACATGGTAAGTTGGACAAAAAGGAAATCGAAAGTTTTTGCTTAACGACTAAAAACACCGAGGACATTACAAAAGTAATTTATTTTCTGTGCAAATTTCTTGACGGGAAAGAAATTAACGAGTTGTGTTGTGCAATGATGAATAAGTTGGATGGTATTAGTGATTTGATTGAAACCGCCAAACAGTGCGGTGAGGATGTTGAATTTGTTGATCAATTCAAGTGTCTGTCAAAGTGTGCGACGATGTCCAATCAAATTCGGATAGTGAAAAACATAAGTAGAATGAAAAAGGAAATGACCATTGACAATGACACAATATTTCTTGATGCACTTGAATTACTTGGCAGGAAAATAGAGAAATATCAAAAAGACAAAAATGGAGATTATGTCAAAGACGAAAAAGGAAAGAAAGTATATACAAAAGATTATAATAACTTCCAAGATATGTTTTTTGAAGGAAAAAACCATCGCGTGAGGAACTTTGTGTCAAACAACGTCATAAAGAGCAAATGGTTTTCTTACGTTGTGAGATATAACAAGCCCGCAGAATGTCAAGCGCTTATGAGGAACAGCAAACTTGTAAAATTCGCGCTCGATGAATTGCCGGATTCACAAATAGAAAAATACTATATTTCAGTATTCGGTGAAAAGTCATCGTCAAGCAATGAAGAAATGAGGAGAGAATTATTAAAAAAACTGTGTGATTTTTCGGTGAGAGGTTTCTTGGACGAAATAGTTTTATTATCTGAAGATGAAATGAAACAAAAAGACAAGTTCAGTGAAAAAGAAAAGAAAAAAAGCCTCATCAGACTATATTTAACGATCGTGTATCTCATTACAAAGAGCATGGTGAAAATAAACACGAGGTTTAGCATTGCTTGTGCAACTTATGAAAGAGATTATATTTTGCTGTGTCAATCAGAAAAGGCGGAGAGAGCGTGGGAGAAAGGAGCAACTGCCTTTGCATTGACAAGAAAGTTTTTGAATCATGACAAGCCAACTTTTGAACAGTACTATACAAGAGAGAGAGAAATATCTGCAATGCCACAAGAAAAACGCAAAGAGTTGAGAAAAGAAAACGATCAACTGCTCAAGAAAACACATTATTCAAAACATGCATATTGCTATATCGTTGATAATGTAAATAATTTAACAGGAGCGGTAGCAAACGATAATGGGCGAGGATTGCCCTGTTTGAGCGAGAAAAACGACAATGCCAACTTGTTTCTAGAAATGCGAAATAAAATAGTCCACCTTAATGTGGTGCATGATATGGTGAAATATATCAACGAGATTAAGAACATCACAAGTTACTATGCATTTTTCTGTTATGTGTTGCAACGTATGATCATCGGTAATAATTCTAACGAACAAAACAAGTTTAAAGCAAAATATTCAAAAACATTGCAAGAATTTGGGACATACAGCAAAGATCTTATGTGGGTACTTAATTTGCCGTTTGCATACAATTTACCCAGATACAAGAATTTGAGTAATGAGCAATTGTTTTATGATGAGGAAGAAAGGATGGAAAAAATAGTTGGCAGGAAGAACGATAGTCGTTGAAAGCAAAAGCAAGATTGGGTTTTCCAACGGCTACTTTGTAGTAAAAAGTGAAGAAGGAAACAAGGAAATTTTTTTGGATGACTTTGATGCTGTGATTTTTTCGGAATTACAAACGACATGCACAGCGTTTTTGCTTCAAGCGCTTGTCGAAAACGGAAAGACGGTTGTCGTTTGCGATGAGCGAAGATTTCCTTCCTCAATAATATTACCACTTTGTGGAATTAAGAGCGGGTATAAAAAATTAAAAGAGCAAATGCTATGGAAAGATTCCGAAAAAAGCATTTATTGGAAGAAAATTGTAGAGGATAAAATAAAATCACAACAACAGATTTTGATGGGATATGATATCAAAGTTGTCCATTTTGACGATGTGAAAAACGGAGATGCCGGTAATGCAGAGGGAAGGTTTGCCGATTTGTATTTTAAAAAAATGTTCGGGGCAGATTTTAGGCGCCATGCAAAAGACAACATAAATTCCGGATTGAATTATGGATATACAATATTATTATCGTCAATGGCAAGGATTGTTGCGTCGCATGGATACATGAATCAAATTGGAATCCATCATAAAGGAGAAAACAACCCATTTAATCTTGCGTGTGATTTTGTTGAACCGTTTCGTCCTATCGTTGATGATATTGTTAAACTAAAAAACGGTATTCCTCTTGACAAGGAATATCGCGCCGAACTTATTCGGGCGCAATATAGAGAAGTTTCATACAACGGCAAACGAATGTCGCTTGTAAATGCGATGGAAGAATATTTCTTGAATGGAATGCATTTTTTCTTGAATGGTGTTATTTCAGAGGGAGAACTGGTGCTTCTATGAAGGAAAAGGTATTTTTGCTTATGTTTGATGCTCAAATGACCACAAAAGATGATCGGCGAAGATACGGCACGTTTATAACGGATATTAAAGCAGAAGGGTTTTCGATTTTACAAAAATCCGTGTATATGCGACATATTGTTGGAAACCAGGATGCCAAAGATTTGAATCGTCGCATAATGTTGCTTACGCCACCATCGATAGAAGTTGTTGTTTTTTCAATGACGAGAAAAGACTATGAAAGGATGAAAACCATAAACTGTATCCTTCCTAAACTTGTAGATAATGGGACAATAATTTGGGTTTAGATTGACAATGGGAACAAGATATGGTATAGTTCAAGTACTAAAGCCCGCTAGTATAGACGGGTTCTAAGACTCCGCGGCGTTGACCAATGTTGGTTTGCTATAGTACTAAAGCCCGCTAGTATAGACGGGTTCTAAGACTGATGTACACGGTATTTTGCGGAAGAGTGTGTTGTACTAAAGCCCGCTAGTATAGACGGGTTCTAAGACTCTGTCAAATATTCTTTGACGTATTCTTTCCGTACTAAAGCCCGCTAGTATAGACGGGTTCTAAGACATTTTGCTAATTGTTCATACATGGGATTTTGTACTAAAGCCCGCTAGTATAGACGGGTTCTAAGACTTTAATATACGTCAATCGCGGGGTCGCGCCGTACTAAAGCCCGCTAGTATAGACGGGTTCTAAGACAGAACTGCAATAGACCTCCGTCCAATTGTAGTACTAAAGTCCGCTAGTATAAATGGCCTCATAGGCGCAATGTGTTATTTGTCTGAAGAAGAGACGAGAACAAAACCCCTCGCAAATTGAAGGGGTTTTTCACGGAAAGTTGACAAATGCGTCAAAATGTGATAAAAATGAAATACTGACAAAGCACGATTTGTGAACGATGCCAAATCCGCCAAGTCAATGCGCAACCCGTTATCGAGTGCGCCACAACTGAATACAATGCTTGCAAAGACTTCCGAAATAAGAAGATATTATTTTATTTCAGGAGGATTCAAGTATGAATTACAAACAAGAAAACGAACAGATCAGACAACAACTCGAGTGGCTTTTCAACCAAGCCAAGTGCAAACTTGGAAGTTGGGCGGAAGTTGCCAAAGGTATGGGTTGCGCCTATTCTTCTGTGGCACGCTACAGAAGGAATCTGGAAGACTACTTATACCCGTCTTTAACGTTCTATTTCCGTCTTTGCTGGCTTGTAGAAGGTCGAGATCATTCGCAAGATGGTCTCGATCGATTTTTAAGAGGAAGCGTTACAAAAGTGTCATGGTTTTACGTGTTGACTTTTTCAAAACGGCGTATTAGAATAAAACCAAACAAAAGAAGGAGATTTGTCATTGATGGCAACTAAAAAAAGGAAGAGGAAAATTGCCCTAATTGAGGGCAAGAATATAAACGGCAAAAACGAAGGTCCATGCGAATAAGCATGGACCTTTACTTTTGCCATGACAAAACTGTCACGGTTATGTGAATATAAAAACAATACAAAGGAGAAAAGAAAATGCTTAACGTTGTGATCAGCAATCATGCAAACAAAAGAATCAAACAAAGAGTTGGTATCAAAAGTTTCAACGCTCAAGTGGGTTATGTTGAAAAGGCTTACGAACAAGGTCTTCGCAAAGAAGATTGCACCTGCGCATCTCTTCGCTTGTTGGAAGAAAGAGAAGAATTTTCAAACGATCGGGACCTTGTGTTGTTCAGAGATCAAATTTTCGTCTTTGATGGACTTACTTTGGTGACGGTATTACCTGTTGATCAGGATTATCAAAAACTTATGAACAAAGTCAGATGCAAGCGCAACAAGAGAATCGCTTAATTGGAAGAGGTAAGGAGGATACGAAAATGTTGTTAAGAACAGATGTAAATAAGGTAAATGAACTTGTATATCGGGTGGCAAAAGCATACGGCGCGGAGATTGTTGACGCATACGTTTGGGGGCCATCGGAAAAATACCCGGATTCGTGTTCTATGTATTATGTCATAAAATACGGATTCGCTGTAAAAAAGATACGGATATCCGACCATAGTAAACAGCATAAAGATGCCGTAGGACAAACGAGTCTGAGAAGTATAACGGTTAACAAAAAAACGACTTATAAGAATCTGGAACGATTTGTCATCAACAGTATCAACCAAGTCAAACGAGGAGCACTCTACGCCGCTTTTGACTATATAGCCGAATGTGCATAAAAGGAGAAAAACACAAATGAGCAAATTTGATCAAATTGCAGGATATGCAGGAGAAAAGAAAGAACTTATGGATATTTGCAAACTCATCAAAAAATATGATGAGTTTTCAGGACGCGGATTCAGATTGCCGCGCGGGATTTTGCTTTGCGGGGAGCCGGGCGTCGGCAAAACCGTGCTTGCGGAGGCTCTTATCGAGGAGACCGGCGTTTTCTGTCAAAAAATCGACTTTAACGCCGTTGACGACGATAATGTGAGCGAATATCTGGATGCAAAATTTAAAGAGGCAAAACAAAACGTTCCCGCGATCGTTTTTATGGATGAACTGGACAAGTTTGTCGGCAATCCGGGATTTGGCATTAGAAATACTTACGATATGGACTCCGCCCGCAAAATATTGAAAGCGATGGATGACAATGCAAGCAAAGATATTATGGTCGTTGCAACGATCAACAACGTTGATATGCTTTGTCCTGCGCTTACGCGTTCGGGAAGATTTGACAAGATCATCACCATTCCGCTCCCTGAACTTGAAGACCGCAAAAACATCATTCGGTTGTATTGCGAAGGCAAGGCAATAGACAAAAAAGTCAACGTGAACAATATCGCCAAAATCACTGCGGGTTTCTCCGGCGCGGACATTGAGTGTCTGATTAACGAAGCCGGGTTGAGTTCTGTTGTTGCCGAGAGAAATTGTATCACACAAGAAGATATCGAAGACGCAATCAACAAGATTGTGTTCAAAAGCAGCAAAAAAATTAAACCGCTCGACAAACAAGACAGGGATATTGTCGCGGTGCATGAGGCGGGGCATCTTGTTGCATGTCTTCTTCTCAACAGCGATAGCGTTGGCGGCGCGTCTATTCTTCCGCAAGGAAAGGCGGGCGGACACGTGAAAATTGCACAGTGCAATCGGGGCGTGCGAGAAAAAGGCAAGGTTCTTGACCAAGTCGTGATTGCGCTTTCGGGTAAGGCGGCGGAAAAAGTCTTCTTTGAAAAAGAAGATTATCTGGGCGCGACGAGCGATATCGAGCATGCATACGAAATGGTCAGAAGACTTGTCACCGGCGGATGCGGATATGGCTTCGAATACTATTTCAAAGCCGATGACAGCCCCTTTTCCAATGTCATCTTGTCGGAAAAGAAGTTGCAAATGATCGAGAACAAATGCGATGCCGTTTTACTTGATTGTTTGGAGAGAGCAAGTGTACTAATGAGTGACAACGTTGATCTGATCAACAAATACGTTGCGGCTTTAAAACGCAACTTCACGCTTTCTCGCGACGATATCATGCGTATCTATAAGCGAGAATGCGCCAAAAAGCAATTGAATGTCGAAATACACAATAAATAATATAATAAATCAGGAGATAAATATATGATGATACCGAATATTTTGTTTAGAAGATCACAAAAAGGTGTGTGCCTTGGATATGCACCCAACGGAAGAAAGGTGTTCGTTGACGTGTTCAACACGCCCAACGTTGGCATTATCGACGATCAGTACGATCGCCTTTGTGAAAACGTCACCAATTTTGCAAACTCGTTGTTGGCGCTTGGATGTTTTTCAGTCGTGATGGTGGAAAACGAACCGAAAGTCACTCCGTCCTCCGACTATACGAGAATTGACATCTCAAAAGCGCGTGAGTATTATCGCGAGTTGAGGGAAGAAATCGAAAGACGTATGTTCCTGTTTAAGCAGTGCAATGTGCATAATATCGATGAATACAATTGCAAGCAAGAAAACAAACTCAAAAGAATTGCGGTTTTCGTTTGCATCGAAGATAGCGAGGCAATGGGTGATCGTGCCGATTTTAGATGGATCTCGGTCATGAGCAAAGCGTTTGGGATTTTTATGTGCTACTATTCAACGCGTGATAACGTGAGACGCGCTCTGTATGCATTCGAAGAAGCAAACTACATAGAGTTTGAAAAAATCAAAAAAACATTCCTGGATGATCCGCTTTTTTATTGTGTGCTTGATTTTGCCATAGAAGAGAAAGCAATCAATGCAAAAATGCTGTGTAAACGGTTTTCGTTGGCAAAAAATCAAGCGGCATACTATATGAACGTCTTGGAAAAACTCGGTTTTATTGGTGACGAAGTCTGTTATCGCGTCCTACCGGATCAATGTTCAAAATGGATAGAAACTGTAAAACCCCTGCTTTTCTGAACTAACTTAATGTTTTGTTTAAGAGATAACATAAATAAAGATACCTTTTTTACACTATTGAGTGTAGATAAATATTTTCATATTTTAAAATCTTATAGTGGAAAGTTTGTGTGCATTGATAAAGTTCATATGGTATTTACATCTTCTTTTCGCAATATATATAAGTTGACTTACTTTTTAGAATATAGTTAAAGCCGAGAGTGATTAGCTCCCGGCATATTAAAGTATAAAAATATTTATGCAGTTTTAGTAGCTTATTCTTGTCTCAATTTCTATTGGCGTAAAGGTGACTTTTAAGTCAAGGCTTTTTTCTATTGCTTTTATAATTAAATCTGAGATTTCAAAGGGCGACATTTCGTTTAAAATCTTCTATGGTCTTGTCATATGCTACGTCAAGGAGAGAAGATTCTTCTTCATCAAACGCAACTATTTATTGAAACTTGCCGTTTTGGTCAAGATCAATACAAAATGTTATTAGATTATTTTGATATAAAGTGTTAAGTCTAAATTTCGTGCCGTTGATATTCTCGCTGACTTATGCTACAAAAGACACAACGAAAGGCTATAAAAAAGGATTAATTTTTTTGTTTTGCATACCTAAAAATTGGTATTATTTTGGTATTATTTTTGTATGAAAAATACTTTTTGAAATGAAAATTAGCTTGATTTTTGGAGAAAATAGCACAAAATGTATGCAAAATATTGCTAAAAATGCACGATATTGGCGTTATTTATCGATTTTGAACCTATTATTGCGCATTCCCAAACCTCCTAAGCCGTTGCTATGGGTTCGATTCTCGGTGGGCGCGCCACTTAACAGTCTTTTCAGCAGAAAGGCTGTTTTTTATATGAAATCAAGATAAATAATAAAAATATTATATAGAAAATCTTTACTTTAATATAAAAGCTATTGCAAAATCTTTACCTTTTGGGTATAATATTACCATACGAAGTAAAGATTTTTGTTTTTATAGGTGAAAAATGATAATCAATGAAGTTAAATTAAAAGGATTGCTTAAAAAGAAAGGTATTACAAAGTCTGCTCTTTGCGATGAAATCGGTATTTCTTCAAGAACTATCGCTAAAATTGGCAAAGGTGAAGATATTAACGACAAGGTTGCTCAAAAGATAGCCGAGTTTTTAGGCGTAGAAAATACTGACTTGGTGGAAGACAACGTTATACTTAAAACCTTACAAACGGAAAAGAAGTTAAAGGTTAGCGGTGGGCTTTATCATGAAACGCAAATTAAGTTAACGTATAATTCTAACCACATAGAGGGAAGTAAACTAACGGAAGAACAAACCCGTTATATTTTCGAGACTAAAACGGTTGGCGAATTGCCGTCCAACGTTCAAATAGATGATATTATTGAAACGAATAATCACTTTAGATGTATTGACTACGTCATAGATAATGCTATGGACGAGCTTTCTGAAGAATTTATTTTAACATTGCAAAAAATCTTAAAAGAAGGCACTGAACATGCTAAAAATTACGGTGCAGGCAAGTATAAATCTTTACCGAACGTGGTAGGAGGTATAGAAACTGCAAAACCTGCTTACGTTGCTTTAGAGATGAAGAAACTTATTGCTTGGTATAATTCAATTAAAAAAGTCGCTTTTGAAGATATAGTTGAATTCCATTATCGTTTTGAGACGATTCACCCGTTCCAAGACGGAAATGGTAGAATTGGTCGTCTTATAGCATTTAAACAATGCTTGAAGAATAACTTTATTCCATTTTATATTGATGACGCTAACAAGTGGCTTTATTATCGTGGGCTCCGTGAATGGAAGAGTGAAAAGAATTATTTAATTGAAACTTGCCGTTTTGGTCAAGATCAATATAAAATGCTTTTGAATTATTTTGGTATAAAGTGTTAAGTCTAAATTTTTAGTCTCCTATATAATGGCACAAGGACCTAAAAAAAATTTTATAAAAATTTTCCAAAAAAATGTTAAGTTCAAAAAATAAGGTTTCTATATAAAGGTACAAAGCAAAAATAGGAGATATAAAAATGCAAGCAACAGTATTTTGTAAGACAACAGCAAAGGCAACTCAATCGTTTTTCGTTAAAGTAGGTGGAAGAGAATATTTTCTTTTTGAGCAAGACTTTAGAAAAAGCAACAAAGAATTTTTCCGTAATGGCGTAGGCGTGCACGCAATCAATAATTATTCAAGCGTACATAGTACGGCTGTAAAAAAGACTTTGGACAAACTTCCTTCTTATATTCGTTATATTGAAAAGGAATACGACGTAGCGATTTACGAAAAGACCAAGAAAAAGTTGGAAACTAAAAAGAAGAATCCGTATAAACGTGATACCTTTAGATGGCAAGATTATGCTTGGGAGGTAGTGTAATGTATTACAAGATTAGGCTTAATTTTGACCATGATGAAGAAGGATGTGCTTGGGTAGAAGAATACATAAACGTTAATAGTCGTCAGGAAGCAGAAGAATGCATACCACAAATTGCAAAAGATTATAAGATTCCGAAAGAATACGACGTTGATATTCAAGAAACAAGTATTGATGAAATGATAGAATGCGAAAAAGAGGAGCTTTGGTCCAAAATTCGTAATCATTATATACATCGAAAGTATGATATGGATACGATTACAATTCGTCAATTTGCCGACGTGCAAAAAGAACTCAAAAAAGATAAAGAGAAAATCTATGAGATGTTAAAAGATGAGGGCAGGTATATTAGAATTTGTGAGTTGGTAAAAAAGAAGATTGACAAAAGTAAAGTTACCGTTTCGGAATTTGAGCAAATTGTATTAGAATTATATAATGCAAAAACTAATGAAGAGTGTGAAAAGATATTTAAGGAAAGAATAAACAAATGAAATACTTGTTTTTTGATATAGAGTGTGCGAATTGCAACGATAGAAGGGGTAAGATTTATAGCTTTGGTTACATTATTGCAGATGAAGGATTGAATGTTATTGAAGACGAAAAGGATATCGTTATGAATCCTGATGTTGACAAGTGGGATTGGTATGTTTTGAAAAATATATTGGCGTATTCAAAGAAAGAAGTCGAAAGTAAATCTAAGTTTAATAAACATTACAATAAAATCAAACGTCTTTTAGAAGATGAAGAGACTATTGTTTGTGGTTTTAGCGTAAAAGACGACGTTGGCTACATATTAGATGAGTGTGAAAGATATAAATTAGAGCCTATAAAAATTAGATTCTTCGATATACAAAGGTTGGAAGCGAAAATATCGGGTTCAGATAATAAAGGATTAGGCGAGGCCTATATATCTTGGTGCAAGCAGTTGCTATTAGGAGCGCATAGAAGCGACGTTGATGCAAAATTCACTTTAGATTTAGCAAAAGAGATATGTAAAAAACAAAAGAAAACACTTCAAGAATTTATATTGGAAGATGAATCGTTAAGCGGTAAAACAGATGGTTTTAAGTATGGGTTTAATGATGAGCAACTTGAGACTAGAGATGAAAGATATGAAAGGAAACAGGCTGAAAGGTTATTGCGATTTACGGGTAGAAAAGACAAATCTGGGTTTCGAGAATTAAAAGAAGAGTGTAAAGATTACATATTGAAAGGTAGTAAAAACAATCTGTTGTTTTTAAGGCATATGGAAAACGTTAAGCCAAAAACTGATAGAGAACAAACTTTATTAGGTAAAAGGATTTCTATAAGTTTAAATTACGAAGCCTACAACTTCACTAATATGATGAAAATAGTTCAACTAATTTGTGATTGCGGAGGCGAATATGTTAAAAAGGCTTCAACGGCGGATATTTTTGTTAAATATCATTTAATTGAAGATGGTGAAGAACGCAGGTGTTCTAAATACGAGTTTGTACAAGAAGAAATTAAAAACGGTAAAGAGATAGACATCGTCGAATTTGAAGACTTTTTAGAGTTGTTAGGGCTCACGGAAGAAAAACTTAACGAATTACCTATTGAAGACTACGAATATTTGATGGATGAAAAATATAAAAGAGAAAAATTAGCATAAAGTGTTAAGTCTATAAAAAAACAATTCTATATAGCAGTATCAAAGTTAAGGAGTGTTCAAAAAATGGACAGAAAAGAAAGATTAGAATTTTTGAAAAACGTAAAAAGAGAAGAAATCAAAAAAATGATTATGCAAGCTAGAGAACAATTGGGGATTGAAAGCGAAGAGTATGATAAAGCAAAATGCTGTCAAGCCGAAGTTGAAATGGAAATTATGGAGTTAGAAGGATTGTCAGACAAGGATTACCCAAAATATCTTAAATCTAAAGAAATAGAAACATTGCTAAAGAGATTAAAGGAAGATGCTTTTCTTAAATTTATTGATAATGACGATTTTCTTTATGCAAATAGGAACAAAAAATTTACAATAGAAGAAAAGGTCGCAATAATCGTTCACTCAACAAATCAAAGTTTAGAAAGTAAGTTTGACGCTCTAAACGAAATTTTAAACAAGGCGAGAAACAAAGAACTAAGTAAAAATATTAAGTTGTGGATAGATTACAAACAAAAAATTCTTGAAACGGTTCAATCAATTGATAATTGCCAAGAAGTATTTGTTGTATGTAATAAAGTAAGAAACTTACATGATAACGTATTACCACAAGTTTTCAGAAAACTTGATGATTGCTTAAAGTATTGGTCAGAAAGAAGAATTGATATTGTTAAGGTTATAGATAAACCTGAAAACAAATCGCCTAGAAATCAAGTTATATTAACAAGCGATTATAAGATTTCAGATATAAGTTATGCAGATGTTGAACACGAATATAAAAATTTGTCAAAAGAAGAGAAGTTGGAGTATATCAAAGTTCAATTCAAAAATCCGTTCAAACCATTTACGATAATAAGTTGTTCAGTATATGGCGGAGTTGCGATTGTTGCTGATAGTCGAGATAAAAAAGTAAAAGCTCAAGTTGAAGAGTCTAAAACTCGTGACAGAAGAGATGGCTGGCTTGAATGTGTAATCCCAATATATATGTTCCCTAATGGTTGGATGTCTGGTGATGAGCATTTGATAGCAAGTTGTTTGTATAGGGAATACGATAATTTATGCGATATCAAGGCATTAACCCCAACGATGGAACAAAAAGAGTATATAAAATACTTAAAGAAAGCGATTAAGGAGGATAAATAAAAAATGAAAATTGTATTTAGTGACCTTCCAATGAAGAAGGAATTACACAGTTTTAATTATAAAGTTAATGGTAACAAGACCATTGAGTATGACGGCGAAACTATTTTCCCCGTTAACTCAGTGCTTGCAAAAACGATGAAGAAGGGCGAAAAGATAAAGGTTGTTCTTCTTTCAAAAGTAGACATTGAAGGCAATAGCGCAATTAATGCAGGGAAGTTCCAAAAAGAACTTAATGAAATTAACCGTTTTATCGGTGCAGATATTGAATATATCACGCTTGCAACGCCTTTTGAAGAAACGCGTGACGTTCACGAAACGTTGCTTCGTGATATGGTGGCAAAACTTGAAGATAATGCGGAAATTATCGGCGACGTAACTTACGGACCTAAACCACTTCCTATCATTATGTTTGCAGTTATGAATTTCGCTGAAAAATTCTTCAAGGCAAAAATTAAGAACATTGTTTATGGTAAAGTGGATTTCGTTGACGACGGTAGTGGTACGGGTAAAACCAAGCCCGTTAATCCCGTTTTGTACGATTTAACGCCACTTTACTATCTTAACAACGTTACTAACGCAATGGAATATAAGACTTCGGAGGATGCGGTTAAAGCATTAGACACCCTTTTAGATATGTAAGGAGCAAAAGATGTTTACGAGAGAAGAATTTGAAAACTTAATAAACAATTCTCCGCTCTTTGCTATCGATAAGGAAGGTTCGCCCGTTTTATATAAAACGGAAAGGTATAATTTTTTAACGCTACTTACAGAGTATTATCAAACTTATATCTATCCTAAAAAGCCACTAGAAGATTATAGCCTAACGTTAATGGAAACGGCGGCGGAGTGTATCAAGTATTACGATAAAGATAAAGGTGAGTTTTTGCATTTGTTTAATAGTGCATTAAAGCGTGATTTACATATTGCAAAAGCAAAAGAAATTATCGAAGAAAAAAGACAGGGTATAAGGGTTTCAAACGAGGATGACAAATTAATTCGTAAAATTATTGCGCTTGCGAATAGCAAGGGGTTAGATATTTATGATTTAACTGTTCAACAAAAAATTTCAAAGGCTTTGAATTTAGATCCGTCAAGATTGCAAGAGTTGCTTCGGATAAACGACGACGCGGTTGCTGTATCAAGCACTGTGACTAATGAAGACGGCGACGAAATAGAATTGTTTGATTTGCAATCTAGCCATGAGAAGAACGCAGAAGAAAAAATGGTGGACTATTCTGCGTTTGTTTCGCTTGTTGAAAGAATTAACGGCGTGTTTAAAGCAGTTCAAGATAGGCAAAAGAGATTACTTTCAATGCTTTTAACGGTAGAAATTATCAAAGCGTGCGATGAAGATTTGGATAAAGCAAAGAACGTTTTAACTGGCAAAGAATTGTTTAATAAAGAAGTGTTAGATTATTATGAAAAGCACGGCGAATTGCCAACGGCAAAGCAAATAGGCGAAATTTTAGGAGTGTCTGAACAAAGTTTAAGTAGAACTTATAAAAATTTCAAAGAAAAGTTGAAGGTTTGATAAAGGGATTAAAAATGAAAGAATTAATAAAAATTGAAGAAGAACTTGCGCAATTAAAAAATAGCAATACGAATAACGAAGAATGCTTGGTAATAGATGCTGCAAACGTATACTTGCTTGAATCAAAAAAGCAGTTGTCGCTTATTGATTATTTTGAAGAAAATTGGAGAAATTCTGTTTTTGACGCTACGTGGTCAATGTGTTATACTAATCCAGGTGAAATAACGACAATCAAAAATATTCAAGTACATTGTCTAGAATGTTGGATGAAATATAAAATTGCAAAGAAATTTGTGAACGGAACTTTGAATGAAGACTGTTTGGAATATGCAAAGAAGTACACTCCAGATATTTATTGGATGATAAAACCAATTTAAAAATATTTCAAAAAACTGTTAAGTCCTCTAAAAAATGTTTCTATATAATACCAAGAACGAAACGTTTCAATAAAATTATTGGAGAAAATAATGCTAAATTTAAAACTAACTAAAGCACAACATTTTATGCAACCAGAATCTACGGTTGAGGCAGATAATAGACGATTGGAACAGTTGGAAATGTTAATGGCTATTGATGACGGAAATTATCACGACGTTAAAATTACCACTAACATTTTAGATTTAAGATATGACAGAAGAGACCAACGCCTTTTAACTGCTATTAACGGGGTAAAAGTCATTTATAAAATGGCTAATGGTGGAAGTCTTATACTTATAGGAAATTTAGGCTGTTCGTTTAGACAGCCGTTTGGTGGCGAATTTTTCGTTAAAAAGGTTGTAGTGGAGGAGAATACTGTATTTGATAATATTGTTGGGGCAAATGAGCGATTAATTTTTACTAACTATCCTGTGGATATTTCAAGCATGCAAAATAAACTTGCCGAAATAAGTAAAGACCCTAATCTTGTTTTCAACCTTTCACAGTTTGATGAGTTTATGGAAATCTTTGAGTTCTATAAGGCATTGTCGAGCGAATTAAATAACAACACACATTATTCTATTGAAAGTATTTCAAGACCATATTATTTTGTTCCTATCGACCAAAAAGAGATTGAAGTTGAAGAAGAATATGCTATTAAAAATCAAAACGGCATCGTAATCGGTTACAAATTAGAGGATTACAAATTTGAAACTCTTTCAACCGAATTGCAAGATTGTGTATTAAGACTTATTGACGTAAAGATTAAAGCAAGCGTTAAAGATATTAAGAAGATTAAGGGGTTTTCGGATAATTTATACTTGAGCGACGAAAGTGAAATTAATGAGAAAAACGATAGAAATCTTAACAGCTTTGATTTGAAAAACATTTACACCGAAGAAGATGGTTTAGTGCTTTCGGGCGAAGCAAAAACAATTATTGATAACGCTAGATATTTGCACCTTTACGATATGGGGCAAAAGGTAAAATTAGAGTCCATTGATAACTCGCTTCGTTTGATTAATCAAGGCGCATCAGGCGCGGCGGCGGAACTTTTAGAATACATAATCGGCGATAAACAAATGCCGTCTAATTATTCGAGAAGAACGCTTAACGATAAGAAAGATAAGTACATAGTGCATTTGGACGAATCACAAAAACAAGCATTTTTGATGGCAACTGATGGTTCGCCCGTAAGTCTTATTAAGGGACCTCCGGGAACAGGAAAAACTTACGTTATCAATGCAATCGTTCAATATATTACGAAAGAATTAAAGCAAAAAGTGGTAATTTCTTCTCAAACGCACGTAGCGATTGACAACGTTTTAGATGAAATTATGGAAAATCACGACCCGATTATTCCTAACCGTATTACAAATAGACGCAATAAGTATTCCGGCCAAGAAATCGATACGACGATTTATAAAACTTGGGCAAAGAAATTTAGTGAGCATAATAAACTTGCGAGAAATCAAGGGTTGGCGACTCAAATTTTGCAAGACATTGCGAACTTTAACGGGGAAAAGAAGTTTAGGTTTTCTGAAAGCGTAGAGTTGTCTGATTATTCCGTAATAGGGGCAACGACTACCACAAGTGCAATAGGCGGTAAAAAGGGCTTAGAACTTTTTGAAGGGTACGATTGGCTTATCATTGACGAGGTTTCCAAATGCCCAATAACCGAGGTTTTAAGATATTTGCCTTACGTTAGCAAGATTATCATGGTCGGCGACGACTATCAACTTGCACCTCTTCTTGAATTCCAAAAAGAAGAAGTTGAAAGCCTTACTGCTTACAATGAAGATATGTTTGAAAAGTTAAAGAAAACGTATGAAGAGTCCGTCTTTGCAAAAACACTTGAAAAGGCGAAGAAAGTGGGTAGACTCGTTACTCTTAACGTGAACTATCGTTCGGTTGCGCCTGTTCTTAACGCATATAATATTTTCTATAATAGGGAGCTTATCGGTATGCGTGAAAAGGTAAAACCTAGCAAAGTGCAGTTTAGCGATAAATATCAAATGTTCAACGATAAAGATGTTTTCTTTGTAGATGTTAAAAATGGTAAAGAAGCAACTGAAGGAACTTCAAGATATAACGTGGAAGAGTTAAGGGCGACAAGAGAAATCTTAGAAATGCTTTTAGAAAATACGTTAAACCCTGAAAAAGTTTCCGTGTCTGCAATATTCCCTTATGGTGCACAAATAGATAAATTCCAAAGAGAAAACAAGGAACTTATCAACAAGGCGAGAAAAACGTTCAAAAGTTTTGAAATTGATACGGTTGACGCTTTCCAAGGAAGAGAAACGGATATCGTTTTAGTAAACACAGTAGTAACCGATATGTCAAGAGGTAACTTCTTAAACGATTTTAGACGTATTAACGTTTCTATGAGTAGAGCAAGGGACAAGTTGTTTATATTTGGTAATCCAACCACTCTTTCTAATATCGATATGAAGGTATCGTCTGGAGGAAAGAGAAGATACTTTGCCGATATTATTGACGATATCAAGAGATTTGGACAAAGTATAAAATTTGACGGAGGTATTGATTATGAGTTTGCAAGTAAGCCTAAAATTAAAATTATCTAAACAAATAAAAAAAGTTAAAGTCAAATACAATACCTTTGAAAAAGCAACGTATGACGAATATTTGATTTGTAGTCTTGCTTTGAGAACCGCAAATGATAAGAACCAAGAGAAAACCGCGTTTGAGTATATTGACGATATAACAGGAGAAGGTAGCTTAAATAAGCATTTTAGAAATATCTACGCAAGGGTAAAAACTTTTTCGGAAGAACAACTTTCTAAAATTATGACGAACTCTATGATACCCACGCTTAAACTCGATGAAAAAAATCGTTATGAGTATTATCCACAATTAAAAGTTTCAGTGTTTAATAAGAAGATATATCATGGGGATTTAGGTGAATATACTAATCTACCGCAAATTATAAAGATTAACGAAGAAATCATTGATATGAGCGTAGAAACGGTTAGAGATGATACGAAACCTGAACAATACTCAATTAACTTTGATGAGAAAGAGAATGTAAAGGTTAGAATCTTAAACGAGTACTTATCCATTGATAATGCAGTATTTGAAGAATCGTTGTGTTTAGACCTTGGAAATATCAATATTTATCAAGGAAAAATTCACGATAAGGTAGATGGTGACGGATGGAGAGTTCTCAATAATTCCGCATTAAACAATTTATTTTCGAACAAGAATTTCTATTATGACGCAGGGGATCACATCCTTATTAGAAACGATAGTGTTAGAAAGACTATTATCTCTAAAGTTCACGGGTTGTACATATATAAAGAAGAAATAATTTCTTATCAAGGTAACGCCGTTCTTTGCGATAAAGTAATTGATTTTCTTTTAGAGAATAAAACTATCGGCGAATTTAAGCCAAAGTCAATACTATTCTTGTTGAAATACGTATCCGATAAAAAGGCACAAAAAGTTGTTAATAGCATGCTTCTCAAAAAAGAGGAAAAAGAAGTAGCACTTTACGGCTTGGATTTGATGGAACGTGGGCTTGTTGATGGATGGCTTGTAACCGTTACAAAAATCTTCTTAAAGTATGCAAGTGGATATCAGTTGAACTCGATTTATCAAGCAAATGCCGAATTAAATTATAGCATAGAGCAACTGATTAAAATTGATGCGGATTTATTGACTCCTTTGCATAAGGAACAAGTAGAAAAGTATAATGCGGATTTAGAGGCAAAGAAGAAAACAATTATTGAGCTCACGGGTATTATAACAACGAAAGGCTTGCGTGAAAGAGCAAAAGATTTAGAGTCGGATGAAACGACTAAAAAGTTCTCAAAACTTTGTAATCGTTTAATTGGTCACGTTAATGAAGGTCTAGACGATGTTTCTTTAGCGACTTTAGAACAATGGCATAAAGACGCGTTAGAATTAAAAGAAATCAGTTTGATTATTGAAAGAAGATTAGAAGCAATTAAATAATTCAAAAGGGCGAACCAATCGGTTCGCCCTTTCTCTATATTCAGTTGTATTTTCTTTTCTTTCTTTTTTTGACGGCTTTTAGGTGTCGTAATATGACTTTTTCAAGTTCGTCATAGTTGATAAACCACGTGTTACCGTGAAAATATCTAGTGACTTGTGCCGAGTTCATATAATGAGAAACCGTTGCTTTATCGATTTTGTATTTACGATTATTTTTATTGAACTCAGTAACGCAATCTCTAAGACAACAAAGGCGGGGCATAGTAGCGGTAATCCGAAACGCATTTGAAATGTAGTTTTTGTTGCAATGGAGAATATCAACGACCAAATACTTTTGAGAAAAAATAGTGTCGTAAATAAAAAGAGCCAAACTCACAATCGGCTTGACTCAGTTCTTCAATATACAATGTTTAAGTGCTATTTTTTCGTGCTGTTGATATTCTCGCTGACTTATGCTACAAAAGACACAACGAAAGGCTATAAAAAGTGGAGTATACATTTTATACAACTATCCAAAATAGAGATAAAACTTTTAAAAAATTTCGGCAAAAATTTTGAGCACTCAAAAATGCAAATATCTATTTTCCCCTTGTAAATACTGGGGTTTCGATATGCCGCGAATATCCGATTTTTTGCGAAAATTGGTAATATTTTGGTAATGTTTCTGTTTTTGAGCCTACAAAAAGGCATAAAAATCACCACTTAAACAGCAAAATATTATGCAAAATGGATGAAAAATACTGCATAAAACGCACAAAAATGAATAAAAAGGGGCATTTTGCATATAATTTGGGCATTTGGCTTGGACTCCTAAGGGTTAGTTATGGGTTCGATTCCCGTCGGGAGTACCAAAACGACTGTGAAGACAGTCGTTTTTTTACACCCAACGGAGAATCGAACGGCTGTTAACACAGCCCGATTCCCGTACGCTCGGCAGGCTCGCTGATACACGGGAGTACCAAAACGACTGTGAAGACAGTCGTTTTTATATGATGAAGAGAAAGGGCTGACGATTCAGAACGCACAAAGGGTTTTCGGAAATAAGTTTTGATAAATGAAAAACAATAAGTTTACGGATGGAAAAACAGGGGATAAAGGTGGGAAAATAAAAAAAGGCAAAAGGAAACGAGACGCCGCAAAGGGCGTCCCGTCAAGTTTTGGAGGATTTAGGATTGTTATTTTGCGGGGACGAAGCCTGCGACAACCGCGAAGATCATAAGCGAGCAGCAGATGAGCATGCAGACAATCTGCACGGGTTTGCTGTTCTTTACGCGATTGACAAACTTGTCGAATTTTTCAAAGTAGAAGTTTTGTTCAAACCAGTTTTTGCCGCCGATCTGCAAAATACCGCCGAACGTTAAGGTGCTTGCTCTGAACAGGAGCCAGAGACCGGGGTCGGGAGCCATGCCGAATCTGCCCATTCCTACAAGAGGTCCGACGAAAACGGCAAGGATAGGCGCAAGCAGGAATCCGACGTGCATAAGCGCAACTGACGAAGAAAACTCGCCGGTAACGAAAAGCCAGTTCCAGATTGTGTAAGCGATCATCGTGGCGATGGTGATGCCAAGGCCGACGCTTGTCGTGCCGGATACCGCGCCGTTGAAAAGGTTGGTCTGACCGGTGAAATACGAGGAATTGAAGGCAACTTCCGTGCCGAGTTTCGAGAAGCCGTCGATGAAGTAAATGGGGGAGTTGGCGGTTGTGGTAGTGCCCCAGGTCGAGCCCAGGAAGAGTGCCGACGCGCCGATTGCCATAAAGAGTCCCGAAACGCCGTTGAAGTATTGCTTGTTTTTGAAGAAGTCGGTCATCGTTGCTTCCAGAACGTTAATGATATAAAGTCCCAGCACGACGACAACGAAGATATCGCCGGGAAGGAGACCGAAGCAAGCAAACAAGACGATTGTTCTTCCGACGAGCAACGTGGTAAGTTTCAGCGTTTCGAAGAACACGGGCTTCATCGCGATCAGTACAAGGATACCGAGCACGAGGTTGAAGGGGATATTGCCGTATGCCTGGAATTTCGACGTGATGACGGAAACACCGAGAATCGTCGCCGTAAACATAAACCATTTGAGAATGGTGTCGAGTCCCGGTGTGACCTTGTAGTCAATCGCTTCGGGGCCGGGTGCAAACATTTTTTTGAGTCTTTCGACTCGCGCTGCTTTTTTTTCGCTGTCCATAATTTTGCTCCTGAATGATTTTTGATTTCTAATCAAAGCATACCCGCCAAAAGTATATTTGTAAACGAAGATTTTGGGACAAAAAGCCAAAATCGTCCCAAAATAGAACCAAAATAAAGAAAAGACCTGAAAATATTGATAAATAATTAACAATATGATATTATGATTAAAGAAGGAAGACAAAAAACGACAAAACGAGAAGTCTTTTTTCGGGTGGGAAGATGTCCAAGGATACGACCAAACAACACATCACGGATTGTTTCAACGGATTGTCGAGAAAGTACACGCTTGACCAGATAACCGTCAATATGATTGCCGAGGCGGCGGGCGTTTCGAAGTCGACGTTTTATCGGCATTTTCTGGACAAGTACGACGTCATGAATTACAACTACAAAAGGGTGCTGGACGAGATTTTTTCGTTCAATGCCTGCAAGAGTTGGAACGAGTTGTTTTTAAGCATACTTTCGTTTATCGAGAAGGACATCAACAGGATAAGGCACGCTTTTTTATATCTCGGGACGAACTCTTACGAGCAGTACGTTTTCGAGTATTCGTTCAAACGTATGAACGAGAAGTGCGTCGAAAAACGCGGAAGCGAGTTGCGCGAAGACGAGATATTCACGGCAAAACTCATAATATACGGTTGCGTATACGCCGTAAAAGACTGGGTTTTCGGCGATAAGCGGGTGTCGCGGCAGGAACTTGCGCGCCAGATCGACAACGCAATCCCCGAAGAATACAAGGCATTATTATAAGGTCGCGCACATAAAAAGAAATCATTAAAGAAATATAAACAAATCAGAAGAGGTACATTATGGCTATGAGAAAAAGCATTCTTCATCTGGTCAAAGTTATGGGCGGTCTCGCCGGAATGATGACCAAAATCACAGAAGACTCCCCCGAGTATTATGCGCTTAATTGTTTGACCGACGAAGAAGCGGACGTTGCCGCAAGTCTCGGATTGAGAAAGCCCAGAACGCTCGAATACGTCGCCGACAAGTGCGGAAAATCGACGGAAGAAACCAAGAAGATTCTGGACAGACTCGGCTATCTCGGAGTTATCAAAATTTATACCGAAAACGGGCAAACCCTGTATTTCATGCAGATTTTTGCGCCGGGCACGCTTGAAATGATGGTGGGTTGCACCGAAAACGTCAAAGAGCACCCGGAAATCGCAAAGGCGTTCGAGGCGTATACCCGCGGACTTATGGAGTCCATGGGCACGATGTTGCCGTACGGCGCAAGTATGATGAGGGTTATCCCCATCGAATCCGCTATTGCGGGCGACAGTCAGGCGATCCCTTACGAAAAGATTTCTTATTATCTTGACAAATACGACACTTTCTCGGTGTCTCCCTGCTCGTGCAGACGTTCAAGGCGTTTGCTGGACGAAGGCTGCGGACACCTTGAAGACGATATGTGCGTCCAGATGGGTTCGGGCGCGGAATACTTCATCAAAACCGGCAAGGCAAGACAAATTACGAGGGAAGAAGCCGAGGCGATTTTCAAAAAAGCCGAAGAAAACGGACTTATGCACCAGATGCCCAACCTCGAAGGACCGGGTGAATCGGCGGCAATCTGCAACTGTTGCGCGTGCTCGTGCTTTGCAATCCGTATTTCCACGATGTTCAATTGTCCCGACGCGGAACGCAGCAACTACCATGCCGAAATCGATCAGGAAAACTGCGTCGCGTGCGGTCAGTGCGTTGAAAACTGCCCCACGAACGCGGTAAGACTCGGCCAGAAACTTTGCACGGTAAAGCCCATCGAAACCCCCAAATACGACAAGGTTCGCAACACTGTCTGGGGCAAAGACAAATGGAACGTCGATTATCGCGAAAACAGACAAGATACCCTTGAAAGCGGCACCGCCCCCTGTAAGACCGCTTGCCCCGCGCACATTGCGGTTCAGGGCTATATAAGGCTTGCGTCTTTGGGCAAATATACCGAAGCGTTGGAACTTATCAAGAAAGAAAACCCGTTCCCCGCAATCTGCGGACGTATCTGCCCGCATAAGTGCGAAGACGCTTGCACGCGCGGACAAATCGACAAGGGCGTCGCAATCGACGAAATCAAAAAGTTTATCGCAGACAAGGATAAAAACAGCAACCACAGATTTATTCCCAACAAAAAACACGATTATTCGATGAAGAATATGGCAGTCATCGGCTCGGGCCCCGCGGGACTTTCCTGCGCATACTACCTTGCCGTCGACGGATACAACGTGACCGTGTTTGAAAAGGAAAACAAACTCGGCGGTATGATGACGCTCGGTATCCCCGCGTTCAGGCTTGAAAAAGACGTCGTCGAGGCAGAAATCGACATTCTGCGTGAGCTGGGCGTAAAATTCGTAACTGGCGTGGAAGTCGGCAAGGACAAGACGCTGGACGAACTGAAAAAAGAAGGCTTTGACGGATTCTATCTTGCAATCGGCGCAAGCGCGGGCAGAAAACTCGGCGTAGAAGGCGAAGACGCGAAAGGCGTAATCCTTGGCGTTGATTTCCTGAAAGACGTCGCGCTTGAAAGAAGCGAACCTTTGCACGGAAACGTCATCGTTATCGGCGGCGGAAACGTTGCAATCGACGTCGCAAGGACGGCTGTCAGATGCGGCGCGCAAACCGTCAATATGTATTCGTTGGAACAAAGAGCGGAAATGCCCGCTCTTGAAGAAGAAATCGAAGAAGCGGAAAGCGAAAACGTCGTCATTAACAACGGATACGGACCGAAACGCATCGTCGTTGAAAACGGCAAAGTCGTCGGCGTAGAGTTCAAGAAATGCGTGTCCGTATTCAACGCGGAAGGCAAATTCGCGCCCAAGTACGACGAAAACGACACCGTTATCGTTCCCGCGGACTTCGTGCTTGTCTCAATCGGTCAGAAAATCGAGTGGGGTAACCTGCTGGACGGCACCAACGTCAAACTCAACAAAAACAACACCGTTGCGGTTGACGAATTCTACGTTACGGGCGACAAGAATATCATCGCCGGCGGCGACTGCGTGACGGGGCCGAAATTCGCAATCGACGCAATCGCAAGCGGCAAAGAAGGCGCAATCTCCCTGCACAGGGCGGTATGGCCGGGACAAACCCAGAAATACGGCAGAGACAGAAGAGTTTTCATCGAGCTCGACAAGGACAATCTGGAACTCAAAGGCTACGACAACGTCAAACGTCAACGCCCGCTGCACATAAAAGAAAACGACGGCACGTTCAAAGACAATCGCGCGACCTTCACCGAAGAACAAATGAAAGCCGAAACGGCAAGATGCCTCGGATGCGGCGCGGCGAAAGTCGATACCTATATGTGCGTAGGTTGCGGACAGTGCACGACGAAATGTAAGTTCGACGCAATCAAACTTGTCAGAAACGACAAGACCGTCGTGGCAAAAGTATACGAAAAACTGCCCCTCGAAATGGCAAAACACGCCATCAAACGCGTCGGCAAAATCATCACCAAACCCATTTCGCCGAAGGAATAAAGTATGCACGAATTAGGAATCGTTTTTGAAGTCGTAAAACTTGTGGAACAGGTGGCGGTCGAGCAGCAGCTCCCCGCCGTCGACACCATAGTCTTGCAGGTGGGCGAACTGTGCGGGGTAATTCCCGTATATCTTGACGAATGTTGGCCCGCCGCAATCGACAAAAAGCCGTTTTTCAAAAACACGAAACTGAAACTCGACGTAGTGCCGGGAATGGCAAAGTGTCGCGCATGCGGGGAAGTATTCAACGTTATCGCAAACGAAGGATATTGTCCGAAGTGCAATTCTTTTGACAAAGATTTGTTGTCGGGAAGAGAATTTATGATCAAAGAAATTCTCGTGCCCGATGACGGTTTCGACGAGACGGAAACCGTCAATAATGACAAAAACGACAATTAAAGGAACGGAATTTTAACATGATCGACCCGATTAGTACGATTGAACTGAAAAAGAGCATTCTTGAAGATAACGACGCCGACGCCGAAAAACTTCGTGCGGAACTTAACGCGCGGGGCGTTTATTATATCAATCTGATGTCTGCGCCGGGCAGCGGAAAAACCTCGCTTCTCGTTAAGCTTATCGGTGCGCTTAAAGACAGGTGCGCCGTCGGCGTAATGGAAGCGGATATCGACGGCGACGTGGACGCATATACCGTAAGAGAAGCCGGCGCCGAGGCAATCCAGCTGCATACGGGCGGCATGTGCCATCTTGACGCGGATATGTCCAGACAAGGCTTCAAGGAGTTTTGCACAAGCGCGGACGTCGTGTTTCTGGAAAATATCGGAAACCTTGTGTGTCCGGCGGAATTCGACACGGGCGCGCATCTCAAAATGGCGCTTCTTGCGGTTCCCGAGGGCGATGATAAACCGCTGAAATACACCCTTATGTTTTCGACGTGCGACGTTGTCGTCGTCACGAAAACCGACACGGCAAAGTACTTCGACTTCGACCTTGAAAAATGCAAAAAATATATCGCGAAAATCAATCCGAATGCAAAAGTTTTCGCCGTATCGTCCAAGACGGGCGAGGGCGTCGATACGCTTGCGGACTGGATTTTCGACAGTTATAAAAATTGGCGCGAGGGATTGAAATGAAAGTTATTGCGGTCAAAGAAAGTATTTTTTCCAACAACGACAAGGTCGCGGACGAACTGCGCGCGTCGCTCCGAAAAAAAGGCGCGTTCATGATTAACGTTATGTCTTCGCCGGGCAGCGGAAAAACGACGCTTCTCACAAGGCTTATCAACGATATGAAAAGTAAAATCAGGATCGTCGCGATGGACGTTGATATCGAGACCGACGTCGACGCAAGGCGCATTGCGGAAAACACCGGCGTCGAAAGCGTGCAAATCCACAACGGCGGACTGTGCCATATCGACGCGCAGATGGTCACGGACGCGCTGGAACAGGCGGACTTTCCGGAAACCGATCTTATTGTGCTGGAAAACATCGGAAACCTTGTGTGTCCGGCGGAATTCGACACGGGCGCACACCTTAATATGATGCTTTTGTCCGTGCCCGAAGGCGACGATAAGCCGCTGAAATACCCGCTTATGTTTGAAAAGTGCGACGTGGTTGTTGTCACGAAAATCGATACACTCGAAGCGTTCGACTTCGATATGAAAAAGTTTGAAGAACGCGTCGGAAAGCTCAATAAAAACGCGCGGATTTTTAAGGTCAGTGCAAAAACCGGCGAGGGAATCGAGGCGTTGGAAAACGAACTGTACGAAAGAATAAAGCTTCTGAAAAAATAAATATCCATAAAAAAGGACGGCAACTTCAAACGAGATGCCGTCCTTGTTTTATATCCTTATCGGTATTGATTAAATGTGGGTTTTCTTTTTGATTTCGTTGTATATCGTGCGCCCCGTGAACGCGACAAGGAAAATAAGCGTTATCATGGATATCCCGAACGCCACCATCGGAAGAATTATTTCGGTGCACGCGCCCGCCATGACTGCCGCTGCCGGAACGATTCCAAGAAGACACGTCATCCACATATATCTGAAAAACGACTTGCCTTTTCTTTTGCGGAAAGCCCCGAAAAAAACAAGGTGCAGGGCAATCGACGATATGATTGTTACGGGCATCGCATAGGCAAAGCACCACTCTTTCGTTTTGAAAATATACTGCGCCGTAATGAATATGACGGACAGCATCAGCGTTTGCGAAAACACCTTTGCGCCGCTCGGTCCTTTGTAAAAAACGGTGGTTTTGAGTGTAAAATAGCCGTATAAAGTAAGGATTAGTGCAAAAACGCACCAAAGATACTTTCTTGCAACGGTAAGGTTGACGGCAATGCAGATTACGTTTATTGAAAGCGCGACGATAAGGTATACGCTTGAAAACGTTACCGGGTGTCCGCTTTTTCTTATATGCTTTTCGGGATACAACGGGCGCTCCGCAGGCTCGCCTTCGAGCGGGGATTTGCACAGGGGGCAGACGTCGTAAATACCGTCGACGTGAACGCCGCAATTTTTACAATACATCGTTATTCCTCCCAATAGTTACTTCGCACGGTAACGTCCATACCTTCGCCCGCAAGGAAACGGAAAAATTCCTTTTCGACAGACGTGTCGACGAGTTTTCTTGCAAAAGTAAAGGTGGTTTTGTCGAGTGCGGATACGCTTGTCAGCGCGCGCGGCGACGTTTTTGCCGTCGACGCCATGATGGATATTTGATCGACCTTGGTTTTCATTCCGTCGGGAATCTGCACGACGCCCATGTTTGAAAACGTCATCGTTTTTTTGCTGTTTCCGAAGAAAAGCCCCGACGCCTTGAAAATAAATTGTTTTACGGGCAGGGGAAGTATGCGGAACAAAAACAGACGTTCCGTTTTTGCGGTCACGTTGATTTTGTTTTGCAAAACTTCTTTTTCGGTGTCTTTTTTCAGGCGGGTTTCGACGCGCTTAATTATTTCCTCAAACGACGGCGCGTCGTTGACGTCGACGCCCACGCGTGAGAACAACGAGAAGTTCAGCAAAGTGCGGCTCGGGAAAGGCTTTCTGAGATTTATTGGCACGAAAAGAACGATGGGCGGATTTCCGTCGGGCTTTGTGATTTTTGCCTTGTAAATCGCGTTTATGAGAACGGTAGCCAAATACGCCGTTACGGTTGTGTGATATGCGTGCGCGCGTTCAAGGAGTTTCGCCGTGTCAACGGTTCCCTCGATAACGCCGCTTCCCTTGAAGTCGAATCTGGCATCGGGAAAAGTGTACGCTTTGCTGCCTTGCAGGTCCTTCACGCCTTTAAGGTGGAAAATGCTCACTTTTTGTGCGTATTTCAAAAATCCGTCTTCCGCTTCGTCGGGCAAAGGCGCGCTTTCGGGCAGCCTGATTTTGCCCTCGGGATCCACGTCGTCGCCTGAAAGACGGACGTATTCGAAAAGTATCGTTTTGAAAAATTCCATACAGCCGTTTCCGTCGCAAAGGGCGTGGAAACAGTCGATTGAGATTTTGTTGTTGAAATAGGACACGCGGAAATTATATCCGTACGTTTCGATGCTGTCGATGTCTTTGATTAAGTAGTCGGAATCGGGCACGACCTCGGGCTTTCCGTCAAGTTCTTCCAAATAGTGCCAGAAAATCCCGCGACGCAAACATACGTTGAAATACGGATATCGCTTTATCGAGTTTTGCAGGGCGGTTTGAAGCACGGCGGGATCGACGTCGTCGCGCATAATCGCCGATATTCTGAACAGGTTTTGTATGTTGCTTTTCAGGTTGAACGGATATATCTTTCCGGAGTTGTCCAGCCTGTGCCATGACTTGATCTTTTCCATTATGTTATAAAGTATAGACTTAACTATGCAAAAAGTCAATAAACGAACGCCCGTAAAGGCCCGCACAAAACAAAACGATAAAAAAGGACCTGTGTTTTCACAAGTCCTTGGTGTACCATAAGGGATTCGTAGCCGACAGGCGTAATAGCGAAGTGAACGAGTTTACTCGTATAAACGGAGCGCCAGCCCGCAGGGGTTCGGTTGCAAAGCAACGTGTGCGTTAGCACGCAGAATCCCTTGTGCAAATTAAAAAGACTCACAAAAGAGTGAGTCTTTTTGGTGTACCATAAGGGATTCGAACCCCTGGCCTTTTGGTCCGTAGCCAAACGCTCTATCCAGCTGAGCTAATGGTACTTACTTTTTAAGCAATGGTAATTATAAGCGGTTATTTTTGATTTGTCAAATCTTTTTGCTTTATTTCAAAAATTATGCAACCGCAATTGTGGGGCGAAGCGGATTATATCTTGCAAACGTCAATCCACTCGACGAAGTTTGAATACTTTTCAAGTTCGGGAATCGTGAGTTCGATTGCGCTGTTACTGCTGCCGCAGGCGGGGAAAACCGTCCCGAATCTTTTCAGCGATTCGTCAAGGTATACCGTGACGCCGTCGTTGATACCGAAAGGGCAAACGCCGCCGATACCGTGTCCGATAAGGTCGTTCACTTCCTCGGGTTTCAGCATTTTGGCTTTCGCGCCGAAGAAGGACTTATATTTGTGATTGTCGATTTTCGCGTCGCCCGCCGTAACGATTAAAATCGCTTTGTCGCCCAGCATAAAAGACAACGTTTTCGCAATACGGCACGGCTCTGTACAAAGGGCGTGCGCGGCAAGCTCGACGGTTGCGCTCGACTCGTGAAATTCCTTGATTCTATCGGCGATTCCGAATTGTTCAAAATATGATCTTACTTTCTCAATTGCCATTTTACACACCTGTTTTAACGACGTAAACTCTTTTTTGCGAAGCGACGGGTTTTTTATTCAACCCGTTTTGTTCCGCTGTTTGCTGGCATTATACCACCTTTTATTATTATTTGCAATTAAAAATATATTGCCGCATAAAAATAAAACCCCGTCGCATACGTTTACGCGGCGGGGGAAAAGAATGATTAGTCTAATAATCCGTTTGACACAAAGTTTTTAATGGTCTGATTAATCTCATCGATTGTCATGTGAGCAAACGGGATTCCGTGATTTCTGCCCCATATCAAAGTGGTTTTTCCTTTTTTATACGTTCTGATATAAGCATGTTTTTCACGGTCTTCAAATTGAAGGCTTCTTTTGTTTGGGATATACTTTGAAAAGAAAGTTTGATTAAACATTTCTTCGCTTGCAGAGAATAAAATTATGTCCGGATCCAGGTAATCAACCAGTTTATTAAACAAATCAACCCGAAGGAGTTTTTGTTTTTGGCTGTCGGATAATTTGCCCCAGGGCGGATTCGTTGCAATTGCCGAGCAACAATCTATATGTATTGCAGTGTTATTAACAAAAGCGTTGTCTGCTTGTAACTGACCGCCATAACTACAATCAAAACTTCCTTCCAGGATTTTTTCGTATTGTGTAAACCAGCCCCTGTAAGGGTTTACAACAAAGTAATTATTAAGAGTGTCGTATATTTTCTCCTCGTTCTCGGGAAGAAGAGAGGGAACGTCAAAGCGTGGTTTTGTGCCAAAAGGAAACTCCTGATTGCTTGGATTTATGCCGACCGTGACGATTTTTTGTTTGGATGCTTTATATTTTTCTAAATTGCCAAACCAGATAACGGGAAGAGCATTTTTCACTACAAAATCAAAGGGTTCTTTTTGCATATAATCCGCAACATAATCATTCATTAAGCTTTTCAATTGAATATCCATTTTGTCCTCCTAAAATTTTTTATTACTATCGCTTATAAAAGTATTACGAGAAAGGACAGCTTACAATAAGCGAAACTGCGCCCGACTCGTGAAAAACCTTCTTTTTATCGGTGATGCCGTCTTGATTATTCTTATTGATTCTAAAACCATATAGAGCATGCAATGGGAAAATAGTCAACGTTGCTTTCCGGCATTACTTCAAAAGTATCGTCGCTCGGCAGTTTTGAAAAACGAACAACGATTTCAGGGGTATACATTTCTAAAGGTTTAAAATCGCTCTCGCCATCGCCAAATAGTGGTTTGACCAAATCTAAATACAAAGCTCTCTCTTCTTGCGGCAGTTCGCCGTTATATAAAACTTCGAGATAAGGTGTGTTGACAAAAAAGTTTGGGCGGTAGTCTCCAAAACTTGATATAAAAACCATTTTTCTATTGTGCTCTTTGGCTAAAGAATCAAGGTTATGTATGATATCATCACATGTTTTGCCATACGTAGACAGCGGTTTGCAAGAGAGGGGAGGTTTGCGACAAGAAAAAAAACAACAAGAGGAATTTCTGTAAAGCTTAAAAATAATGTAATTTGGTTGATCGTTCATTTTTTCTCCTTTTTCATTGTCAGGGAAACAAAGGCAAGCTTTTTGATTATTGGAAACATTCCAATAAAAACACAGCCTATTGCGGGCTATTATTTATCGATTGCCGATGTTTCAGGCAGTGGGAAGTAGCGGGAACATTTCAGAAAAGATTAAAACTCATCGGAAACTTTCAGCCAATAACGAACGCCGTCGCAACGGCTTCTTTCCTTGTCGTATTTATAAATGCCCTTAAAAACGAAAAAACCGTTTTCATTTGAAAAAACAATGCGCTCGGCATCCGGGCGAACGTCTGTTCTTACGCCGGACGTGTCACGACGATCAAGATTTTCTTCTACAATAGTATCGCCAGACTCATAATTTCTCCAGTTGCTACGAGGTTGATTGTCAAGGTGAATCATCCAAATCCTGTTGTCTTCCGTGTCGTAATACGATTTCCTCCAACTCGTGTAGTTTGTTCCTAATAATTCGTTTAATAATGCGGCGTTGGTTCTTGCATAAATAAACTCTCCAGTTTTCATAATATTATCTCCTTGAATATTTTTCATTCTCTTACGATTTGTTCGATTTTATATCCCAGTTGCTCCGCGCGTTTAATAAAATTGGATATGTTTAAAATCCCCCATTGAGAGCACACCAGCATATTTCCATCAACCAAATGTAAGATATCATTGTCTTTTATAAAAAACCTGACTTGATAATCTCTGCGTTGTTCTGCGACGTTTTCGTTTTCTATTCATCCTTTGTTATTTCTGCTTCGCCTATATCAAACAATTCTTTTATTTTGGGAACAATCATATTAATAAAAGCTTTACTTCCACGATAAAAAACTATTTTATAGGCTTTTTCTTCTAAATCATACCATACCCTTCCACGCGGTAATGTATCAAATTGATAAATACTGTATTTGCCCCTGAGTTGTTCTTTCGAAAGCCTTTCCCAAACGTCTTTATGTTGTTTACTGTAAGTTAATAGTGAGTCTTCGAATTGATAATCGTCAGGATATTCTTCAATATCGTAAATAATATCGATATTTATAAGAACCGATACCCAAAAAACTCCTACTTTAATCACCAACAACCTCTCCTACTTTGCCCATTTAATATAAATAACAGTTGAAATCACAAGTGAAATCGCCAACGATAAAATGACCGTCAACCATATAGGAAAACCCCTTTCTCTAAAAGCGCTGGCGAACAAAAACATACTTAATATCCAAATAAGCCCACAAACTCCAAATTTATCGTCATCCATTCGCACACCATTTTAACTATTTAACAGTCAATATATCCACGAAAAACTTCAATGTATCGTTCTGTAATAGGAATCGCTTTAATCGCTAAAGCCTTAAAATCAAGCGTTTCATTATTAAACGGAATGTCAACCTCAATTCTTCGAGTATTCTCTCCATTAAATTTCTTTTTCCCGCCATTACTTAAAAAGTCATTTTCTTTCCAAATAACCTTAAAACCAAGCTCGCTCTCAATTTCCTCTTTCCGCGCCTTTAATTTATTATACAACGGGATATCGTTTTCAATATAAACATTAATGCGTAAAAATTCGTCGCGCCACAGAAAGTCCAAAGCAACACAAGGCTCGTGATAATTACTTGTCTGTTTGTTTATAATTGCCCATTGCTTATTCTCAGTAAAGAAAAAAGGTTCACCCATTTTTTTCAAAGTTTCTCTTAACGTATTCCAAAATTTTCTTCTTGCTTGCTCTGCATACATATTATAATCTCCTAAAATTTGTTTCATTCTCTTACGATTTGTTCGATTTTATACCCCAGTTGCTCCGCGCGTTTAATAAAATTGGATATGTTTAAAATCCCCCATTGAGAGCACACCAGCATATTTCCATCAACCAAATGTAAGATATCATTGTCTTTTATAAAAAACCTGACTTGATAATCTCTGCGTTGTTCTGCGACGTTTTCGTTTTCCACGACGCCGATTGAGCCTTGCAACGATTTATCGAAAACGGTTTTTAATTCATTACAAGTTATTGAACGGTTGTTTGCAACATAATCCTTGACGACAGCCAGGACGAGTTTGTTTTTCAGATAAACGTTACCGTTAAACAAATATCGTGTTTTATCTCGTTGAGAAGGGCAGTCGGGAGGCAAAATATTTTGCGTGCGGGAACGGGGCGCTTCTTCAAAGGACGCTCCTCGTTCCTTTTTCAATTGCTCAACTTCCTTTTCAAGTTTTACTATGCGATTAAGCATATCTAAAATCAAATCATTGTATTCCATTTTTTAGACTCCTAAACGACATTATATAACAAGCAAAAACGAAACGCAAGTATTTTTATGATATTTTTTGATATTTTATGTTTTTTAATATTATTCGTCGAATCTTAGGGTAAATAAAACAAAATATATTGCTTTTCAACACGATATTTTTGAAAACTCATTCTTGACTACGGTTCGTATTATTCTTGTCTGGTTCGAGCCCTCGGGGCAAATGCCCGTTGCTATCGCTAAAACAGCGCACTGTGCTGTTTCTTAACGCGGCAACCCCTTCGTGCGCTTTTTGTTGCACAAAAATGCTGCGGCGTGTCGTCTGTCCGAACCCCACCGGTGCAGTATAAAAAAACTGACCGCAAAATGCAGTCAGTTTTTTTGGCTCCCCCTGTCTGGTTCGAACAGACGACCCTTCGGTTAACAGCCGAATGCTCTACCGCTGAGCTAAGGAGGAATATTGTTGCTACCTTGATAGCACGACTATTTTATAATACAAAACCCGACTTGTCAACGATTTTCGCGGTTTATTTTGAAAAAAATTCCGTTATTTCCTTTTCGGCGTCGGGATTTTTTCTACCGCGGCGTAACCTTGACTTAATCGGTTGATATGTTATAATAGATATATTGTTAAAAACACAAAAGAGAGACAACATGGATAAAATCAAATCGTTTTTCAGGGAAGAAAATGCTGCAAAGATTTTTGAATCTAAGGAATTCGTCTGGGTATGGCTTGCAATCGTATTCATATGCTGGATTACCGGCGGCTGGGTTGCGGGCTTTATAATCGCGGCGGTGCTTGCGGGGATAATCTTATGTTTATGTCGCGACACGTTGCCGGTAACGACGATACTTTGGACGTTCCTGTTCATACTGGGAGCAAACCGACACAAACTTCAAGGCATGGCGGGGCTTATCGCGGCGGTGCTTTTCATAGTTGTCGGTATTGTCGTAAACGTTGTGAGATTCCGCCCGAATTTCCGCTTTATGAGTTATAAAACGGTAACGGCGACGACGGTTGCCATACTTGCGTTCTGCGCGACGGCGATGCTGTCGGGGATTGCAAGGGGCGAAAGATATTTGAACTTTTCCGAGCACGGCTTATATGCGACGGTTGTCGGCGCGTTGTGCGTGATGCTGGCGCTGTGTTACGTCTTTTTCTCGGCGACGATATCGGGCGGCGAAGACGGCAAAAGGGTATTGAATCACCTTTTATTTCTGATGTTTGCGTCAAGCGTCGTCATCGTGCTGCAACTTATCGTATATTATGCGATGCGCGGCGGCGGATTCAAGGCGGTTATTGACGGATTTGTGCATAAAGACGTCGAACTCGGCTGGGGCGGCCCGAACAATTACAGCATAATCCTGGCGATGATGACGCCCGCGACGTTGTATTACGCCGTGAAAAACGGAAAATATTCGCCGTTGTATCTGATTTATGCCGTCGTGCAATACTTTTTCATATTTGCGTCGGCAAGCCGCGGCGCGATACTTTTCGGCGCGTTCGGACTTGTCGCGTCGTTTGGCCTTGCGATTTACAAAAGCGAATTCCGCGGCAGAATGATAATCACGACGGGCGTGCTGATGGCGGTAACGACCATCGTTCTGATGGCGAAAGCCGACGTCATTTACGACTCGCTGGGCGTATTTATGGGGAAAGCCCTGGACGAAAACGGACGTATTCCGCTGTGGAAAGACGCCTGGAAGAATTTCAAGGCAAATCCGATTTTCGGCACCGGGTTCGATTACTATCTCGGCGGACACAACGGCGGAAAATCCGACGGATATACGCCGTACTGGTATCATTCCACGTTTTTCCAAGCGCTTGCCGCAACGGGCATCGTCGGCTTTTTGGCGTGGGTAAATCTGGAGGTTTCGAGACTTCGCGCGTTCCTTACGAACGTCAGCCTTGAAAAGTGGTTTATGCTTTTCGGATACGCGGTGTTCTGGCTGTACGGCATGGTCGACGTGTTTTATTACACGCCCAACGGGCTGCTTTTCCTGTTCATCATCACTCTTGCAATCGAAAAGAGCGTCGAAAGCGCAAAGCTTCGTCCGTACTCGCTTGTATATATCGAAAGGAAACGCCGGCGAAAATTGCTGACGAAAAATACGGAAAATGAAAAATAGAAAGCCGTCGTTTTGCGACAAGACGTCGTTTTCGCTTGCGATGGCAGGGGTAAGCCGCGCCGTCGTCCTGAAAGAAACCGAAAGCACCAACGACGTCGCGAAAGAACTGCTGAAAAACGGTTGCCGCGACTTTGCAACGGTCGTTGCCGAAAGACAGACGAAGGGCAAAGGGCGTAGCGGAAAATCTTTTTATTCGCCCGACGAAACGGGGGCGTACGTCAGCGTCGCTCTGCATGCGTCTGACGACAAAAAACCGTACGTCACGATAATCGCCGCGCTTGCGACCGCCCGCACCGTCGAGGAGTTTTCGGGCAGCCCCGCCTTTATCAAGTGGGTGAACGACGTATATCTTTTCGATAAAAAGGTTGCAGGGATTCTGGCGGAAAGGGTAATATCCGAAAGCGTCACCGGCGAAGTCATCGGCATCGGCACAAACCTGCAAGATCCCGACGACGGTTTCCCCGACGACATAAAAGGCGTCGCGGGCTCGTTGAATCTTTTGACAGACAAACGTGCGGAATATATCGGCGCGCTTGTAAAAAACCTTCGGGACGAATATGAAAACTTTGACAAAAAGTCCGCCCTGAAAACCTTCCGCGAGAAATCGTATCTCACGGGGAAGGACGTAAATGTCCTGGATTTATTCGGCACGTACAAGGCGCGCGTTCTCGATATCGACGACGACTTCGGGCTTGTCGTGATGAAAGAAGACGGCGTGTCCGTTTTAAGAAGCGGCGTCGTAAGCATATCGGTAATAAAAGAAGAATAAAAATAAAAAACGAAAATTTTCAAGCCGTCGGAAGACGGTTTTTTTATTGCGCGGGTTTTATATTTCGGATTAAGGCAAAAATACGATATTATGATCAGGAGCGCAGACGTAATCGAAAAACTGAAAGCCGACGTATCGTCCGACGACTTTATCGCGCGCGATTTTTCGGCAGACGGCGCGGCGGGCGCGTTGCTTTACGTCGACGGAATGAGCGACAAATTGCTGCTGGAACAAAGCGTTGTGAAACCCTTGCTTTCAATGAAGTGGGAAGGTGTGACGCTCGATGACGTAAAGAAACTTCCCTATGGCGAAGAAATCAAGGAAATCGAAGAAACCGCGGCGGGACAAACCGTCGCAAACGGTGATCTGGTGCTTGCGCTTGACGGGGCGGAGAAACTTTACGAAATCTCGCTTCGGAACTACCCGCACCGTGCCGTTGCGGAGCCGCCCACCGAAACCGTAATCAAAGGCCCGCGCGAAGGATTCACCGAAGAAATCAAAACAAACGTGTCGCTGGTCAGACGGCGCATAAAATCGCCGCGACTGAAAGTGAAAAAATTCACCGTCGGAAAATACGGAAATACAACAGTTATGATGGTTTACATTGACGATATTGTCGATAAAGACGTTGTTTTGCAAATATCCGAAAAAATCAAATCCATAAACATCGACGGCATAATCGGCGCGGAATACGTGTCGCGGTTTGTCAGCGAGCATGCGGGCAGCATTTTCAATCAGTCGGGAATGACCGAAAAACCCGACGTCGTCAGCGCAAAAATTCTGGAAGGGCGGGTTGCGCTTTTCATCGACGGCACGCCCGTCGTCATAACTTATCCTTACGTTTTGCTGGAAAGTTTTCAGGACGGATACGATTATTACGTCCAGAACAAGCGCGCCACGATGCTCAGAATAATCAGGATTATCGGCGCGTTCTTGGCGGTGTTACTGCCGGGGCTTTACGTCGCGTTTCAGGAATATCATTATCAACTGATGCCGCTGAAATTTCTCATATCCCTGCTTAACAGTGTGTCGGGAATACCCTTCACGCCGCCGATGGAAATGTTGTTTGTCCTTGCGCTTTTCGAGGTGCTGAATCAGGCAAGCATCCGTATGCCGCGATACGTCGGCACCGCGCTTTCAATCGTCGGGGCAATCGTTCTCGGCGAAACGGCGGTAAACGCCGGGCTTTTAAGCAGTCCGACGGTGCTGGTGATTGCGATTTCGGCAATCGGTATAAACTGCGTGCCCGACCTTGTGGACGCTTTCAGCATTTTGCGGCTAGCGGGGCTGATTACGGGAAGTATTCTGGGGCTTTTCGGCATCGTCGTATTTTCGATGGGGCTTATCGCGTATTTGTGCGGGCTGGACAGTTTCGGCTCGCCTTATCTTGCGCCGTTCGCGCCGATGATAACCGCCGATTTCAAGGACGCCGTCGCAAAGGAAAACCTGTTGTCGTTTGAAAAGCGGCCGTATTCCGTGCCGACGAAAAACAGAAGGAGAATGCGCCGTGACAGATAATCGGAATTTAGTTTATACAAGGCAATTCGCGCTACTTGCGTTCGTGACGTGTCTGACTTTTCGGGTGTCGAGGTTGCCGCCGCTTATGCGACAGGCGGTGGGCACGAACGATCTCTTCGTGCTTTTACTGTATCTTCTTCTGGACGCTGCTCAATTTTTCGTCGTATATAAATTCGTCGCAACGGGCGGAAAGGAAGCGATACAAGACACCGTGTTTTACAAGGTCGCGGGGGCAATTCTTTTCGTCAACTTTTTTATGAAAACGTTTATGGCGACGGCGGGAACGACGGCGTTTACGACGGAATCCCTTTTTGAAGATATCGGCACGGGCAGCGTTGTCATCGCGCTTCTCGTTACGACGGGGTACGTCGCGGCAAAGGGCATAAGAACGATAGGTCGCACAGCGGAAATATCGTCGTTTCTTATTTTCACTGTATTCACGCTGAATTTCGTTTTTCTGAAAGTGTATCTCGATATTTCCGAAAACCTGCCGTTTATCGACGGGGAAATTTCGGACGTGTTAAAACGTGGCGACAAGTTTTTCATGTGGTTCGGCGATGCGACGCCCTTATTGTTTTTAAGCATTAAGCCGTCAAGGCGGAATCCGACATCGTTGATGTACGGGTTGTCGGCGGGATTCGTGATAATCGGATTCGTGCTGATGAACGCGATTTACGGAAACGCAAGTGAATACGTCGTCAACCTTGTCGTGAAAGTCGCGGGGTTCAATCAGTTTTCGGACGTTTTGGGCAGGCTTGACTGGACGGGCCTAATCGTGTGGCTTATGCTTGCGGTCATTTATATTTCGACGTATCTTTGGGCGTCGGGAGAGGCGCTCAAAAGCCTTTTCAAAGGAAAAAAGAATATCGTCATAGTCCTTACGGTTATCGGCGTCGGCGCAATGACGATATTGAAAAAGGATATAAGAAACATGCTTGATTTCGTGACGGGCGGCGCAAGGTGGTACGTTGCCGCGACAAACTATGTCCTGCCCGTCGCGCTTATCGTTTATGCGGAGGTCAGAAAAAGAAAGTCGGCAAAAATCGCGCCGGCGAAGGAGGCTGTAGGTGAGTCGGAATCATAAGAAGGCGATAATCGCATTCCTTATCGTTTTTGCCGTCGCGCTTTGTTATCTGCGCGCCGTGCCCGAAACCGCGTTGTCGGAGCGGGCAATCGTTGTGGGACTCGGCATCGACAAGACGGAAAAAGGATACGCCGTATCCTGCGAAATAATCAATCCGAAATCGCAAAGCGGCGGCGGGCAAGGCGAGTCGGACGGCTTTGCCTTGGTTACCGGAACAGGGAAAACGCTTGATGCCGCAATCGGCGAGATTTCGCAAAAAACGGGGTTAAAAGTGTCGTTAAGTCAGTGTAATCTTATTGTTTTGGGAAATATGTTTTTGACGGAACAAACTTTTCCGAGCGTGAATTACCTTGTGCAAACCTATGCCGTGCCGGAACTTGCGATAATCGCCGTTGCCGAAAGCAGCGCGGCAGAACTTTTGAAAACAAAGCCCGTTATGACGACTCTCAGCGCGCTTCAAATGCAAAAGACTTTGCATTCCGCAACCGACGACGCGTCGATAATTTCAACGAACGTAAAGGACTTTTTCAACGGGTATCTGTCACGGACGGGGGTGGCGAACGTCGTCAGCATATCCGCAAAAAAGATTGACAAAAACGACGTCGATAAAGGCTCGGGCGAAAGCGGGGACGTTTACGAATACGACTACTCGAAACTTGCGCTGTTCATAAACGGAAAAAGCGCGATGCTTCTTGAAAAGGACGACACCGTCGCGATAAATTATATGAAGTACGACCTTAAAAAGGGTGGCGAAACGGTGAGCGTCGACGGCGAGATTTTCGGGTTGCAGATAACAAGCAAAAAAACGAAATACAAAACGGAAGTAAACGGCGGCGTGCCGAGCGTCTTTGCCGACGTCGAAATAAAAGCCCGTATTTCGGAAAAAGACGGGCTAGGAAAATATTTTTCCGTTGACGAGATTCCGGAATGTTTGACCGAAAAAATCGTCGCCGCGATGAAAGAAGTCGTCGAAAAAAAGATTGTCGCGACGTTTGAGAAGTGCAAAGCGCGCGGCGTCGACGTTTACGAACTTTTCGATAAGTTATACGAAAAAAGTTTCAAGGATTTCAAAAACGAATCCCCAAACGGCGATTATCTGAACAGAATCCGACTTATCGTCAACGCCAAAATCAGCGTCGTCAAAAAATAGTTGTTCCGACAGCCGCCGTTTTTCGACAACGAAAGCGACGAAACAACGTTTTTTCCGCCCAATACTTTTTCGTATTCTTTCTGCATTTTAAGCAGGTTTTCTTCGTCGGGGAAAGCAAAGTCGTCCATCGTCGCACCTCCGATAAATTTTATGCAAAAGGGGCGCGATTTGTGAAAGACGACGATTTTTTAAGATTGCTTGCAATAAGCGCAAATAAAATGTATAATAGCAGATATGGAATATAAGTTAATGACGCCGATGACGCTCTGGCAAGGTTACAATCCCATGACCGAGCCGCTGGACGTTGTCGTAAACGGCGTGAAAAACAACGAAAAATACGTTTCGAAAGAAGTGTCTTTCACCGTGGAAACGGTTGCCGACGGGAAAATTCGCGCGTATGCGAACATCGTCGTGCAAAAAAACAAAGTCGCGCCGACGTTTTTATATCTCCCGAGCGGGGAGTCGTCGATAAAGCGCACGGCGTTTTTTGATCTGATTGTCGACGCGGGGTTTAATATCATCGCGGTCGATTTTGCCGGAAGATCGCCCAAGAAAAAGGTTTTTACCGAATATCCCGAAAGCCTTTCGTACTGCAATTTTTCCGAGAATAAGGAACTTGCATACAGCCCGTGCCGGGCGGATATGTCGCCCTGGTTTGTGTGGATGAAGGTTGTGCGCCGCGCGATAACGCTCGCATTTGAAGAAAGCAACGTCGACAAAAACAACTTTTTCCTGATCGGCAATCTCGAAGGCGGGCAACTTGCCTGGAAAGTCGCGGGCATCGACGGGCGCGTTTCGTGCGTTATCCCCGTGGGCGCCGACGGATTTACGGAGTTTTTCAACAAGCCGAAATACGATTCCAATCCCACCACGCAGTTTTCGGACGAGTGGGAATGTTATCTTGCCGGTATGTCGACGCAGGCTTACGCGCGCATGCTGACCTGTCCCGTATATTGCGTGCTCGGCACGAACAGTTCTTATGCGGATATCGACAGACTGTCCGATTTGTTCAACCTTATTCCGCACAATAAAAAGTTTTCGTCGTTTTCGGTCGGCACGAACGTGAGCATTTCTTTGCAGAATTTCACGGGCGCGGTAGAATTTGTAAAAAGCGTTGTTGCAGGCACTGAAGAAACGTTGCCTCGCCCCGGAATCAAGACGTACGTCAGCGACGGCAGGCTTTACGCAAGCGTGACAGACATTGGCGATATGGCGAAAACCGAAGTTTATTATTCCACCGACGAAATCACCCCCGCGTTCAGACGATGGGAACAGTGCGAAAAGCCCGTGCTGCTTAATAACGAAGAAGTATTGTGCGAGCTGCACCCCGCCGAAGAAAACAAAATTTTGTTTGTGTTTGCAAACGTTACGCTCAAAAACGGGATCGTGCTTTCGACTCAGGAATTGATGATGGACCTTACGAAAGTGTCCCTTAACGATTACGACGAGGACGCAAAAACGACGGAAAGAATCCTTTACAACAACGAGATGACGACCGTGCCGTTTTCGGTTGAAGATTTCAGCCCCGTCGTCGACAACGACGTGTTGAAAATCAAAACGGGGCCGCTCGGGCTCAAAGGGTTCACGACAACCGAAGGCAGACTTTGCACCTACGACGTGAAGCCGCCGGAAACGTCGTCGATACGCAACGAGGACTACATATTGCAGCTGGAAGCGTATTCTGAAGAAAAGCGCAACGTCCGTATCGTTATGTACACGGCGGAGAATACCGTCACGAAATACACCTCGGTGCTGCATCTTGAAAAAAGCAAGAAGTGGCAGCGTTTCAACCTTGAAATTTCCGATTTCAAAACCGCCGACAGGAAAACACTGAAAGATTGGCGACTTGTAAAAATTATGAAAATCAAGGACGCTGAAAACGTTTTGTTCAACAACATTCTGTGGATTTGATGGAAGACAATATCGCAAAAAAACAACTTAATCGCACAAAATCGACAGCGCAAGTCCTGATTGTGATAATATGCGCCATTATCGCCGCAAGCATTATCAGTGGCGCGGCGTTTGACGTAACACGGATTTCGGGCAGGAGCATGGACGATACTTTGTACGGCGGGAAAAGCGTCGGGCTGTATGACGACGCCGAATACAATTCCTCGCACTTCGACGTCATAAGACAGGATACCGCGTTCGACATTCTGTTTTTCGGACGGCAGGACACGCTTGGCGATAAGGCTCTTCTTCTGAGAACCAAAAAAGCGCGCCGCGGCGACATCGTCGTCTTCATGCACGAAAGCGGAGGGAAAACCGAACAATGGATAAAACGCGTAATCGGCGTTTCCGGCGATACCGTAAGAATTTCGGACGGGAAAGTTTATCTGAACGGGAAAGAACTTGACGAAAGTTACGCCCTCGGCAACACGTTCCCGCGCGGCGTTACCGACGAGTGGACGGTGGGCGACGGCGAAATGTTTGTGCTGGGCGACAATCGTGCGGTTTCGCAGGACAGCCGCGACATAGGCGTCGTGAAAACGCAGTCGATGGTCGGTCGGGTTATCCTTGTTGCCAAAAAAGACGCGAAAAAACTTGTTTCCGCAAAGAAACTTTAATCCGACAAAACTCGATATTTTTAAGTTAATTCCGACGTATATTTTCGTGCGTCGGAATTTTTTTGCGCGCGGGACGGCGTAGCGTTTTTAATATGAAAAGGATTTCGCTTAGGCGCAACGATATTATAAGATATTTTTGCGACCTTGTAATTTTGTTACTTTTTGAAAACGCGGAAGCCGCGGGCGGATTACGACCGCTCGGACTTGCGGTGTTTTCCGCGCTGGTATTTTCACGGCGGAACGTTATATTGCTTGCGCCGATGTATCTTGCGGCGTGTTTACTGAAAGATTTCTCATACGTCGGGCTTGTCGTCGCGGTAACGCCCGCAGTGTTGTTTATCGCGGCGTATTTCGTATATCACAAATTAAATCGTCCGATGCACAGGACGACCGCGCTTATCGTTACGCTTTTGTCGTGCGTGCCGCGCGTTGCGTTTTCTATGGTAAACGGCGAAATATACGCACCGATTTTGTCGTCGGTGATAACGCTTGTCGCGGCTTACGTGCTGATGACCGCGCTGAACGCCGTCGTTGTCAGGGGTCTTCGATATCGTCTGACCGTCGACGAAAGGATATCGCTTATCGTCGCCGTCGGAATGCTTTCGCTGTCGTTATTCACGATAAAAATAAGGAATTTCAACCTGCTTTATCCGTTTTTCGCGTTTTGTCTGATGCTTTCGGCGTATGCGTTTCAAGGCGTTCAGGGCGCGCTCGTTACGGGGCTTTCGGTTGCTCTCGGGGCAAGCCTTCAAGGGGGTTCGGCGGGCGTTTTCGCCGTGATAATGATTACCGCAGGCGTTGCCGCCGCGTTCAAAAATCTGCCCGAGGCGGCGTGCGCGTTCGCACTGACCGTCGCGTTCACTTTCTCGCTTTTCTTTCTCGACACGTTTTCGGGATACGGTTACGTCAACGCGATCTCGATATTCGTCGGCGCGTTTTCATACGTACTTGTCCCAAGAAAATACAAAACTATGTTGTCGTCGTCGGGAATAAGTTACACGGCGGTCGGAAAATCCGTCGTCAACAAAAACCGTCGGGAAACGTCGATACGGCTGTATTCGCTTGCCGGTGTTTTTGAGGATATGAAAAACCTTTTGTCGGCGGAGTCGGGCGGGAAAACCGAAGTGTCCCCGGAAGCGGTCGCATACGACGTCGCGTCGAATTTTTGCGGAAGATGCGAGAACGCGAACAACTGTTTCCGCTCGCTTGGCGGAGATACCGGCGTAATACTTAACGGCGTTGTGGAAACGTCGATGAAAAAGGGCAAAGCCACGATAATCGATATGCCGCCGTTTATTACAAGCAGGTGCAAAAAACTCAACGGACTTATCGGCGCGGTGAACGATCGCCTGATTAAAATCGAGTGCGCGGGCGAACAGGCGGAAGAAGCCGACAAAAACCGCGCTCTCCTTGCCGCGGAAATGGGCGGCGTCGCGGAAGTCCTTGACAACCTTGGGGACGAGTTTAAGCGGCCGCTGTCTTTCGACGGGCGAAGGGAAAGACGAATTTCCGACGAACTCACAAGGCGCGGCGTCGATTGCAAAGAAGTTCTGGTGTGCGGCGAGCAATCCGACGTTGACGTAACGCTTGTCGTCAAAAAAGAAGACGCCGACAAAAAAGCGATTGTCGAAGAAGTGTCGCGCATTATGAAAGTGCGCCTTAAAAAAACGCACGAAAGCGACGCGACCGACGGATACGCGGGGATAGTGTTGTCGCCCGCGCCGCGATACGATTTCGTTTACGGCAGTGCGGGAAAAAGCCGCAGGGGCAACGACGTTTCAGGCGACGTGATACTTGTCAAGCGCATGTCGAAAAACCGCGTTTTGTTTGCCGTCGGCGACGGAATGGGCAGCGGCAAAAATGCAAACGATTTGTCAGAAAGAGCAGTTAAGACAATCGAAAACTTCTTTGAAGCGGGGTTTTCGGAAGATGTCGTGATGGAAGTGTCCAACAAAATACTGACGCGGCACGCCACGGGCGACGGGTTCAGCGCGGTTGATATTATGGTGCTGAACCTTAACACGGGCGCGGTAAACTTCATTAAACTCGGCGCGACTTTCACGGTGATTAAAAGCGGTGACGAGCCGGAAATTATTGAAGGAAACGCGCTCCCGATGGGCGTGGTCGAAAACGTGCAGCCTTTCGTCACCCGTCGCGTATTGTCCGAAAACGACGTTGCGGTGTTGCTGTCCGACGGCGTTACCGACGTTACGACAGGCAGCGAAATCGCGGAAATTCTTGACGAAGAAAGGCGGATAAATCCCGAAGTTTTGTCGTCGAAAA
>OHCP01000069.1_pt1 | contig 58381 bp, 39 predicted proteins | sample 1566811 | NCBI WGS metagenome assembly OHCP01 (sample SAMEA3879591, study PRJEB24766) | human gut metagenome | biome: human-associated habitat; feature: feces | place: USA | collected 1985/1987
AAGCTCTTTAAATTTCCCAATTTTTCTTTTTTAAAACTTTTTCAAATGCTGTTGATAATTCCAGTGTTTTTATTTTTTCTAAATTGGCCCACATCCAGGTATCATGTTCATCACTGATAGATACGTCTCCTGCGATATTTTTTAAATACTTCAAGCATTCCGACGCTGCCGTCGGTGTGCATTCCGATGAAGCCGGCAAGTTCTCCGTCAACCTCGGCACCGAACATCAGCCCGTGTTCAATCGTTGCAGCTATTTCTTCCTTGGATTCAAGCTTATAGTGCGCGGCAACTTGGGGAAGATCGTCCGTTGTCAGTTCCCGAATCGGAAAAGGCGATTTCGCCTTGTGCCGCTGCATGGAGTAGCGACAGAATTGCTTGCAGGGTTTTTCGACAGAAAAACCTTTTCGTTCGCAGCGAATTGCCTCAAAAGCAGCTTGCCCGTGAACAACGCAAACCTGCATTTCGGCAACCTCGCGAAGGGCAAGCCTTCCGGCTTCAACGGTTGCAGCCCAAAGCATGTAAGCTCCGCATGAGTGCTTGATAAGCACCGCATCTTTATTGGAAAAAATAAGGGCGTCAACATTGCCGCGGCGGAAAGCCTCCTGAATATCAATTGTTAAAACACCCTGCTCTTTCAGCACATTAACAACTGTTACAACGTTTCTGCATCTTCTTCTTTTGTTCATTATGCGCGGATTCCTTCCGAGTTAAGTTTATTAAAGAGTATCGAAAACAATTCGGAGAACAAAAAATATGAGAGCCGTGTCCTGATGCAGGCTTGTCCTGCGTTTGCCCAAAAATCAGGGACGGTCAGCCGGAGTTTTGTCGAACGTACCGTTCGTATCATTGAGCTGTGTCCTGACAACGTTTTTTGTATCGTCATTCCCGTCTGCAATGTCTTTGCCGGTGTTTGAACTGTTGTTTCCGCAGTCAACTTTGCTGCTTCCCGGGCAGGGCAAACTGACCCTGTCGGATTTTTCGCAGACCGAACCTCCGCCGGCTTTTGCCGATGTGCCGCCGATTTCCGCCGATTCGGAGTTAAGGGCAACGACGGGGATTTCCCCGATTGCATCGTAGCCGGAGTCCGATATCTGCTCAAAAGGAATATCAACTGTCGGAGCTGTTCCGATGGGAGCAGCATAAACCGGTGCGGTTTCAGCAGGCGAATTGTCGATGTAAGGAACACTGACGACAGGCAGCGTACCATCTTCGGACGGTTCGGAATCGCCCGAGCTGATAACGGAAGGTATCCATGGGGCAGGTGCGGTCACGACAGCAGCGGTTTTCCCGCTCGTGCCCGTTATCTGTCCGGAAAGCTGGTTAAAGAGCATTTCAGCGGTTGCCTGCTTAAACCCAAAGAAACGAACGCGCAAGCATGTGCCGCTTGTTATCTGCCAATAGTAAACAATATCCACGCCGTCGGAAAACGAACCGACCTGACCGACAGAGAGCTGATACGGCGCAACATCAACAACTTCGCAATCGTAATAAAGACGGTTGCCGTTTGCATCAAAACCTTCGGCAGAAATGCGCAGGGAATCGTTATCAACCTTTTTGTGCATTTCGGAAGGAAGATTCTGCGGGAACATGTTTGTGTTTTTTATCGCCTCATCGGCGACGGTTCCGGCGTTTTGAAAACTGTCATATCCGGACGGCAGGTTCATCGGATCGGAAAACGGTTCGGGTGTTGCCCCTGCATTCGGCGTGAGGCCTGCACTGACCTGCGGATCTTTTGCGCAATCGTTGATTTTTCCGATGGTGAGTGCAAAAACAAACAGGATCAAAAGAATGGCCGCGCCTGCTGCTGTCAACGCACGGATTCGGCGTATGCGCTGCATTTTGGACTTTCGGCTGCTCTCAACAGCGCGCAGACGAATCGATTCGAAATCAATCTCGGCCGTGCTTTCGTTTGCAGCCCAACGAAGAAGCTCGTCAATTGTGCGGGAACTGTCAAATTCCGTGCATGTGTCGGCGGAATGATTGGAATCCGCTGCTTCGAGATTCACCGTATTCGAACAGAAATAATCATTTTTTCTTCCGCTTTTTTTCATCCGCTGCCTCCTCTCCGAGCATAACCGCAAGCCGCTTTCTTGCCTTCATAAGCCGCGATTTAACCGTTCCTTCGCTGATGCCCGTGCAAGCCGAAATTTCGCGAACGGTCATACCGGCGTAATAGTGCAGCAATATGACTTTGCGGCTCGTTTCGTCAAGTTTGTCGATCGCACTTCGAACTTTTGCCGCTTTTCGGCGCCTTTCAACTTCCTCATCGAGCGGGAGGGCTGAATCCTCGATATCATCGCTTATCGGCGCATCAACCGGCGTTTCGTGTTTTGCACGGCGCAGATGATCAAGCGCGATGTTTGTGGACACGCGGTAAAGCCAGCTTTTCAACTGTCCGTCGTCAAGGCCGGCCAGCCTGCCGAGATTGGAAAGAACACGCTCAAAAGCAATTTGCGTAATATCTTCCGCCGTCTCCCTGTTTGGCACAACACGATATGCCGCCCAGAAGACAAGGCGTGAATAATCACTATATATGCTGTCGAAACTGCGGTCGGACAATTTTTGTCTCCATTCATATAACGCAATTCGCGCCGATTCGGTTGCGTTATCTTTCAAAAAAATTTTTGCTGCGGAAAAAATCCGAAGGATAATACTCGGAGAAGCGGAAAATATCTGCTTCTCCGTTCACAATTTTAACACAATTCGCGCATCTTTGCAAACTGAATTTTTACTTTTGACAAAAGGCACGGGTACTGAAATGCAGCCGAAAAGGCCGAATGCTATTTGTCGGATCCCGACGCAGAGCTTTCCGGCTCCGAATCCGAAAACGCTTCGGGAGTGCCTCCGGGGGTGCTTTTTTCATAAAGCAAGGGGAAATATTTTTTATCGGTAATGCACATTGCGGCGGCACAGAGTATGAGAAAAATTCCCGCAATGCCGATAACGAGCCACGCGGAATCAAAGCCCGAGGTGTCCACAAGCTTGCCGATAAGCAGGTTGCCGACTCCGGAAAAAGCACCGGATGCAATGGATATTATCGAGTTCATCCTTCCCCAATGCGTTGAGGGAATGCGCCGCGTCACATAGGGCTGCACGCCGATGGTGTTGAATACTTCACCGATGGTGAAAACAGTCATTAAAACGAAATACAGCGGGATGATTCCCTGAACGAACCGATAGCAGAACAGCCCGACAACTATCAGCGTTTCGCCCAGAAGTATCTTTCGAACATCCCGAATCCGCCCGAAAAAGGTCGTTACAACGGGTGTTGCAAGGATTACAACGAGGGCGTTGACGCTGGTCATAACGCCGAATATTTCCGCGCCTTCCGCGCCGTAAAGCGCACCCATGTTAAGCGGAAGGAGGTAGTTGAATTGAGCATACACAAACCCGCCGATTCCCGCAACAAGCAGATATATAAGAATCGTTTTTCTTTCGCGCAGAAGCGAAAAAACACTCACACCTTCACGCTTTTGTTCGTATGCGCTGATGTTCTTTTTCGGTATGCTGAGCGTTTTGACAAAGAAAAGAATCGGCAGCGTTGAAGAAAGCGTTGCAATGCCCGTGATAATGAACGCAAGCCACAGATAGTCTTTGAACAGAAAACCGCCGATTGTGGGCGCAAGCACAAGCCCGAGGTTCATTCCGAGATACTGAAGGCTGTATGCCTTTTCCCTGTCCTCTCCGTCACTCAGATCGGCAATCAGTGCATCGTATGACGGGCCCTCGATGGTTGCAAAAACGCTTGCAACATAAAACAGTCCGATGCTGTATGCCGAAAGCGGAATCAGACCGCAGATGATATAACAAACAACCGTTACCAGATCGCAGATGACAATGACGTTCTTGCGGTTGCGCTTGTCCGCAAGCCTGCCGCCGAGCAGAAGCATCGGAAACTGCAATATCGACATTGCAAACGAAATGCCCGCAATAAGAGTTGCATCATAGCCGAGTTTGTTTTCAAGAATCAAAGTCAGCAGCGGCCAGATAAGCGAGCCCATACTTGTTACGATTCGTCCCCAGAAAAGGATGTATATCTCCTTTCCGAGGTGTTTGTACTGTTCCAAAAACTTCAGTTTCATTTCTATGACCTACTCCGTGTTAATACTGCGAAAACCCCGGAACAGAAACCGCATTTGCGATATCTTATTTTCCGCGGTGCTTTTGTTTTTTTATTTGCCTGCCGCAGGGCAAACACCGACAGGCCCCGTGCCGACGGAAAAAGCTTTGAAGCAGTTCCTGCCGAAAGCAGCCGTTTAAGCTAAATCCGAATCGGGTCGGGATTTCGTGAGGCAAGGAACGGACAGCCAAACGGCGGCAGCCGATCCCGAAATGGACTCACGACCTGCCGGCAGGGACGCGTCTTTATCCTTGCTTTGTATATTTAGTTTTGAGGAAATATCTCGCAGAATAAAACAAAAATCGCAAAAATTCCTCCGAATTTATTATATCACTTGTGATGTTCGGTTTCAACAGAAAAAGAATGCGGAAAAGGCAGCCGACACGCAAACCCTGCATGAAGGCTGCCTTACGAACGTTGAATTTGAATAAAGAAAGCCGAATGCAGCGCAGCAATTATGCATGATTGCAATTATGCAGCATTGCAATCATGCGGTGCCGCAGCTATGCGGCTGTTATAGGGGACTGAGAAGGATCCTGAAGCTTTATTTCGGGTTTGCAAATCAAATTACCGTTCTCATCCGAAATTTCGAATGACACGGCAATTTCCCAAATTGCGGAAAGCTCGGTTTCAAGTGAAGCCGCATCAATTTCAATTTCAAAAAGCATACGATCATCACTTCGCAGAATTTTTGAAAAACTCACACATTCGACGGGCCGCCCGTTGATGAACAGACATTTTTCAAAGCTTGAAATGCTTATCGTCTTCCCGCTTTCGTTTTTGACGTAAACGAGGATAAGCGGATTTTTGTTTGCAAGATCAAAGTTCTCAATGGGTCCGGCAACCAACATGCAAACTCCGTTTTCATCATAATTGGCATACTGATTGGAAAAGTCAAAGTTTCCGACTCTGCCGGGAATCGCAACGGAAGCCGAACCGCGTGAAAGAATTTCGGCGTTTTCGTTTGTCAGCGTGATATCAAACTGCACATCCGCAATTCTGCCGATGCTGTATAAAAGCAGCTGTGCTTTTGTGAAAAGCGGAATGCTGATAACAGCATGTTTTTGCGGATGAATACGGAAGGCGGCATGATCAAATTCGTTAAAAACAACAAGGTTGTTGATTTTGATATAACCGATGTTCACCTCTGCGGGCTTGGCAGCGGCGTTTTCAAATTCAAGCAGCACACGGTATTTTTCGTTGACGGAGATGAGCGCGGATGAAGCAAGGCTCAATCCGTCGGATTCAAAACCGGGAGAGTCATTGAAAGCGTTCAACTTATCATAATGAATGGCCTGAGCAATATCGCCTGCAATGTAGCCGCTGTAATCATATGCGCCCGGTTCCCGCGGCTGTGCGGAAGCGGCGGACAGGTGGGTAAGCTCCGTAAAGTATTTTTCGCCCGAAGCGGCTGCAATGCGGAATTCAATGTCAATGGAGGAAATTTCCCGAATGCCGTACAGCATCATATCAAGAATCGGCATGTACAGACTGAAATCTTCGGCTTTGCCCGCAGCAAATTTGTGACTGAAGTCAACTTCAACAAGGCAGTCGTTCACATAAACCGAAACATCGGAAACAAGCAAGTCATCCGCCGATTTATTTTCCGCCGTAAGCTTCAGCACGGCAAAATCATCGATATAAACCAGTTCGTTCGCCGAAATCGATATGAGATCATCATCGTGAAGAATCGCCCGGCTGACGGTCGCTGCCCTTGAAAAGGGTTTGGTCGAAAACTTTTTGTATTCGATCGCGGAATCCGTCGGAGTGGGCTGTGCAGTATCGGCCGCGCTCGGGAGCAGGGTCGGACTTTGCGACGGGATCGAATCCTCTCCCCCGTTTGCGCCGGGCGTGTCGCAGGCAAAAAAGCTCAGCAGCATAATGAGCGCAAGAAGAGCGGCGGCGGTTTTTTTGAACATGAGTGCTTCCTCCGTGAATTTGTTTGCAAAAAATCAATCGGTCTGAAGTGAATTGCCGACTTAAGCCTGCGGTGTGCAGCAGGGGTAAGCGGAACTCATTCGGAGCATTTCCGAAACCGATGTTGTATCGCAAGTCTATTATATCATTTAAGACGGGCAGACGCAAGTGAAGGAACATTTTCACGCCTTAACTTTTTAAAAAAACGATTAAAAGGTATTCGGACAAAGCAAACGGCGGAGCCGAGCCTTTTGAAAAGCGAAACATCGTGTACGCTCCCGATGCTTGACACGGCCGCGGGCGGGTGGTACCATATCAGCGGCGCAGGCATACGGCAGGCGGAAAAAACGGAACGGAGAGGGCAAACAATGGCATACAAAAACTCACGGCAGAATGCGGCCGAAACAAAAACTTCATCCGAAAAAAACGAAAAGAAGCTTAAAAAGCTTGTTTACGGGCTGCGCATCGGTGCGGCGGCATATTTGCTGTTGGCGTTATTCGGTGCTGCTGCCGTGAGCGCAAGCGGAGCAGCGGCATCAGCGGATTGGAACACGGTGAGCAGGCTGTCCGAAATCATCGCTGCGGTTTTCTTTCTTATCTTCGGCGGTTCAATATTGGCAAACGCTTTCCGCAGGCGCAATTATATTTCCCCTGATTTGAAAAAACTTTTCGAACAGGGAAAGGTCACGGAAAAATATGTGCGCACAACTCCGAAAACAAACTTTGTCTGCCGCTGCGTATTCTCCGGAATTGTTATTGCTGCGGCATCGGTTCTGCTGATAACGGCGATCGTTCGGCTGTTTTGAATTGCAGAAGATTGCTGCGGAAAGCTCCCCAAAAACGGCAGTCGCTTATTCGGCTGCTTTTTATTTATCGGCGGTGTATTTTCGACACATAATATGTGCAGCCATGCCCGTCTTACGTTATTGTAAGGCACGCTGAAAGCTGTTCGTAAGGTTTTTGATTTACAATAAGGGATATAATCAGCAGCAAAGCGGACAGCGGGCGGAAACCCGCTGTCGGATCGGAGGCAAAAATGGAGTGTTTGAAGCTGGCGTGGCAAAGCGTTTGCGGAAAAAAGCGCAGCAGCGTTCTTATGAGCGTTATCCTTGCAATATCGTTTGCATTTGCGGTTATCACGCTGTCCGTTTCGGGAAGCATGATAAAAACGAACGATGTGTTCAGAAAAACGACCTACGGCGAGTGGCAGTTGATCCTGCCGGGCATCAATTCAAAGCTTAAGGGCGCAGCCGCAAACAGCGACTGGCTGGATGAACTCGGCGTCATGAATGTTTACGGAACAATCGGGGAGGACGGCGTCGGCACAGTGGACGAAACGCTGAAAAAACTCGGCCATATTACGGTTAACGAAGGCAGATTTCCCGAAAGTGACGGCGAAATCGCGATGGAAGCGGATCTTTTGAGCAAACTCGGCATCGATTACACCCTTGGACAGGATGTCACGCTCTCCGTCAGCATTGCGGCGCGGGAAAACTCCGCATTGGGAACGTCGCACCCCGTCAACGTTGTCGGAACATATCAGCTTGTCGGCATTATTAAAGAATACACGGATGTTTGGACTTGGGCAACGAAGCCCGTTTGCGAACTTGACGGCACAAGTTCACGCGCCGAAAGCGGAATTTCCGCAACCCTTTGCAGCGCACTCCTGACGGAAAATGCGTGTGCAGAAATTGTGCGGCAGGCGCAATTGCAGGCGGAGGCCTTTAATAATGCAGAGAAGGAGCAGGGTTCCGATCTGCGAATAAAACTTTGCGATGCACCGACAAGCAATTTTTTCTGCACCGGGTTCGACACGGACAAAACAAACTTTATTGCAAGAGTGTATCAGACCGTGGGCAGCGTGCCGCTTGCATTCAATGCAACAAAGTATGCGCAGCAGGAGACTCAAACATACAACATTTTCTTTACGGCATTGATTTTTGCCGTCACGCTGCTTGCGGTTGTCTGCGTCAACATAATGCAGATGCAAAAACAGATAAGACAGATTGCGCTTTTCCGCAGCATCGGCGTAACAAAACGGCAGCTCCGGCAAATGCAGATTTTTGAAATGCTGTTCATCTGCATTCCATCGGTTGCCCTCGGCATTTTACTCGGCGCGGGCGGCACATGGCTGCTGCTTCGCACGGCGCTGTTCAAAAACGGCGCGGAAATTCTTGTTGATATCCCTTTCAAACAAGTGGGGCTCGCCGTGCTTTGCTGGCTGTTCGGAATCATTCTGATGCGGCTGATCGTTTTCCAAACCGCTCTGCATCAGCCGCTGACGGGCAGGCTGCATGTTGCACGGAAAAAAGCGCGCCGCATTGCGGCGGCAAAGCGTGTGCTGACCGTTGCGCTCGCTTCCCTGTTCTGTGCGGCAGTGTTTTTCATGGCGGTGGAATCCGCATCGCCTTTGAGCAATAAACATGAAACGGAACGGTTCCCCGCATATCAAATCTATTGCAGCAGCGATTTTGACTACGAAAACGATGTGATGCATGAACACCTGATTCCCGAAAAGGCAGTTGAGCAGATGCGCACAATTCAAGGCATGGTGCGGGTCGATCCGTACATACTTATGAAAGTTGAGCTGAATTATGCGGGTTCGGAATCCTCCCCTGCGTTTGCCGCTTCGCGGGCGTCGGACAAAGCGGAGCTTCGCGACGGATACTATTATGTGCCGTATGATGACGGCATACACTCAAATCTGTACGCATACCCCGAATTCATAACGGACAGGCTTCTTGAACGCGATGATGTTGAACTTGACCTTTCCGCATTCGACAGGCAGGCTTATGAGCGGGGTGAACAGGTTCTGCTTTTTGCGGTGCGCGGTTCGGACGGAAATATCATGATTAACTATGGAATGTATGACGATGAACTGCGCGAAACATACGGGGATATTGACAGTATCGGAATAAAGCCGGGCGACAAAATCGAACTTTCGTTTTACGGAGCGGCACAAAAAAGCTATATAGGGGACGAAAGCGAACATTCGCTCAAAACTTTTTCCTATACGGTCGGCGGAATCGTTTACTGTTCCGATACTTCAACATCCGTTACCGAAATTGAGGCCTACGGAGCAAGAACTTTCAACGTTGCCGCTTCAACCGCATTGATTAAAAATGCCTTTGCGGAGCTGACGGATGAATTCCGAGATTACATCGTTGACGGCAATTATGTAATGAACGGGGATTTTGCTTACACGGGCGCATTTTGCTATGCGGATATCCGCTCCGGATACGCTGCAACGGACTATGTGCTTGCGAAAAAGGCGGCGGACCTCGGAGTGCGAATGTCCAACCGCCGCGAGTCGCTTGCGGCGAATCTGCAAACAAGCATTCAGCAGTTAACGCTGATTCTGTCCGTCGGCGGATGCATTGCGGTCATAATGCTGATGCTGCTTATGAACGCGCTCACGCTGGAGGCAAGGGAGCAAATGCGAAACGTCGGAATATTGCGCGCAATCGGCATGTCGGGCAGGCAGGCAGTCGGAAAATTTGCAGGCACGGCATTAATAAACGGCTTAATTGCCGCAGCGGTGGGCTGGGTCGTGTATGCGGGCTATGCAGTGCTTTCGGCGCGGAGGCTCGTGCAGCAATTCCCGGAAGCGTATAACAGCCTGAATTCCGCACTTGCGTCAAAACTGTACGGACTGCAGCGGTTCGGTGCAACCGTTTGGACAATGCTCGGGCTGAGCTTTGCCTGCGCCGCCGTTATCGTGCTGATAAGCCTTGCGGCAAAGGGAAGACTGCTTTGCGGAAGTCCGATTGAAAAACTGAACGAAAACAGAGATTGATTTCGGTTTGGTTCCGCTGTTTTCGGAGCAGTGAAATGCGGATGGAAGTGCGAACGACAAACGGACAAACATAAACCCGCTCCCGGGGACAGCTAACCTCGGGAACGGGTTTTTGCGTTGAAAAAATTTGTTCGGAACGTCAGGCGCAATTATTTCGCATATTCCGTTGCACGGGTTTCGCGAATAACATTGACCTTGATCTGTCCGGGATATTCAAGCTCGGATTCAATGCGCTTGACGATGTCTTTTGCGATAACAACAATATCCGTATCCGAAACGGTATCGGACTTGACCATAATGCGGACTTCGCGGCCCGCCTGAATCGCAAAGCTCTTGTCAACGCCGTCAAAGGAATTGGCAATTTCCTCAAGCTTTTCAAGACGCTTGATGTAATTTTCAAGGGTTTCACGCCTTGCGCCCGGCCTTGCTGCGGAAATTGCATCCGCCGCCTGAACGAGAACGGCTTCAACCGTTCCGGGTTCAACATCGCCGTGGTGTGCAAGAATGCAGTGAACAACTTGGTTGTTTTCACGATATTTCTTTGCAAGATCCGCGCCGATTTGGTTATGCGTGCCTTCAACCTCGTGGTCAACCGCCTTGCCGATGTCGTGCAGCAGACCTGCACGCTTCGCAAGCTGAACGTTAACGCCGAGTTCCGTTGCCATAAGTCCGGCAAGGTGCGAAACTTCGATTGAATGCTTGAGAACATTCTGACCGTAGCTGGTGCGGTAGCGCAATCTGCCGAGCAAACGAACAAGCTCATGGTGCAAACCGTGAACGCCGGATTCGAAAACGGCCTGTTCGCCCGCTTCGCGGATTTGGGTTTCGACCTCTTTGCGTGCCTTTTCGACCATTTCCTCGATCCGTGCGGGATGAATGCGCCCGTCAAGGATGAGCTTTTCGAGTGCAATTCGCGCAACTTCGCGGCGCATGGGGTCAAAGCCGGAAAGGATGACCGCTTCGGGCGTGTCGTCAATGATGAGATCAACGCCGGTTGCGGTTTCGAGTGTGCGGATGTTGCGTCCTTCCCTGCCGATGATGCGGCCTTTCATTTCGTCGTTGGGCAGAGCCACAACGGAAACGGTGGATTCCGCAACATGATCCGCTGCGCAGCGCTGAATCGCCATTGAAATGATGTTCACGGCGCGCCTGTCGGCTTCGGCCTTTGCTTTGGATTCAATGTCGCGAATGATGAGCGCAGCCTCGTGCCTTGCTTCTTTTTCAACGTTGTTGAGAAGCACGTCCTTCGCCTCGTCCTGCGTCATGCCCGCAACGCGCTCAAGTTCCTGCTGCTGTGCATCATAAAGCTTGCTGACGGAAGCTTCTTTTGCATCGATCGCCTTGATGCGCTTTGCAAGCTGCTGCTCGCGCTGCTCAAGGGTATCCTGCTTTTTGTCGAAACTTTCCTCCTTTTGCTGAAGTCTGCGCTCCGCGCGCTGCAATTCGCTCCGCCTTTCTTTGCTTTCCCTCTCATTCTCGGTCTTAAGGCGGTAGACTTCTTCTTTCGCTTCGAGAATGGTCTCTTTTTTCAGTGTTTCGGCGCGCTTCTGTGCGTCGGTGATCATTTTTTTGACCATCTCGTCCGCCTTGGCGACCTTGGATTCTGCACTGTTCTTGTCATATATATTTTTTACGAATACTCCGCCGCCTGCGCCGAAAATGGCAGCAGCGACCGGAAGAATTATATATAAAGCATCAAAAGCCACAGAATTTCACCTCCGATTTATGTTAATGTGTCGCAGCGGTGCCGAGAATACGGCAGCATATAGACACTCCATCCTATTATACAAGTGCATTAAACCGATGTCAAGTGTACAAAAACGCGTACAGCATAAAAACGAAATAATATCCGGTATATCCGTTCCGCAAACGGCAGTTACGCACTTTCGCTATAATAAGGGAAGTGATTCTTTGCAGAACATCGGAGGAACATAAAAATGCATAAAAACGGAAAAACGGAACATCGCGGCGGGAGGCAATACGGCTATGTTCGCGTTTCAAGCAGGGAACAGAACGAAGCGCGGCAGCTTGCGGCAATGCGCAACGCGGGAATTCGGACGGAATATATATTTGCGGACAAGCAGAGCGGAAGGGATTTTGACCGCCCGCAATACAAAAAGCTGCTGCGCAGGCTTCGCCGCGGGGACACGCTCTTTGTGCAGTCCATCGACAGACTCGGCCGAAACTATCGGGAGATAATTGAACAGTGGCAATACCTGACTTCCGAAAAGGGTGTGGATATTGTTGTGCTTGACATGCCGCTGTTGGATACCCGCCGCCGCGATGCCGGTTTGACGGGGCTGTTCATATCCAACCTTGTGCTGCAAATTTTGTCATATGTTGCTCAAACGGAATGCGACAATATCCGCAGGCGGCAGGCGGAGGGCATTGCAGCGGCAAAAGAGCGCGGCGTTGCTTTCGGGCGGCACGCAATTGAGATCCCGCCGAACTTTCGTTCCCGTGCGGAAGAACTTGCCCGAACGGGGATGAAAAGTGCGGATATTGCGGCGGAATTCGGCGTCAGCAGGTCACTCTATTACAACTGGCTCAAACAAACCGCCACAACGAATTCGAAAGAAGAAAAATAAAAATATATTGTGGCTTTGTGCAGAAAAGTACACTTTAACGGACGTTCCATTGCTGACGTAAGCAAGCTCAAAAACAGTTGAATCTGACATGATAAACGAGAGTTTCAATACCGTTAAGCTCGGTTACAGAGCATATTATACACGCCGATGCGGTTTCAAGTCAATCCATTAAAGTGTACCTTAATGTACAGGAAGAGTAATGTAACCCACCCCACGCGAACCGCATTGTTACAACCAACCTTGCAGCACGATCTTTATGCATCACGAATTCTGCATCAAAAAAGATTTCTGCTCAGTCGATTTTACCGTTCGCGCACAATGATTCTTTGATATAACCGCCTGCGGCGGCAGTCCGTCCCGGCGTTATATGCTCTTGAGAAGGAGCAAAAACTATCAAATCCATATTTTCCGGAGGAAAAAAGACAATGAAAACAAAGTTCAGAGTGTTTGCTGCTTTGCTGCTTGCACTTATGATGTTCGTTTCGGTTCTGCCGTTGCAGGCTGCTGCCGAAATCGGACAGAGCGGGACTGCGACCCGTGCGGAGGCGGAAAACACCGCCGAAGCCGCACTTTCGGTAAAGCCCATGCTTTCCCCTTCCTACACTCCGTCCGCGTCCTATCGCAGCGGCAAGTATTATACTCAGCTCTGCAATGTTTCGCTTACGGGCAACCAGCGCACCGACCTTGTGAATGTTGCACGCAGCCAGCTTGGGTATCATGAGGGGGACAACACAAGCCAACTTCACGGTGAATCAAGCGGCTCAAGAAACTATACCGAATACGGCTATTGGTACGGCACGCAGGTTCAGGGGAATTCCGGAGGATCGTATTACGCATGGTGCGCATATTTTATCAGCTGGTGCGCAAGACAGGCGGGCATCCCCACAAGCATCATCAGCAACGCTTCCTATGCATGTGCGGGCAGCGACAACGGCGATTTCAAGAACCTTGATTATTATGCCCGCGGCAGCTATACTCCCAAGGTTGGTGATCTTGTGTTCTTCTGCTGGGAAGGAAACAGCAGCTGCTGGGATCATGTTGAAATTGTTATAGGCGTAAGCAGCAGCGAGGTTACCACTCTCGGCGGCAACACAAGCAATAATAATGTAAAGTCAAGGAAATGGAGCCTCAGCAACTCAAATATTCGAGGTTACGGTGTGCCGAAATACACATCAAAACTGGATGCTCCATACGTCTACAGCATTGCAACCGGCCCGTGGAAGACATATGTTGAGTGGTATCCTGTCAAAGGAGCAACCTCGTATGAATTACGCATTTATGCGGCAAATGATACTGCAAATCCTGTAAATACTGTGAAGTCAATTACAAACACGGTGTACGGTATCAAGCTTTCACCGGGGGAATACTATACAAGTGTGACGGCGGTCAATCCTAACTATAGCCCAACATATACGACTGGCCCTATGTCGCCTAAGTTTACGGTTCCTTCAACCAACGATCGTGATCCCTTGTATCCGAAAGCATCAACTTTTTACAATGGACATCTGTATATATTATATGACGTTCAAACCGGCTGTTGGGATCAAGCAAATGAAATGTGCAACACTTGGGGCGGGCATCTGGTTACCATAAACAGCGCGCAGGAACAAGCTGTTGTGTATGAGCTTGCAAAGAAATCGAGCAAATCTTATTGCAAGATAGGAGCAAAAGCAAATGCTTCGCGACAATGGTCGTGGGTTACGGGCGAGAACTTCTCCTATGCAAATTGGAAATCCGGTCAACCGGACAATTACAACGGCATGGAATTTTATGCTGAGATGGATATTAAGGCGGGCGGCACATGGGACGACTGTGCAAACGTGCGTTACGGAGATGTCTGCTTCATTGTTGAACATGAAATGAATGAAACGCCGATTAAGACCTATTCTGTGGATAACAAGGTTAAGTATGCTGTTTTCGATAAAGCAATGCCGTGGGAGGACGCAAAAAACTATTGCGAACAGCTTGGCGGACATTTGGCAACAATTTCAAATAAAGCTGAACAGGATATAATTGCAGGATTGATTGTTGACGGAAGCAGAGATGCATACAGCATAGGAGCAACAAAACGGGGACTCGATAACTGGAGCTGGATTGACGGCAAAGAATTTTCGTACACAAATTGGGATGATGGTTACCCAGTAAACCCGTATGGTGAGGGATATTACATCCATATGGTTAAATCCGGAAAGTGGCATGATATTTACAACATCACGCATTATGGGTTTGTTTGTGAATTTGAACTGCCTTATACATTAACGATAAATTACTTGTATGAGAATGGTTCAACAGCTGCACCTTCATATACCGCCCGTGTGAATTATGGTGACACTTACTCTGTAACAAGCCCGAATGTACAAGGACATTCTCCCAGCAGGCAAACAGTAAGTGGAACTATGGGCGCAACAAACATGAGTGTTGATGTTGTTTACAGCGCAAACACCTACACCGTAACCTTCAAGGACTGGAACGGAACGGTGCTTAAGACTCAGCAGGTACAGTACGGCGGCGCGGCAACAGCCCCCGCAAACCCGACCCGCACGGGCTACACCTTCACGGGCTGGGATAAGGCGTTCACCAATGTTACCGCAAACCTCGTTGTTACGGCACAGTATGTGCAGAACGAACCGGTTTCAACACCCGTGCCGTCCGATGCTCCGCAGATTGTTGTTGAAAGCAAAACAACTTCCGCAGGCTCAACCGTTGCGGTTAATATCAGCATTGCGAATAACCCGGGGTTTGTAACCATGGGAATTCAGGTTGCATATGATTCGAATCTTACGCTGCTCAGTGTTAGCGATACGGGATTGATTCCGGGGCAAATGTTCAGCGCAGAGATTGAGAATCCTCAACCTTTGTATTGGGCAAATCCGACAGCGACGGCTGATTGTACGGTTAACGGCAAGATTGCAACTCTGACCTTTAAGGTTGCCGATAACGCGGAGGAGGGTGAGTACCATATCAGAGTAAGTTATGATTACGATAACTATGATATCTACAACCAGTCAGGAGAAGCGGTTCAATTCGCAACTGTAAACGGCACATTGACTGTAACTGATATAGTTTACGGCGATGTAAACGGGGACGGGAAAGTGAATAATCTTGACGGCATGGTACTCATGCGTCACCTTGCAAAGTGGCCGTCCTACCCGGCTTCGATGATTTCACCCGGCGCTGATGTAAATGCTGATGGCAGGATAAATAACCTCGATGGCATGATTCTTATGCGTCACCTTGCAAAGTGGCCGGCATACGCCACTTTGCCGTACAGCAGTCAGAAAGGTATCGTTGCGGTCCGACCGGACAATACCACGTTTGAAAACGAACCTACAATAGTTGTGGGTAATGCTGAAGCTGCCCCGGGAGAAACCGTTCGTATCCCCATTGAACTTGCCAATAACCCCGGTGTGGTTGTCATGGGAATTATGGTTGGTTATGATGAAAACCTTACCTTGCTCGGTTTTGAGGACACTGGATTACTTCCCGGACAGCTGCACAGTACGGTAATCGAGAATCCGCAACCCCTGTTTTGGGGAAATACCACATCTGGAAACTGCACTGAAAACGGTGTAATAATCTACCTTGAGTTTAAGGTTGCAGATGATGCGGCTCCCGGCACGTACAGCATAACCGTAACCTACGATTATGAGAACTATGACATTTACAACTATGATGGTGAACCCATAGAGTTCGCTATCCAAAACGGCGCTGTCACTGTTGCGGCCGCACAGCCCGAAATGCACACCGTAACCTTCAAGGACTGGGACGGAACAGTGCTTAAGACTCAGGAAGTGCAGCACGGCGGCGACGCAGAAGCACCCGCCGACCCGACTCGCGTTGGGTACACCTTCACCGGCTGGGACAAGGCATTCACAAACATCACGGCAGACCTTGTTGTCACGGCACAGTATGAAATGCTTGGCGATGTTGACGGTGACGGCAATGTTTCCATGGCGGATGCGCTGACGATCCTGCGCATGGCAATGGACATTTTGCCCGTTGAAAATCAGCAGATTGCGGATGTTGACGGCGATGGATTCATAACCTCCATGGATGCGCTGCTGGCACTTCGTTTCGCAATGCATATCGAGCAATAACAACTTCAACGGGGAGGGTCGATCAACCTGATGCATGATTGATTCCCCTCCCCCATCAACAGAACAGCGGGATTTCTTCCTGACCTCGTCCCTGCGGGCAACCGCGGGGGCGAGGTTTTTGTTGAAGGGTATTGCAAATCATGCAAAAAAAAGATAGAATAAGTGCAGAATCACGGGGAGGGTTCAAAATCAGATGACAAACGGGAAAATACAGAAAGCAAAATGCGGATTTATCGAACTTCTTGCTGCTGCAATCATTCTTGCCGCAGCGGTTCTGTGCGGCTTTGTTCGGCCTGCGGCGGCGAGTGCCGAGGCACTCAGGATAAACACGGAGACGGTGCTTTTTTATGCGGATACGGCAGCGGCGGCGGCGGGCGAATCGGCAGACATCAATCTTTGCATTGAAGGCGAAGACTATCTTGCACATGCGCTTGCAGTCACGGTCTGGTATGATCCGGAGGCGTTGGAGTTGAATTCCGTGACCCGCGGCAGTGCGATAGATTGGGAAAACACGCTTAACCATCTGGACACATCCTTGCCCGGCAGGATCAGCCTCGGCGTGCTGTACCCGGGCAACGAAGGCATGACGCAGGCAAACAACGGCATTATTCACACAATGAATTTTACCGTGCTTGCAGGCACTGCGGAGGATTCCGAAATTCGCGTTGAAGTTAAAAAATTTAATTATATGATGACCGACGACGATCAATATCCCGTGCCGACGCAGACGCAAAGCGGGTGGATTTTCGTTGACGGCGGCGAACCCGGTGTTCCCGGGGATGCGGACGGGGACGGCGTTGTGACGGCGGCGGATGCGCTGCTCGTGATGCGGTGCGCACTCGGAACGGCTGAGCTTTCGCCCGAAACTGCTGCACTCTGCGATGCGGACGGGGACGGAAACGTCACGCTTTCGGACGCCGTGCTGATACTCCGTGCCGCGCTCGGATTGGGCTGAGAATTCGAATTTGAACAAAACGGATAAAATGCGAAAAAGCTCCGCACGGTCGAAATACCTGCTGCGGAGCTTTTGTAATTGAAAATTTAACTGCGGAACGTTAACCGGGGCGTCAACCGGCATGTTTTCGGTATGCACGGCATAAAGCGCGGGTTGCTTTTGGATTATTCATCCTCGGAATAGGGCTCGTCCTCGCTGACGGGAGCGGTTTCGTCATGGGCTGTTTCGATAAGGTCGCGGAGCTTCTTTTCGATTTCTTTGCAAAGCTCGGGGTTGTCGCGCAGGAAATTGCGTGCGTTTTCCCTGCCCTGTCCGATGCGGATATCGCCGTAGGAGAACCATGCGCCGGTCTTTGTGATGATTTTGTTTGCAACGCCCATATCGAGAATGGAACCTTCCTTAGAAACGCCTTCACCGTAGATAATGTCGAACTCGGCAACGCGGAAAGGCGGCGCAACCTTGTTTTTAACGACTTTGATGCGCGTGCGGTTGCCGACGGGCGAATTGCCCTGTTTCAGCGTGTCGATTTTGCGGACGTCCAAACGGATGGAGGCAAAGAACTTCAGCGCCTTGCCGCCTGTGGTGGTTTCGGGATTGCCGAACATAACACCGACTTTTTCGCGGAGCTGATTGATAAAAATAACGCAGGTGCGGGACTTTCCGACAACGCCGGCAAGCTTGCGCAATGCCTGGCTCATGAGTCTTGCCTGCAAGCCGACGTGAGAATCGCCCATGTCGCCTTCAAGCTCGGCTTTGGGAACGAGAGCCGCAACGGAGTCAACAACGATAACGTCGATCGCGCCGCTGCGAACGAGTGCATCCGCAATGTCAAGTGCCTGTTCGCCGTTGTCCGGCTGGGAAACATAGAGCTTGTCCATGCTGATGCCAAGCTTTTCGGCATAAACAGGGTCAAGCGCATGTTCGGCATCGATAAAAACGCACATACCTCCCATTTTTTGCGCTTCGGCAATGATATGCAGCGCAATGGTGGTTTTGCCGGAGGATTCCGGCCCGTATATTTCAACTATTCTTCCGCGCGGAACGCCGCCGACGCCGAGAGCTGCGTCAAGCTCAATACAGCCCGTCGGAATGACGGAAACCTGAATCCTTGAGGCGGCATCTCCCATCAGCATAATTGCACCCTTGCCGTATTGCTTTTCGATTTGACCGAGTGCCATTTCAAGTGCTTTATCTTTTTGCATGTTCTGTTCCCTTTCCGGTTCGGACGGAATTGCGCAGTAAAAGCCGAAAATCGCCCCAACCTCCCGATATTATTCGTAAAACGACCCTGAAACAAGGGTTTGCTGTGCCTATATTATAACATAAACGCAGCACGTTTTGCACCCTGCAAAAGGGCAAAAGGCGGAAATTTGCACAGCTTTAAAAATATATTGACTTTCGGACATAATTTGTGTTGACAAATGCATCGGAAAGCGTTATAATATCTCTCGCAGTGAAAAATGCGGTTGTGGCGGAACAGGCAGACGCGTACGTTTGAGGGGCGTATGGGAGACCGTATGGGTTCAAGTCCCATCAACCGCACCATGTAAGAGACATTCCGAAGGGATGTCTCTTATTTAATAATGCCGTACGGGACTTGAAGCCGGGGGAACAAAACGGTCCGGTGGAGCGTTTTGCCCGGCCGGGAAGCGAAAGCAGTCCGAACGCGCAGCACGGAGTGCAAGCAAAGGACGATTTGAGCGGAGAGTCCCATCAACCGCACCAAACGAAAGCATCCCGGCAGGGGTGCTTTTTTGTTTGGTTATGTCATGCGAGGCTTGAATTTTCAGCGGAACAACCGTCGGTTTTGTTTTGCACGATTCGGATGAGACTTTTTCGGCCAGAAAATGAGCCGTGGCGGAAAACACAATTCAAAAATAAGGAGAAGCATATGAAAAAATTCAGAACAACAGTTTCGGTAATTATCATGATACTTGCCGGAATTGCAGGCTTTTTTGCAGGTTCGGCTGTTACGGACGGAATGGGCGGCGCAATACTTTTTTCAATGATTGCGGGCATAGGCTGCATAGTTTATGCAGCGGACAACCGCGACTGCTGACCGTTAGGAGAGTTAAGAGGTATTATTGATATGGATATTTGGGAAAAACTGTACCTTAAAGCAAAGGAACAATATCATCCGGAGGATGTTACGCCGTTTGTGTATGCGCATCATGTTGTTTGCGCGCTTGAAAGCGAAAACGGAGAGATCTTCACAGGATTCTGCATTGAAAGCTGCAGCGGGGTGATGAACCTTTGTGCGGAGCGCGTTGCAGCATTGAATATGTTTGTGAACAGCGGGCAGACTGTTGTGAAACGCATGATCGCGTTCCGTGATGCACCGCCCTGCGGCGGCGGAAGCGGAATGCCCTGCGGTGCGTGCCGCGAGTTTTTCATGCAGCTGTCCCCGCGCAACAAAGATGCGGAAATTCTTGTTAACTACGAAACGCGTGAGACGATTACTTTGAATGAGCTGATGCCGAAATGGTGGGGCGATGAAAGGTATGCGGAGCAAATGTCGAACAGCGAATCCGAAACTTAAATAACGTTCGGCTGAAGGAGGCGGAATCCGCTGCGTTTGAGCAAAAAAATTAAAATTAAAAATAAAGAATGAATCCTTCCCCGTCGAGAAAGACTGAAAAAGGGATAATTTCCTTAAAAAGATGATATCTGCTTTTTTTAACGGGCGTTGATGTTGAATTGATACAACGTTGCGGCAGGCGGCATATAATCAATGCGAAAAAGGAAATGCAGAGAAAAGCCCGGGCAGCGTATGTTCGACGAAAAAGCCCGAAAGAAAAAGGATGAACCGACGGGAGGAGAACATGAAAAACAACGAAGCGGATGATGCCCGCAAAAACGAAATTTACAAAAACAAGATTCTGACCGTGCCGAATGTGCTTTCCGCATTCCGGCTTTTGCTTGTTCCTGCACTTGCGTGGCTGTATCTTGTTCGGAAGGATTATTCCGCAACGGCATGGGTGCTGCTGCTTTCGGGCGCAACGGATATTGCGGACGGCTTTATTGCGCGGCGATTCGGAATGGTGAGTGACCTCGGCAAGGCACTCGATCCGATTGCGGATAAGCTCACACAAATTGTGATGCTTGCCTGCCTGTTGACGCGCTTCGGCAACCTGCTGTTCCCCTGCGTTCTGCTAATCGTGAAGGAAATCGTCACCGGCTGCATGGGCATTGCAGTAATTCGCCGCACGGGAAAGGTTCTTGCGGCGGAATGGCACGGCAAGCTGACGACTTTTCTTTTATACACGCTGATGATTGCACATGTTGTGTTCTATAATATTGCTCCTGCGCTGTCGGACACGCTGATAATAATCTGCACGGCGATGATGTGCTTTTCGTTCCTGCTGTATATGATGCGGAATATCCGTGCGCTTAAGAGCGTGGGTAAAAAAACCGAAAAAAAGCCGGAAAGAACTGTGCAGGCGTTTGAACGGTGAGCGCACCGAAGCCGATAAAAGCGAAAATAAAAAAATCCGAAAAACAATGCTGCCGATGCGGCACGGCTTTTCGGATTTTTGTTCATTTTAAAGTTTAAAGCGATAAATCGCTTCGGGCTTTGCACATATCCTTCACGCAAAGGATGTTTGAAGCGGAGAAGGCGGGTTCGGTCAGTTCAAACCGTCGGAAGCCGCCTCGGGACTGTCTTCGAAATTTCTGTTATGCAGAATTTGGGACAGCAGCTCATCCGAAAACTTCTTTGCAGCCTGTTCAACAATGATGCTGCCGGAGTAGGAGGGCGCGCAGGGGCTTACCGTCATGGATGCACCGGGGACACTGTCAAAATCAATGATCAAGCCGCAATACGAACCGGAAATTTCAAGGTTTGAAAACATTTCATCGTTGAAGAGCTTTGTAAGGTCATTCGGCATAACATCTTCAATTCCAATGGTGAAACGCCTGCTGTCGGCATTGCCGTCGGGGAACAGCTCTTTGATTTTTTCCCCGAGAGCAAGCGTCTGTTCCTTTGAAAAGATTATGATGTCATAATCTTTGGCTTTTGCGGCTTCAAGGAACTTTTCGGGGGAAGCACTGCGGTCGAGCAGAATCTCATACTTGCCGAGAGCTATATCGGTTCGGCTGCGGTTCGCAAACGTTTCGGCGGTGTTCAGCGAATACCAAAGCACGCCCACTGCCGCAATAAGCAGTGCAATAACGAGCGACATCGCGATAATTGTGATTTTTGTACTTTTTTTCATCTTAGACCTCTTTCGTGATTTAAATTTTCCGGAACATCGTGAGAGACTGAATTAATTACCGAATTAAATAAAACAAGAAGCTCTCCTTTCCGATATACCATATAACAAGCGCAACTTTTACGTAACGCAAATCAATACCTTTTGACGAAAGATAAGATCGCACTCATTTTGGGGATTGCTTATCATACAAAAATAATTTTACCATGATTTACACTGCGTGTCAACATCAAAAAATAATATAATTAAAAAGCACTGCGAAATTGAACCGACTGCGGTTTGAACACGGAAAACGGGATTAAAAAACGTTCTTAAAAGAAAAGCCGATTTAGAGTCGGTCATGGATAAAAAGACAATTAATTAAAGCTTTTTTCATGAAAGAAAGTATTCGGAATATTTTCGAACAAAATCAGCCCGCGAAAAAATCGGGGCTGATTTAAAAGCGTTAATCATGTTGAGATGCGGCGAACGCTCACCTGTTTTTGAAAAGATCCTTGGCTCCGACGGTGTAATCGATTCCGGACCAGACCGTCAGCGCAGCGGCGGCGCAGATAAGCACGAAATCCACCGGAATGCCTATTGCCGTGAACACGGGTCCGCAAAGCAGGGTAATAAGGATTGCGGCAAATTGCAGCGTTGTTTTCGCCTTGCCGATGGCTTTTGCGGCAATAACAATGCCCTTGCCTGCGGCAAGCTGGCGGATGCCGCTGACGAAGATTTCCCGCGCAATGATGATGAATGTGAACACCGGCATCAGGAAATTGCCGAAGCTCATGACTTCAAATCGGCAGAGCATGATGAGTGCGGCGGAGGTGAGCAGTTTGTCCGCCGTCGGATCCATCAGTTTGCCGAAGTCGGTAACAAGGCCGCGTGCGCGCGCAATGCGCCCGTCCAGCGTGTCCGTAACATAGGCGAGCAGGAAAACCACTGCTGCAAGAACGTATTTGAGCAGCAGCGGAACGCCGTTCAGTGTGCCGATAAGCCAGCTTTCGGGCAGATAGAAGCATGCGATAAAGAGCGGTATCATAAGCATGCGAAGCATTGTAAGCTTGTTTGGAAGGTTCATTTTTGTTTCTCCGTAACAGTTTTAAGGGGCGGTGCCGACTTACCGTGCGGCAGCTTTAAGGGGCGGCACCAATTCACCGCAGAGGTCATAATAATCCGCGCCGGTGATTTTGATGCTGACATAACTTCCGGCGGGAACGGGGTTTCCGCAATGCGGAACCTTGATGATTCCGTCAACATCGGCTGCTTCGGCGTAGGAACGGCAGAAAAGGAATTCCTCGTCCGCGCCGTCAACAAGGGCTTCAACAACGGTGCCGATTCTTGCGCGGTTCAGCTCAAGGGAAATCTTCATCTGCTGACGCATGAGCCTGTCAAGCCGCTGCTCGGCGGTTTCCGCATCGACTGCGTTCGGCATGGAGGCGGCAGGTGTGCCGTCCTCGGCGGAATAGGTGAATGCGCCCACCCTGTCGAAAGGATGTTCCGCCATGAAATGCATAAGCTCGTCAAAATCCGCTTCGGTTTCGCCGGGGAAGCCGAGCATGACCGTTGTGCGGAGAATGAACCCGGGAGCACTGCGGCGGATATAGTCCGTGATTTCGCGGATGTGTTCCGCGCTGCCGTGGCGGTTCATGTCGCGCAGCATATGTGCCGAGATATGCTGAATCGGAATGTCGATATAATTGCAGATTTTCGGGTTGCGGTACATTGCGTCAACAAGCTCTTCCGTGACGGTGTTGGGATAGGCATAAAGCACGCGAACCCAATGCAGCCCCTCAATTTCGGTCAGTTTTTCAAGCAGTTCACGCAGCATGGGTTTTCCGTAAAGGTCAATGCCGTATGCCGAAGTGTCCTGCGCAATAACGGTCAGCTCCGTGACACCGCTTTCTGCAAGCTGTTCAGCCTCGGCAAGAAGGGTCTCCATGGGGGTGCTGACTCTGCCGCCGCGAATCAGCGGGATCGCGCAATAAGTGCAGCGATTGTCGCAGCCGTCCGCAATGCGCAGATATGCGCGATATGACGGGGTCGTGAGCAGTCGCTTCGGGATGCCGCAGCACGCCGCGGCATTCGCACTTTCGGGCGCGGGTTTAACTCCGCAGATTCTTGCAAGCCGCTCCGCAAGAGCGGGATAGTTTTTTACGCCGTTGAAAACGTCAACCTCGGGGAGTTCCCGCGCAAGCTCATCACCGTAACGCTGGCTCAAACAACCCGTGACAACAAGCAGTTTGCAGCTGCCTGCGGTTTTATATTGCGCCATGTCGAGAATCGTATCTATGGAATCCGTCTTTGCGCTTTCGATAAAGCCGCAGGTGTTAACGATAATGATTTCCGCCTGCGCGGCATCGTTCACGATATCGAACCCGCGTGACTTAAGTTCGCCCAACAGAATTTCGGAATCCACGGCATTTTTGCTGCATCCGAGGGAGACGAGGCCGACACGGGGGCATTTTGAATATAATTTATCGCTGTTCACTTAATCAGTATCCTTTCCGCTCCCGGGGGAGCCGCTTTGCAGATTTCCGCCGAATATGCGGTTGTATTCGGCTGCATCAATGAGCACCTTTCGGGGCTTTGCACCGTCCGGCTCGCTCACGAATTTGTTCTGTTCCATGATGTCAACAAGCCTTGCCGCACGCGCATAGCCGACGCGCAGCCGGCGCTGAATCATTGAAATGGAGGCCGTGCCGCTTTCAACAACGAGCCGCACCGCATCGGGAAGCAGATCGTCGTCCTGCTTGCCGTTGCCTTGGCCGAGCCCTCCCCCGCCGCCGGTGATTTCGCTCAACACGCTTTCGTCATATGACGGAGCAGTCACCTGATTCTGAAGGAAAAAGTCGCGGATCGCTTCAACTTCTTCATCCGACACAAACGCACCCTGTGCACGTGTGGGCTTGCTTGCGCCGTTCGCATGGAAAAGCATATCGCCCTTGCCGAGCAGCTTTTCCGCACCGCTTGCGTCCATAATAACGCGGGAATCCGTGCCGTTTGAAACGGCAAACGCAATTCGCGAGGGAATGTTGGCTTTTATAAGGCCTGTTATAACATCAACGGACGGCCGCTGAGTTGCAACGATAAGGTGAATGCCGCAGGCTCTGCCGAGCTGCGCAATGCGGCAGATGGATTCTTCAACATCCTTTGAAGCAACCATCATAAGGTCGGCAAGCTCATCGATTATGATAACAAGGCGCGGCCACTTATCCTCCTCACGCTCCTGCATGGCATTATAGCGGTAGATGTCGCGGGCGTTGACTTTTCCCATCTTGCCGTAACGCTGCTCCATTTCCGTAACCGCCCAGCGCAGTGCGCCCGCCGCTTTTTTCGGCTCGGTAACAACGGGACAGAACAGGTGCGGAAGCGCGGAGAAGATGGACAGCTCAACGACTTTCGGGTCGATGAGGATCATTCGAACATCCTTAGGTGCGGATTTGAAGATCAAGCTCAATATGATGCAGTTGATGCACACGGATTTACCGGAGCCCGTTTGACCCGCAATCAGCATATGCGGCATTTTTTCAAGATCCGCAAGCACGACTTTGCCCGCAATATCCTTGCCCAAGCCCATTGTGAGCGGGGATTTTGCAGTGTTGAATTCACGCGTTTCAAGCACATCGCGGAGGTACACGGGTGCGGTATCCTTGTTCGGAATTTCAATGCCGATTGCTGATTTTCCGGGTATCGGCGCTTCGATGCGGACACGCGGAGCCGCAAGCGCAAGTGCAATATCGTTGCTCAGGGTCGTGATGCGGTTCACGCGGATTCCCTGTGCGGGCTGGAGTTCGAACCTTGTTATCACCGGACCGACGCTGATATTTACAATTCGTGCGGAAATATTAAAGCTGTTGAGCGTTTCGATAAGCACCTTTGCCTTCTCCGTCGGCGATTCGGATGCAACCGCTGCCGCAGGGTCGGGCAGGCGCAGAAGGCTGTACGGCGGCCGCTGGTATTCGATCACGGCGGCGGGAACGACGGAGGAGACGGTGTTTCCCGAGGGACTGCCGCCTTGCGAAGAATCATTGCCGCCGACGGGTGTTGATTTGCGTTCTGCGGAAAAGCCGCTTTGCGCCGTTTCGGACTGTTCCGTGGTGCTTTGCGGCGGAATGTCTTCCATGCGTGTCACCGGAATGCCGCGCAGGAAGTCATCATCGGCTTCGGTTGAATCTCCGGCGGCGGGGCTGTCAAACGGCTCTTCCGACGCAGAAACAGCCGAATCGGAAGACTCGTTGGAATAATCCGGCTCGAAAGGCATGTCGTCATCCGCTGTCGGAGGAGCAAAGCCCTCTTCGTCGCGTTCGACATCGGCATAGGAAAGGTTCATGGGAATGTCAATGTGTTCATCGCCGTAGGAAGGAAAATCCTCCCGAGACCCGTTGTCAACATCAACATCGGAGGGAACAAAATCGCTTGTTTTCAGTTCACGTTTTCCGCTGCGCCTGTGCTTCTGAGGTTTTGTTGTTTTGAGCGGCCCCGAAATGGGGAAAAACTCAAGTTCGTCATTGTTTTTTGCGGTGCCGAAAGGCCTGCGCTTCTGCGGGGTGCGCCGTGCGGTGAAATCGGATGTGCCGACGGTTTCGGCAATGTCCGCCGCATTCCCGTTTTCGGAACGTGCGGACATCTCCGCTTCCTGCCTTTTGCGGGCTTTGCTGCGTTTTGCAAGGGAGGAAACCTGTTCGCCGCTTTCCGCCCCGTAATCGCTGTCCCCAGCCGTGAGCGGTTTTCCGGAATGAACAAGGAATCCGTCCTCGTCAAACTGCGGCTCGTTGGATGAGCTTTGTTTTTTGCGCCCTCTCTCGGGTTTTGTGTCGTCAAGTTTTTCGTTGTAAAGCTCGGTTTGTCGGCGGGCACGCGAAACGGCGTGAGCCTCCGCAACGCTTTCGGCAAGCTTTTTGCCCGTTTTTCGGAGGGAAAGCCCTGTGATAACAAGCAGCATGATAATATCAATGCCCGCCAGTGCAACGCATCCGCCCGTGACGCCGAACAACTTTGCAAAAAGGTATGCAAGGCTTCCGCCGAAAAAACCTCCGCCGCTGCGCAGACGGCTGCCTGCGGACCATGCATGGGAAACAGCCTCTCCGAAGTTCATGGCGGGAATCAATTTTGCATATTCGGCAAGGTGAATGAACGAAAGCAGCGCGAATGCGGCAGCGGCTGCGCAAACGATCGTGCCCGTGCGGGAATTGTCCTTTCGAATTGCGATAACACAAACTCCGAGTGCCGCACAAAGCACGGGCACTGCATACATTCCGATTCCGAAAATGCCGAAAAGCAGAGGCACAATTGCCGCAATGACCCCTTGGGACGAACGGGGGGCATAGCAGAATATGCCGAGTATGATGCCGACAAGTATAAGCACGACTCCGATTATCTCGCGCTTGGTATCGGCCGAATCGGCGGATTTGCCGCTTTGCTTTTTTCCGTTTCGTGAAGCGGAAGCGGGCCGCTGTTCGCTGCGCCCTGCGGAGCCCCGTCCGGAGCGTCTCTTTGCGCTGTTTGAACCTGTTGCTGCCATTTATTTGAACCCTTTCAGAGTGATATGTGCATTTGAATGCCTGCGGTTTGAACCGGTATTCTATTATAACGCATTTCGCCGCCGAATTAAAGAGCCGTTTTCTCAAAAAAGCCGTGATTGAGAAAAGTCTGAGCCGGGCTCGGGAAACGAAGCCGTATTTCCCGGGAAATAAAACTTATTCGTGGAACCATAATCAAAAAACAGGGGCCGCCCGCATGTCTGCGGGCAGTCCCTGTCGGTAGGTCAAGTTCGATTCAACCGAGCCGATTCGGTCGAGTCAAGGTTATGCGGTCATTGCCATGCGGAGGATCGTTACGGCATCGGTGATGGTAACATTGCCGTCGCCGTCAATATCGGCTGCATTCACATTGATGTTTGTAACGGTGCCCATTGCATAGCGCATTGCAAGCAGTGCATCGCTTACGGTAACGGTGCCGTCGCCGTCGGAATCGCCGGGGATCGCATTGGAATGATATTCAACATCGTCAAGATATGCACAGTCATCGTTGCGGTTGACGCTGCTGTCCTTGGTGTATTTCCACTCAAAGTTGTAGGTGCCGGAGGTGGCTGCGGTGTAGGTGTATTCCTCCCATGCAAGGCTGCCGGACTTTGAGAATACCTGAGTGTTGTTTGCGGTGAAGATGAACTTGTCGTAGTTCTGTTCGCTGCTGACCTTGTAGCGGAAGGTGAGGGTTTCGCCCGCGCTCATGGTAAGACTGAGAGAGATCGCGGAGGTGCTGCTGTTCACGCCCTCGTTGCTGCTCTTTGCATAATCATCGAGAACCGCCCAGGGATAGCTGCCCGTGCTGGTGAAGTTCAGCTCGCCGCCGGGAACGTTGAGTGCGGATTCGAGGGTGTAGAGCAGGTTAACTTCCTTGACCCATGCGCAGTCGCTGCCCGCCGCACCGCTGCCGTCCTTAACATAGCGGAAAGCAAAGGTGTGGTCGCCGCTTTCTTCGATGAGGTAATCGTACTGAGTCCAATCCGATGCGGTTGAAACTTCAAGAACAACATTTCCGTCAACAACAAACTGGAACTTATCGCCTGCGCCGCCGTCGAACTTGTAGTTGAAGCGGAAGGTAAGTCCGGAATTGATGTTTGCGGAGGTGCTGATTTCGGAGGTGCTGTTGTTCACGCCCGCATTGCCGCTCTTTGCAGCATTGCCGTCAACGGTCCAGGGATAGTTGTTGCCCTCGAACAGGAAGTTGCCGTTGCCGGTGTTGATAACGGAGCTGAGAGTTTCCTCAAGCACAACGTTGCGGATGTAGGCCTTGTCGTCGCCTGCCGCGCCGCTTGCATCCTTGCTGAATTCCCAAGTGAGAAGCACATCGCCGTGGGTGGGAATGTAGCAGGTGTAGGTCTGCCAGTTTTGGCTTCCGCTTGCGGAGAACAGTTCTTCGCCGTTTGCAAGGAAACGGAGATAGTCGTGGTTCTGTTCGCTGCTGACTTTGTATTCAAAGCTGATGCGCTGATATGAACCGAGGGTTGCTTTTGCGCTGAGGACGGAAGTGCTGTTGTTCACGCCCGCATTGCCGCTGAATGCGCAGTTTGCATCCGCATTCCAAGGATATTCGCTTGCGGAAGTGAAGTGCAGGAAGCTGCCTTCGCCGTTGATGATGTTGTCGAACTTAAGCAGGTCGGTAACGTTCAGAATACCGGTGCCGCCGCCTTCGATGCCGACATCGATGGCAGCACCCTTGAGAGTGTTGATAACTTCGAATGCGCCCATGTCGGGATTGAAGGTTTTAAGAAGTGCGCATGCTGCCGCAACGTGCGGAGTCGCCATGCTGGTGCCGTCCATTTCGGTGTAGCCGCCGCCCATGCGGACGCTGCGGATGCCGACACCGGGAGCGGTAATGTCAACGATTTCGCCCACGTTGGAGAAATCGGCCATAAGCTTGTTCCTGTCGTGTGCCGCAACGGTAACGCAGTCGGGAACGTTTGCGGGGCAGCGGGTGGAAGCGTCGGAACCGTAGTTGTTGCCTGCCGCAACGCAGTAAACGATGTCGTTGTGTGCCATGCCCTCGGCAACAACTTCAACGTATGCATTGTGGTCGGTGTCGCAGGGGCCGCTGAGGCTGAGGTTTGCCGCAGCCGCGCCGTTGAGGGAAGCGTATTCCATTGCAAGAATGATCTCTGCGGAATTACCGTAACCCTCGGCATCGAGAACTTTCAGAGGCATGATTTTGACGTTGGGAAGGTTGCCGTCAATGATGGTGCCTGCGCAGTGGGAACCGTGGCCGTGGTCATCCTCGGGGTTGCTGTCGTTGTTTACAAAGTCATAACCCGGAACGGATCTGCCGACAAGATAGGGGTGATCGCTGTCGTAACCGGTGTCGATAACGGCAACAACGACTTCGGGAAGGTTTCCAACGCCGCCGGCATAGTCGAGCATCCACTCATTGTAGTTGAAAGCATCAACATAGTCCGCACCGTAACCCCAGCTGAGGAATTCGTTCACGCCGGGTTCCTGATCCGCCTGCATGACGATATCGGGTTCGGCATACTGAACGCCCTTTACAAGCTCAAAAGCTTCGGCCGCTTTGCGCGCTTCTTCGGAAGTTCTGTACTGAATAATGTGCCAGTCATTGTAGCCGTTTACATGCGCAACGGAGCCGGTGTAGTCCAGCTCTTCGGCGCTCTTGACGATGATTCGTCCGTTTGCATAGGGGTCGGTATCCGCTGCTTTTTTGGTATATTCAGCGGAATACTTTTCGGTCATGTTGTGCAGTCTGCCGGCAAAAGCAAGCAGATCTTCGCTGCGCTTTGCGTTATCGGCAGCGGTGACGGTCCCTTCGGCAAAGCTGCCGACGGGAACGATGAGGCTGAAGCACATGATAAGCGAGAGCAGCAGTGCAGCAGTTTTCCTGAGATTCATTCGGTTTTCCTCCGTGTTATGTTTGTTGATTCGCTGCGGTGCATATCGTGTTTAAAACGCCGAAGCAAATCTGTCCGTATAATATTATCAGAAACGGGGACTGAAGTCAAGGAAAATCTATAATCTATCGAAAAGTGGAATGAATTCAATTTGAAGTACAAAAAATGACGTAATCGCCTTTGAAAAAGAAAAACTGCATTTGCGCAGCAGATGCAGGCCGAAATGCCCGCATTTTGCACAAATGCAGCTTGTTAATTAACTTAATTTAACCGACGTATGCTCAAAATGCGCGTGCCGCAAGCAGCCGCCGCATCAACATCAGTGCATCGACGGAATCAACGGTGCCGTCCCCGTTCACATCACAGGCGGCGAGCAGGATTCCGGGAACCCTGATGCCCATTGAGTGGCGAAGAATGCTCAGCGCGTCCGTAAGTTCAACCGCGCCGTTGCCGTCCGCATCGCCGATAAGGTAAGGCAGGCCGAAATTTGCATAGATATGAAGGTTACTCCGAACATTATCAAAGTCTTCCGACCAACCGTAAAAAACATAACCGTCGTGTGTGGGCAAAGCAGGTTCAACGGCAGAAAAACCATAATATATGTTTTGCTGTGAAAGGACTTCGCGCGTCATTCCGTCCTTAAATGTGACTGTGTACGTGCGCAGCGGCTCAAGCTCAATCGAAAACGGGCAGACGAGGATCTCCGTAAACGTTTTGGTTCGGCTTGTGAGAGAGGAGCTTGCCGTAACAATTGCTTTAAGTTCGTAGGCATAATGCCCGGCGGCAAGGCTTCCGAAACGGAGTGCGGCGTCAACAGCCGTGCCGGATATGTCAAACCCGCCGTGAACGCCCGGCAGCACCGCGGCGGACATGAGCGTGTCCGCGTCGCCGTCCGCAAACCTGCCCTCAATGCGCGTTATACTGTGCCGCGAAACAACGGTCTGCGTAAGCGCGAATGACCTTCCGAGAGGGAGCGTTCCCTGCGGGATCGTTTCGGACTGAATTTCGATATCATCCAAAAACCGCACAAATCCGATTTCACTTTGTTTTACATAAAGATGCGAACCGTTAACAAACACTTGGTGCCAGCTTTGTCCGAGGGTGTTTACAAGGTCGCCTGTTACAACGAGCTTTTCGCCGGCAGAGGCGGTTGAAACGGCAACCGAGCCGAACCCTGCGCTTGCGTCGCAGGGCAGCGAGAACAGCGTTGCTCTTGATTTGACCTGCGCCTCAAGCTGCGTCATTTCAAAGCTGCACCGGGAGATGTAGTCCGAATCGTTGGGATTATTGCCTGCATAGATGCACAGCCTGCTGACGTACGGATAACGGGAATCCAGCGCAACATCCGCGTTTCCCGCAACATTGTTCAGCGAGTCCATGATATAAACACGGCCTTCCGCAATGCTTTTTGCATTATCAACGGCAACGTAATGCCCATAGTTTTTTACAGTCAGAATAACATGCTTATCCTGCCGCACATAGCTCATTATCTTTTCCTGCATTGCGGCGGAGGAAGAATCCCCCTCGTAATACTCCATCCCTTCAAATTCAAGCCCGTCTATCATCTGTGCGGGCTTGTACCAATACAGATTGCCGTCATCGCTCAGGCCGCCGTTGGCATTCAGCCAGTTAACAAGCGTTGCAACGTTGAACGTGTCGGATGTTCTGTATCCGCTTTGAATAATTATCTTTGTTACGGATGTTACAAGGCAGCCGATCTGCGCCACTGTTTTTCCGCTTGCACCCATCGGAAGCTGCCCCCAGCGCGGATCGCGCTGCGCCCATTTGCGGTAATCCTCCGCATCCTTTTCGGAAACGGCTTCGGCGTCAAAGGGCGGTTCGTCCGAAAGCTCGTCGGGAATATCGGACAATAAATAATTATCGTCAGACTTTTCGCTTTTTTCGGTGTTTGTGTCTGCAACGGAAAAACTGCCGAAAACCGACACAAAAAGCATCGAAACGGCAACAAAAATTAAAAAAAGATTGTAAAGTTTTTTGTTACTATTCATTCTTTTCTCACCTCAAGCGGATTATAGCGCAGAACGGTGCGATTTTCAAGCTTTTTGGCGAAAATTACGCGAGAAATATGAAAAAAAGCGGAGCCGCTCACGGCAGCCCCGCAGAATCAGATGCAAATTCGGCTTTTCCTTCGGGTTCGGTGTTTCGGATAACGGTGATATCAGCCTTTTTCGGGTCCGTCCGAATTTTCCGGTTCGGGAGTGAAGAACTGGTGTTGATTCCATGCATTGGAATACTTTACGAATTTCCATGCGCCGTCAACGTATTGAAGCTCAACGTCAAACCCGCTTGTGTCGCTTTCGGAAATAAAGCCTTTGACGGCAACCGTGCATGTGTCCGCATCGGTGCTTTCGCCGTCCTTAAGGGTGAATGTGAAAATCTTTCCCAACCCCATCTTGTAGGTGTCGTCATAGGTCTTGTAAAAATCGCCGTCGCCCTTTGTGATATAGCCCTGGGCAACAAGATCCTCATAGCTGAGCTGAACAAGGTTCGCTCCGCTGTTTGCGCAGTACTCTGTGAGATAGGAGGTAATTTCGGAAGGGAGCTTGTCAAAGCTCCAGCCCTCGATGAAGAAAGTTAAATATTCGACTTTTGAATGGTTGTCGTCCTTGGGACAAACATTGGCAATCGCCGTGAACAGAGCAGCTTCCTCGCGCGTCATATTGCTCGGCACAACAAATTCCTTTTCTTTTTTGCAGCCGGGAAGGCTCACAAGCATCAAAGCCGCAAGCAGCGCGGCAAACATAGTTTTAAAAACTCGCATTCGTTTCCTCCGTGCGTCAGATTCCCGTTTTCGTCGGGGTAAGCCGCCGATTGCTGTATGCGGGCATCGGGAACGGCAGGGCATAACCGAACCTTTTTCATAAAATGAAAATGCACTGAATCGGCATTCTTATTATAATGCCCCGTGCGGGAATATGCAAGCAGTTTTTAAAGGCGGGCGGCGGATGCCGCAATTTGCGATTCGCTCACGAATGCTTCATGTCCCTTTAATTTGCAGGCTTTCTGTGCTATACTTGCAGTGCTTCGGCAGCAAATGATTGATTCGGAGGCGGATATGGAAAAAACGGAGATTAAAAACGGAAGCAAAATTTACGACACGGTCAGGGAGCTGCTGCGTCTGTTCGGTGCGGATTCCGTTCAAACAGTGGAATTTACGGATTCGTCGCACGGAGATTCGGATATCCGCCACAATTACCTGATTGACAGGAAGTACGTTCTGCGCATCAATTCGGCACCCGTTATGACGGACGGGAGATTGGAGGAGTTGAACAGGCTGATAGAACGCTATCGCGAATTCGGAATGCATGCGCCGAAATTCCTGAAAGCGAAAGACGGCAGGTTCATTGTTGAGCGGGACGGAAACATCTGCTATCTTTCCGAATATCTGGACGAAACCGTTGCCGACGACGTGAAGGACGGATGCCTTGAGGAGCTGCGGACTCAAAGAAGAATTTTCATTGCCCGCTTTGCCGAGAAATACAGAAACGTGGACTTGACGGACACGGTATCGATGTATTCGATATTCGACCTTTCACCCTATGATAAACTTGACGGACTTGAAATTGATGAAAAGCAGGATAATTTCAATCACCTGACGGCGGATCTTCAAAAAGCGGGAGAATATGCCCTTGCCGAAAGATTGGTGCAGGAAAACGAAAGCATCCGCCGCGAATTAAAATCGTTTTACAAAGAGCTTCCGCGCTGCGTTTTCCAGGGAGACGAGAATTTCTCCAATCTGTGCGTGGACGAAAACCGTCGAATTTCGGGACTGTTTGATTTCAATATGTCCGGAACGGAAGTTATCGCGAATTACCTTGCAAATGCGGCCCTGAACTTTTTCTATACCGATGAGATAATGTAGAGCCGCAGTGCGGACGAGATCTATCGGATGCTTACAAAAGCATACGCCGAAAGCACGGAGCTTATCCGTAAATATTATAATTTTACGCCGCAGGAGTTTCGCGCCTATCGACTGTATTCAAAAATCGCTATGTACTCCGCCTACTGGAACACATCCGCTTTTTCGGAGTTTTTGGCGCAGGAACAGTGCGCGGAGAAAGTCGTTCGGCTTCTGTGGAAAATCGCGGAGGAGGAATTTCGCGCCTGACTGCGGAACGAAAGAAATGCGGTGACAAGTCGGCAAAAACACAGGTTCGCTTGGACTTAATCCTCCCCTTCAACATCCGTCACAACGCCGTTTTCAATCGTGAAAACGAATTTTTCCGCACGGACAAGCCCGTTTGCATCGGTTTTTATCGCACCGACGATGATTTTTTCGGCGGTTGAATTATCATATGCGGTGGGTTCGCAGAACCCCGACGGGGCAATTCTTTCGTCCGCAAAGCTCCCGAAAAAATCGCAAAGCTCCGCAAACGAGAGCGTTTCGGCAAGCTCGCGGGAAAGCAGAGCATCGGCCTCATCCTCCCTGCCGAGCCGAACGGCCTGCATCAATGCAAGTGCAGTTTCCTGCGGGGAGTTCGGCATATGCGCCCGGTTTGTGAAAAAGCCCGTTTCCGGCGGCAATTCGCGCAGTGAACCGCCGAAAAACTCATACCTTGTTCGCTTTTCGTGTCCCAAAACGGTTCCGAGCGGCTCAATCGCGGTGAGGTATCCGTTTTCAATGCGGCAGATTTCCCCGGCAAGAGCGGCGGCAACCTCGATTTTGTCGTTCAGAGCAACGAGTTTTTCACATCGGCAGCCGCATTTAAAACCGAGCACGGGCGTTTCGGCTTCCGAATTTTCGCATCGGCGGCAGCCCGAGGCATGAATAACGAGCAGCCTTTCCCTTCCGACGTCCAAAACATGCGCTTTCCCGTCCGTGCCGCCGCAAACATACCAGCTTCGTTCCTGCCCGCTTTCTTCAACGGAGATTCTGAGGCCGCCGTCACGAAAAAGCGCAACCCTCCGCTGCCTGCCGCTCCCTGTCGGAAAATCAACGCTCCCGAGCCGTGCGGGTTCGGGCTCCGAGCGTTTTTTTTCGTTCAGCAATACGCACAGCTCAAAACAGCCCGCATCCCAGTGTATGCACTGAGCCGCGTCGTCGGTGAGCCTGCCGTCTCCGTCGATTTTTAATACCGCAATTTCCGAATCGGTTTCGGCGGGAAGCACGGCTGCGATGAAAGACGGCACCGCCCCTCCGCCCGCATCAACGGTAGGAATATCAAAAACTTCTCCGCAAACTCCGGAGCGAAAAAAGCCGCTGCCGGCAACAAGCACAATTGATGCGGCGGAACGGAGCTTCCCCGCCGTTTTTTCAATTCGGTCCGCGCTCTCCGCTCCGCTGCGGGCATAAGCGTTCACAACAAGTTTCATCTCATTCCCTCAAATTCTGTTCCCCAAAATCTTGTTCTCGCAAATCGGAAGTATTTCAAAAATTCCTGCATGTTTTGCGGATTCCCGATGCCGGTTCAAAAACTCCGAACATATGTTTCCGCTCAAAAATACGATTGGTTAAAGTTTTTCAACCGGAAAAACAATCGTTCGGAGCATCGCATTCACAACGGCAGATAATAAACAGTATGCCGCATTGCGCGGTTTATCGCTTCTTTTTCGCATTTCGCAAAAAGTTTGAATGTTTTTCGGCGTATTGTTATTTCGCTCGTTTTTTGTTATAATCCATAATGCAGAGGTATGCGCCCGAGCAGCACATGCCGCTGCGGACACTGATTCTCGATGCAGCAGGGTGAACACATTGAAAAAGACCGAACAAAAAAGCGGCGGACACGGTTCGACAGGCATTTTAAAACGTATTTTCGGCAGTTTCCGGGACGGCTCGGCAGAGGAGTTCCTTTCGGATATGCGCTGGATTTTCGGTTACACAAAAAAATACAAATGGTTTGTTGTTATTCAGACACTGTTCGGTGTGCTCAGTGCATCACTGAGCCTTGTTTCCGCAATCGTCAGCAAGTACGCAATAGATATTGTTATAAACAAAAAAATCGGCTCACTCTGGCTGCTTATCGCTGCTGTTGCGGCAAGTGCTGTTGCGGGGCTTGTGTTTTCAAGCCTTCAGTCGCGTGTTTCGGCAAAAATTGCTCTTCGGGTGAACAACGATATGCGGGCGGAACTTTTCGACAAACTTATGCGGGCGGACTGGCAGGGCGTTAAAAAATTTCAGAGCGGCGACATTCTGAACCGCTTAAACGGGGACACGCAAACGGCGGCTTCAATTGCAATAAGCTGGATTCCCTCCGTCATTGTAACGGGCTTTTCTTTCGCGTCTTCGTTCGTCACGATTCTGTTTTACAACGTGCCCATGGCATTTATTGCTTTGCTCAGCGCGCCGTTTCTTGTTGTCGTCAGCCGCGGGTTAATGAAAAAATCCCGCCTTTTTCACCGCCTTGTGCTTGAAAAGGAAAGCGCGCTCATGAGCTTTGAAACGGAGACTTTCTGCAATTACGACACGGTCAAGAGTCTCGGCGCGGCCGAAGCCTACGGCGAGCGATTCCGATGCAAGCAGGAGGAGTGCAAAACGGCAAGCCTTGACAACAACCTTTTCCTTATCCGCGCAAACATCCTGCTCACCGTTTCATCATATATCGTTTCGTTTGCAACCTTCGGATACTGTCTGAGCCTTATTTGGCACGGCGCAATATCATATGGAACGATGACATTCTTCCTTCAGCAGAGAGCGCGTATCACGGCGGGTTTTTCTTCATTCATAAAGCTTGTTCCGCAGCTTTTGAACAGTGCCGTTTCCGCGCACCGCGTCCGCGAGCTTTCGGATCTTCCGCCGGAGCCGCAGGCCGAAACTCCCGAACAGGCTGCGGAACTTGCCTCCCGCCCGCTCAGCCTTCGCCTGACGAACATAGATTTTCGTTACTCCGATGATGCGGCTGTCAAACCCGTGCTGACGCGCAGCTCTTTTTCGGCGGAACCGGGCGAGATAATAGCCGTTATCGGCGCAAGCGGACAGGGAAAAACAACGCTGCTTCGGCTGATTCTCGGGCTTATTCGACCTGAAGGCGGGCTTGCGGAGCTTGTGGATGACAGCGGCAGGGCTCACACCGTTTCGGCCGAACATCGCAGGCTGTTTTCCTATGTTCCGCAGGGCAACACGGTTTTTTCGGGAACGATTGCGGAAAATCTTCGCATTGTCCGCCCGGAAGCATCCGACGAGGAATTGACGGCTGCACTGGATGCCGCATGTGCGCTCCGCTTTGTAACAAGAATGGGGGGCATAGATGCCTGCATCGGGGAAAAGGGACACGGCATAAGCGAGGGACAGGCGCAGCGGCTTGCCATTGCAAGAGCAATTCTGCGCGATGCACCGATACTGCTGCTTGATGAGGCAACCAGCGGACTGGATATTGAGACGGAGCAGCTGATAATCCGCAATATAATAGCAAAAGGAAGCAGCTTCAACCGCAGCTGCGGAGCAAAAAAGACCTGCATTGTTGCAACTCACCGCCCGAGCATACTTGCCCTTTGCGACAAAATCTTCCGCGTGCAGGATGCAAAAATAACGCTTGTTTCCGCAGAGGAAGCGGAAAACTACTTCAAAGGTGCGCAGTGACGCCCGCACGGGTTTATTCGGTGTTCGTTTAAATATTATACTTTGCACGAAAAATATTGAACAGGAAATAACAACATGAAAAAACATTTATCTTCGGCACCTTCAATCAGAGTTCGCCGCCGCAGGGGTCACGCGCCCTCCGAAAGAAAAACGGCAATTGCAGCGATTCTTGTAATTTGCGCCGTTATAATCGCCGTTTCGGCCGCATTGTGCTGCAAGGCGGGGTTTCCCGCATGTTCGGCGCAGCGCACTCCCACGCCGCAGAACACATTCGTGCCGACGTCAGCTTCACTCCCGACGGCAACTCCGCTCCCAACGGCAGCTCCGCTCCCAACGGCAACTCCCGCACCGTATACGTTCGTTTCCGTAAGCGTTTCCGATGCGGCGGAGGGACAGCTTGCACTCGTAAATTTTGAGCATGATTTCCCCGCTGCGGATTCAGCCGATGTTGTTCCGGTAACCGCCGCAGGTTCGCTTTTGACCGAACGCAATGATTTAAGTCTTGCTCAACCTGCAATTTCCGCGCTCTCCGCGCTTGCGGAAGCTTTTTCGGAGCAGACGGGCGGCGACAGGCTGCTGCTCACAAGCGCGTATCGAACTCTTGAATATCAACAGGGGGTTTACGATGATTATGTTGCGGCCTACGGTCAGGCAGCGGCGGATGCCTATGTTGCCGCCCCCGGAACGAGCGAGCACCACACGGGGCTTGCGGCCGACCTTTCGTCAATGTCAAAGAACGGCGAACGCGTGACGCTTCCGAATCACCCGCAGTTTGAATGGCTGAAGGCGCATTGTGCGGATTACGGTTTTATCCTTCGCTATCCGCCGGAAAAGGAGAACATAACGCATGTTGCATATGAACCGTGGCATTTTCGCTATGTCGGCAAGGAAAACGCGGCAGCAGTCCGCGCTCTCGGCATAACATTCGAGGAGTACATCGAATATCTTCGCGGCTTCACCCCGGAGACGAAATTGCTGCATGTTCCGAGTCTTTCAGCCGCAAAGCCCGAGGATCTCGGTTCGGCGGAGTTTTCCGCTCTTCCCGATTCCGGATACGTCATATACTTTGTTCCGACGGACGAAAACGCAGGTACGGAAAGCGTGGATATTCCCGTGCCCGCACAGTGCGGGAGTTATTTTATTTCCGGTTCGAATGACGGCGGGTTCATTGTGACGGCGGAACTGTAAGCAAATGCGGGTTCGGCAATTCACTGCATGAAAAAACTGATTTAAAGAGAAACCGGTTTAAGGAAAGAATTTGAAGACTGCGCCGCCGGTCGTGCGGAATCCGAAAAAGCCCTCGGCAAAATCCGTGCCGAGGACATTAATGTTGTGTTTGAACGGTTTTGTTTAACGGAAGAAAGTGTTCTATTCTTCTCCCTGTTTGTAAATCGGCATATCAAGCAGCATATCGAACACGGGTTTCAGCTTTTCCGAATCCCCGCTTGTGTGGAATGCGACTTTGCCGCAGCCCGTGAAATTGCCGAGATTGCTTTGCTCAAGCACCCTTCCGAGCTGCCGAACGGTTGCCGAATTGCCGTCAAACAGGCGGCATTCCCCGCAGAAGTGTTTTTTGAAATATCTTTCAACGGCGCGGGCAATAAAAATGTAGTGAGTACAGCCGAGAACAATGCCGTCCGCTTTCATGCCGTGATACGGTGCAAGATATACGTCAAAAATGTCGTCAAATGCATCATCGGCAACGATCCCGCTTTCAATTCGCGCAACAATGCCGCTTATGCCGAAATTCAGCACGCGCTGCGGGTCGGGCATTCGCTCCTGAAGGGCCCGATACCTTGCAAGCCGCGTTGTTGCGGCGGTGGCAAGCATGAAGATTTTGCCGTCCCCGGGAATTTCGCAGGCGGGCTTTATTGCGGGTTCAACGCTTATGACGGGAACGTCAAGTCTTTTTCTGAGAACGTTTATGGAGGCACTCGTTGCCGTGTTGCAGGCGATAACAAGCGCTTTAACGCCCAATTGCAGCAGAAAATCAGCGGAATTCTCGGTCAGGGCAAGAATCTCTTCCTCTGTTCTGTCGCCGTAGGGAGCGTTAAGGTTGTCCCCGTAGTATATAAAATTTTCCGTCGGTAAAAGCATCCTTGCGTCACGCAGCAGACTCACGCCGCCCATGCCCGAATCAAAAATGCCGATTGGTCTTGCATCCATGCAATTATACGCTTTCGTTGTTTATAATGTTGTTTTTGAAAGTTCAGCGAAAACTCGCTGTTCCTCATCCGCAAGGGAAAGGAAAATTGCAGCGGCAAGCATGTCCGCCGCGCCGCCGCAGCTTATGCCGCGCCGAATAAGCTCATCGTCAAAATCAAGAAGCTCCGCCTCCGTCAGCATTGTGCGCTTTGAAAGCAGGAACGCGGCACGCTGTTTAACAAACCGTGCGCCCGCATCGCCGCCGCGCTTGAGCGCGTTGTTATCCTCCAGCTCGGCCATGATGCCCAGAAGAGCAAATGCCCACGAATCGACAGAACCATGTCCGTTTGATTCGATATTATACTCTTCATGCAGGGATTTTGCAACAATTGCAAGCGGAAAACCCGCTTTTGCCTGCTCGATCGCGCCGCCGACGCCGTATTTGCGCCGCACAATTGCACCGTTGGAACCCGAATTGCGTTCGTAATCAAATGCTTCGGCAAGTTTTCCCGCAAGCTTTGCAATGCGCTCGCCGGCATTTTCCCGCAAAGGCAAATGCCCTTCCGCTCCCGCTGCCGAAAGCGCAGCCGCACACACCGAAAGCCCGATAGAGAATATTGCACCGCGATGCGTATTTACCCCGCCGGTTGCCGCGAGCATTGCTTTTTCGGCAAGGATGCCTGTTTGCTTAAGGCAGGATACCGCATCGTTCGGAAGAATGCTTCCGCCGAATGCTGCACCGCCGGAAAAATCGCCGGAGAACCCGGAAGCCGCAGTGCAAACAGCGTCAAGCGCAATTTTTGCCATCTGCGCAAAAAAAGGTTGGACAGCTTCCGTGCTGAGCTCAAACAGTGCGGCATCCATATCATCGTTTGCGCCGCTGTTGTTTTCGTCAACAAGTCCGGGTTTCGGCGTTGTGTGAACCTCGCGGATAAGTGCCTGCGCCGCAAGTTCGGAATAATGCTGCGCTGCCGCCTTTTTCAGAAGCTCCGCTGTCGCTTTTCGGAGCTCCTCCGCCGAATGTGTTCTGCTGCGCGCACATGCCGCAGCGGGCTGTCCGCAGATTAAGCATTTTCGCGGCACATTGCGGGAGAGCTTCAGCCCGTCCGTGCCTATGACATCGATATCAAACAGCCGCCCTTCGGGAAATTCCTTTTCAATGCTTTCCGCTTGTTTTTTCAGGCTTTCTGCCGCCGCGTCAACCGCAAGCATCGCTTCAATTCCGGTTTTTTCGTTCGTGAAGGCGAACCCGCGTATTTTGCCCTTAAAAATGTTTGCGGCGGCGTTCAGTGCGCGGAAGAACGCCCAATCGATGAGCGCACCGCGCTTGACGGGGCCGGCAATATTCATGTTTATGCAAACAAGGGGCAGCCCGCAGCGGGCAAGCATGTCTTGCTGCTCCGCCGCACGCTTTTCGCGCCGTTCCGCCATTTCAAAAACGCCGACATTGTTCATTTGATTCTCTCTGCTCATTGCTGCTCACGGATTGCTTTGGCCTGCATCGAAGTTGCCGACAACGGTGCTTGAACCGTCTTTAAAGGTGATAAGCGTGAACCTTTCGCCCGCAGAAACGGCTGCAACATTGTGAAAACCGGAAACATTGCATTCGCCGAAAGTGTTGCTGCCGCAGGCAACAAGTGTTCCGTCGCTCTTAAGCCCGACGGTGTGATATGCACCGGCTGCAATCATTGTCAAATCTTCCCATTCGGAAACATTGCACTGCCCGGAGTTGTTCGCACCGCACGCAAGCGCGGTTCCGTCGCTTTTAAGCCCCACGGCGTGCATATAACCCGCGCTGACGGCGGCGACGCCGCGCCATTCGGAAACATTGCATTGCCCGCTGCTGTTATCACCGATCGCAATGACGCGTCCGGAACTCAGAACGCCGTAGCTCGTGTTGTTCCCGGCTGCAATGTAAACAACGCCCGCCCAAGTTTCCGTTATGCGCTGCCCGTAATAGTTCCAGCCGCAGCCGACAACCGTTCCGTCGCTTCGCAGCCCGAGCGAGTGGTTCAGTCCGCAGGCGACCTGAACGATATTGGTCCACGAACCAACGCCGGTGCGGTCATAGGAAGATTTCCCGGCAGCCGCAACGGTGCCGTTCGCCCGCAGCCCGAGAATGAAGTTTTCCCTTCCGACAGCGATCGAACGTATCCCGCTCCACGAGACCGTTTCGCCCTTCCAGCCGGAACCCGTGAGCGAAACGGTTCCGTCAAGATTCCGCAGCGCATAAAAATCCTTGCCGCCCGCCGCAGGGGTGCTTTGCAGCATCTTCAGGATTTCCGCAATCATATCCGCTGATTGTTCATAGTCTTCGGACACGGAATTGAGCAGGGTCAAAGCTTCGAGATAATTTTTCTTTTGATACGCTTCAACCGCCTTTTCATATCGCGCCGCATCACGCTCGGCAATAACTTCATCCGGCGAAAAACCGTCGCTCATTGAATAGCATTCGGTTGCAATCTCGTATTTGCCCGCTTCCATTGCCCGCTGCCCCGCGCTTTCCCACGCGGAATTTATCTTTTGCAGCAAGTCGGCAAGCGCATCGTCCGAACAATTGTTTTTTGCGCCGTTGAAACACTTGTATGCCGATTCAATTTCGAAATTTTGGAGGAGGTTTTCGCCCTGGGTTATATAAATTCGGCATATGTTTGACTTTGATTCATCGGAACAGAGCGAAAAGCAGCGCATTGCCTGCGGCATTTCGCCCGCGCCCAGAAAACTTTCCGCCGCTGCAATGCGGACTTCATCGGTTCGCGCCGCAAAACCTGCTTTGTCCGTTATGCTGTCAAAGCAGATTTCCGCACGGTTGTAGTCGCCCGCCGCATACGCATTTTTTCCCAATTCAAAAAAGCACTCGTCCTGCCTGAGCTGCTCCGCTTCGGGCATTCCCGCGCTTTTGAAACAGGCATATGCCGTTTCGGCATCTCCGCGTGCAAGCGCAGCTTCACCGGCAGAACACCACGCATCAGCCGCTTTCTGCGCCGAATCACGCTTCCCGCCCAATGCGGAAAACTGCATCGCCGCACGCAAATAATCCCCGCTTTCATAAAGGGACTGTGCCTCGTTGTATTTCACAACGGGTTCAACAAACCGCGGATAAGCAAACAACACAAATGTGCCCGCCGCTGCGATGAGAAAAACGGCAATGCACAGTATGTTTCGGATTTTTTTCAGTTTCATATAAAAATACCGCCCTTTTCATTGGTTTGGAACGGGAAGACGAAAATCGGAAACCGCGGGTTCGGTATCGGCGGCCGAAACGTGCATTCGGGCAGAATTTCTGACTTATGACTTCCGATGACTTCTGATTTCCGGCTCCTAATTCTCGGCTCTTATGTATTCCATGGTTGTTTCCGGCACGATTTTTGACACAAGCTCCAAATTGCCCTCGGCCATTGCCTTTCGAACAAGGCTTGCGCTGATTCCGCCGATTCGGGGTATTTCAATGACTTCGACTCCGTATTTCGGCAGAATCTGTTTCATGCGTTCGTTATATGCGCGTGTCACGGCGCAAAACGGCTCCGTGCCGACAAAACGCTTTGTTATGCCGAGAGCGGGAGCAATTGCGGAGCCGAAAAGCGTCAGATCAAGATCGGCATTGATGCGCCCGGCATCGGCTTTGTCTTTTATAAAGTACGTCGGGAAGGTTGAGTGCGAAATGATATAGTCCCCGCTCCGGTGCAGGAGAAGATTCTTTATGTGTTTAGTGCCTTTTTTGACAAGTTCGAACCTTGCTTCGGCGGAGAATTCCGCATTTTCCGCACCGTTTTCGCTGAGGATGAAAACGTGAAGGGAATCAACCTGCGCCGCCGCCGTTTCCATCAGATATTTGTGCCCGAGGGTGAAGGGGTTGCAGTTGGCAACGATCGCACCCTGAACTCCCCGCCCTTTTTCAAGTGAGTCAAGGTAGTTCTTCAACCCGCTTCGGCTGTTTTCCATATAAATCGCGCCGTCGGTCGCTGCAAGGCGGAAAAAGCCAAGGCTGCGGAACAGGTATTCGTTCTGCGGCTTTGTGAAAAGGAAGAGTTTTCGCCGTCCGCATGTGTATGCATGGCGCACAAGTTCGGAAACTATGCTTGCCGCGCCCCCTTCGCCCTGCATGGCTTCGGACACGGCAATGTATTTCAGCACGCTGCCGCAGAGTGAGCCGGTGCCGACTACGGCATCGGTCTCATCGTCAAGAAGCAGCACGGTGTATTCGGCTCCGCCTTCATAGGTAAGCCCTGCGGCAGAAAGAAATTCACAAAGGCTTTCAAGCCTTGCTCCGCTTATGTTCGGTATTGTCATCATCGAAAAACTCACGGTAATGCTCCTTTCCGCCGCTCGGATAATGTTTCTGAATTTAAATGCGCAATGCGCTTATTCCGTAAATTTATAATCGGTGCTGTTTGCCGCACGGTAAGCCGCTGCCTGCGTGCGCGCTTCAACGGTGCAATCCAATGCGCCCTTGTCAACTGCGCTTACGTATGCGCTTTCAACGCCCATTGCGGCAAGAGTTTCACGGATGACCTGCTCGATCCTGTCGCCGTATTGCTGTTTAACATCGCTCTCGAGAGACAGTTCGATTCCGCTCGTTTCCTTCGGTTCGATTCGAACGATAATATCGCTTGATTCCATCGTTCCCGCAACACCTGTTGTGATAATTTTCATAATTATTGCCGTGGCTTTTGCAAAGGCAAAAGCTTCCTTTCGTTTTCTTTTCGGTTGATTGTCTTTATTCTGAATGCCCGAATTTCGGTCATGACTTAATCGAGTTGAATTTGCCCGCAAGGCTGCTCAGTTTTGCTGCAAGGCTGTCATCCTCGGCCGCTGCCGCGGGCTGCCCGTCGGCAGTGCCTGCGCCGCTTTGGAATCCGCCGGATTCCTTGGAGAACTTGTGCCCGTGGCGGTAAAGCCGCCTGTTGTCAAGCGCCCACTGCCTGTCCGTGAATTCTCCGGTGTTCACCGCCGAAAGGGCATCAAACATTTCAAACAGCCGCGCGTCAAGCGTGTCGATTGCGGAAACGATCTCAGCCTCGGGGAACATCGGCATCTGCGGGGAACCGTATTCGGGAACTCCGTGGTGCGAAAGCATGATATGTTCGAGCAGCATTGCGGTTTCCCGCGGGATATTAAGCTTTTTTGCCGCATTGTTTATCATTGCCATGCCCATTGAAATATGTCCGAGAAGCTGCCCCTCCGTTGTGTACGCCGTTGCAAGCCCGACGGTGCCGACCTCAAGCTCCTGCGTTTTTGCAATGTCATGCAAAATGACGCCTGCGTAAACAAGATCGCTGCAAAGCTCCGGATAAATTGCGCCGTAAACCGAAACGACCTGCTTTGCCGTGTCGAGCATGGTTGAAGTGTGGTACATAAGTCCGCCCCTGTGTGCATGATGCAGCTTAAGCGCGGCGGGATAGTACAGCATACGTTCGCGGTTCTCCGTAAGAAGATACTGCGTGAGCTTTGCAATGTCGGCATCGGCAAAACTACCCGCAAATTCGAACAGGTTGTCAAATATTTTTTCGCCGTCTATCGGTGCGGAAGCAACGATTGAGGACATATCAACATGATCGGCTTCCGTTATGTGGCGGATTCGGTCGATTTTGAGCTGCTCCGTGTCTTTATACAGGTTTATTGTTCCGCGAACCTTGATGACCTCTCCTGCGGAATACATTCCGTGGACGGCGCTTTGATAGTCCCAAAGCTTTGCGTTGATTTCCCCGTCCGCATCCGCAAGCATAATATCAAGATATTCCGCACCTTTCACGTTCACCTTAAGCTGAAGGCTTTTAATGAAGCAAAAACCCTCCACTTGGTTTGATGCATGATTGATGACGTTGGACAGCATTCTCATCTTTCCCATTTCAGTGCCTCTTTCGTAGATTATCAGTCGTTAGTTATACAGTCGTTGGTTATATTTGGTAAAATTTCGGTAAGGCCGTTAAACTCCGTTCCGCCGTGCGGCGCGGAAAGCTCATTTGGCTCTGTAGGATTTGCATGCGGTTATCCGCATGCTGTTTTCGCTGTCCGCACTTGCAGCCGTAAGCTCGATTTTTCCGGCGTAAGCACCGTTTTCGGTGAGCTGAACCGTAACGACCCGATTGCCCTCATCGTCCGATTCAACGCCGACGATTTCAGCCGCAATGTCAAGGTCTTTGCCGACCATGAAATAATATTTACCGTCACGGTAGTAGAAATTGAGCTTTGTTGACGGGCGGGAAGAACGCGTTCCGAGCTTGACTCCGAAAAGCATTTTTACGATATCGTCAACTTTTTGACCGTCAACGGAGCGATAGCCGCTGTTGTCGGCAGCGGTTGTTTCAAGACTGTCGCCGTAGGCATAAATATAGAAGGCAAATTCCTCAAGCTGACGGAAGGATATTGCGTTATCCTTTGAGTTGTAGTCAAAGTCCAACAAATAGAATGCCCTTGCCGCATCACACAGCACGGTGCGCTGTTCGGCCGTGAATCCGTTTTCATCCGCTTTGTTGTTGTCGTTGTTTTTACAGCCGGCAAAAGCAAAGGCTGCAAAAAGAACTGCAAAGAGAATCGCCTGGATCTTGATAATTGTTTTCCTGCCGTTGTTCATAGTATTCCGTTTTTCCTTTTTATGTCATATTGCGGAATCGGCGGCAGCCTTTGCAAACGTCCGTGAATTGCTTCGGCAGCTGTCGATGATTTCCCTGCACCTATTTTATCATATTTGCCGTGCTTTCGCAACTTTTGAAATGTTTGTGCGCTTTCGGTACGTGTTTTGGAGCCGTCGGGACGCGGTTTGCGCCGCGATTTGCAAAACACGGCAGCAAAAGCGGCAAACAGAGGGAGATGAAAAGGGCAGTTCAATATGAAGATAACATTCTGCCGGATTTGAAGCCGTTCCTTGATGAGAATCTTCGGCTGACGGCGATTCCCGCAAAAAACAAAAAGAAGCTTTCGGCTCTTTATTACCTTGCGGGAAAAATTGAACCGAACCGTGATTATACGGAACCCGAAATCAATGACATTCTTGATGATTGGATTCCGCTGCCGAACCGAACAGGGAATTATTTCACACGAAGTTTTTTTGAAAGCATACGGATGAACTCATCAACCGCCGCTTTGTTTGCCCTGTAATAAACCCGGTTGCCCTCAAAGGACGAAATAACCAATCCGCATTTTTGCAGCTTGCTCATGTGATGTGAAATCGTGTTCGGTGAAAGCTTCAGTTTTTCCGCAAGCTCAAGCCCGTAAGCCTGTTCGCCGCAAAGCAGCTGCATGATTTTCATTCGGTTTTTGTCCGCAAGGACTCGAAACGCTTCGTCATAATCCATTTTTTCGATGCCGCGCAGCGGAAGCCTGCCGATGGCACGAACACCGAGCCCGACATAATAAACGGTGCGGGTGCCGTCGGATTCGCCCGTGTGAACGGTGAAACTGTTGCTCCCGATAACGGTCGGATAAACCCTTCCGTCTTTTGAGGCGGTGTCAACGCCGTTTTCATCCTCAATCACTTCAATTATATCCGAAATATCGGAGTAATCATGTTCAAAATCCTTCAGCGCATATGCATAAAGCTGCGGGTTTGCTTCAATAAGCCCGACTGCGGAACGCAGAGAGTTGCAAATCAGGCGCACATATTGCTCATAGTGTTGAAGAACGAAAAGGATTTTCCACCGAGAATCGTTTGTGAGCGGCAGACCCTCCAGCACGGAAAGCAGGCCGTTGTAGGAATGGGCTTCCGCAGCGGCATGGATATTGGCCGAAGTCAGGTTCATTGTTATGTTGCTGATTGCCTGCGGCTGTGTCTGCGAGAGCAGCAATTGCTCAGCCTCGTCAATATTTCGTATCTCGCTCCTCAATGCCCTGTCGGTCAGAAGAGCGGCGATGCATGTGTTAAGGCTGTCCGCGCCTTCGATGCACGGAATATCGCCGAAAAGCTCTTCTGCGCATGACGGCATAACAATGTTTTCGTCGAGAAATCTTTCCAACACCATTGCGGGGTGCATTATCGCCTCTGCCTGTTCCGCCGTCACTTCGCGGTTTCGAATGATATTATCGATTTTCTGCCGGATGCAGGTGTTGTTCGCTTTCAGGTAAAAATACTTTATTGCTTCGAGTATTGGATTTATAACAGCAAATGCTTTCATTAATAATTATTCTCCGAAAAAATTTTGATCCGCGCCGCATACGCTCCGCGGGGATCGCTCACTGTCCGTCCTTTGTTTTCAACTTTTCCGCAAGACGGCGGATGAATTCATCAACAACTTCTTCGTTTGTTTTGTAATAGACCTTGCAGCCCTCAAGTGTTGAGGTCGTGAGCCCGCTTTTTTGCAGTTTGTTCATGTGGTGCGATACGGTGTTGGGTGAAAGCCCGAGCATGTCGGCAAGCTCCTGCCCGTAGGATTTTCCCGCACTCAGCTGCTGCATTATTTTCATGCGGTTTTTGTCGGCAAGCGTGCGCAGAATCTCGTCGCAGTCGATGGAAATCCTTTCGCGATAGGGAACATGCATCATCGGACGGACGCCGACGCCGACGTAATATGCCATAAATTCCGAATCGGCGGGGTCGGCAACGGTGAAGAAGTTCCCGTTGCCGATTATCAGCGGATAAACAACGCCTCGGCCTGTTATGAAGTCAATATGAAATCTGCCGCAAATATACTTTAGAATATCGGTAATATCCGCATAATCGCGGCTGAAATTCCGAAGAACATCCGAATAAACCGCGGAATTGTCCGCAATCAGCTTTACGGCGGGGCGGACGGTTTCGCAAATATCGCAGACATATTCGTTGTAATGTTTATAAATCTTTATTATTCGCCAACGGGATTCCTCCGTCAGCGGAAGCTGTTCGAGAAGTTCAAGCAGCCCGTCGAGAGTCGGTTCGAAATCATTCAGCGAAACATTGAATGTGGTAAGCTCTTTCATGATGCCGGAGAGCCTTTGCTCATCCGTTTGGGCAAGCATGGCGGATTTTACTTCATCCAAACTTGTGAAACTTCGGCGGAACGAGTTCAAAAAGACGAGTATTGCAGGGCAGGTGCTCGTGGCGTCGCTCCCGTCCGTGAATTTAAAATAGCCGAAAAACTCCGAAATTCGTTCGGGCAGAACAATGCCCTCATCAAGAAGTTTTTCAAGCTCAAATGCGGGCCCGAAAAAATCGGTTACCTCGCCCGCAGTGGTGATGCGCTTTTTCAGCACACGGTCAAGCACCTGAGCCTGGGTTTCACCGTTTGCTTTCATTTTAAAATAATAGATTGCCTCAAGCAGCGGATTCACGACGGCATAAGCGTTCATAACAAAAACCTCCCGACTTGTCGATCTTATCTGTCAAAGGATCACTGAGCAGCCGTGCTTTCGGCAGACACGTTTCGGAAAACGGCAGATTTTTCCGTGCGTTTGCCGGATCGTTCGTCGGACAGCAACTTTGAATCATTATTGAATATTATCGAGAAAACCGAACAACCTGCTGCCGTTCGGCAAAAAACATTGACCGTCTGCCTGCTTTGCGAAAAAACGAAACCAACGGACGATTATTAGTATGCAATTTTTTTTGCCGGTTGTCAATAGCAAAAGGCAATGTTTAACATATTTATGGAATAAAGTATGCGATGACTATTGACTACAGGCGATTTTCGTGCTATGATACTGAATATACAGAGGCGGAAGGTTGTTTCCGTACATTTTCACCGAACAAAGCTTACGCCCTGCAACAACAAACATGGAGGAAGAGTATGAAAACAATGAAGAAGCTGCTTGCAGCAATGCTCGCAATTGCAATGCTCCTTACCTGTGCGGCATTTAATCCCTTGACCGCAACGGCTGAAGGTGCAGCAACCGACAGCAGCGAAACGACCCGCTATTGCGGAAATGATGACTATCCCGCAAAGTCTCTCGGCGGAAACTATTCGGGAATGCCGCTGAATATCGACAAAAAGTCCGATGATTCAACAAAGGCTGCATCGCGCGGCGGTCAGACGATTCTGGCATATGCCCGCAACAAGTACACGTCGGACGGCAGCTACCTGCCCTATGCGGCATGGGTAACTTTCAACACCGAGGATCCCGCAGGCAGCTTCACCGAGCTTTCCCGCGGCGGCGTTGAATTCTATGAAGCTGCATACGACGGCGAACTTATTTACGGCTTGGATATTGACAACAATTTCTATTCCGTAAACCCCGAAACCTTTGAATCCACGCTTATCGGCAGCATTTCCGACACTGCGAATTCAATGACCTATGACTGGGAACACGACACTTTCTACATTGTCAACGGCAACCTTCAGATCCGTGAGCTCCGCAAGGACGGTTCTCTCGGCTCCGCAATCACGCCCGCAAACGTTGTTTGCATTGCCCCCGTTACCTATGTCGGCAACGGCGAATTCCTGAGCCTTGACTTCAACACCCGCAACTACGTTCGCATTGCGGCGGACGGCAGCACCACTCAGCTTGCCCATTCCGACGGGCTTCAGGGCTGGTCCTCCTCCATGGTTTACAACCGCGAGGACGGCAAGTGCTACATCTGCTACACCAACATGCAGAACGGCGACGATACTTCCAGTGTCGGCTTCTGGGGCAAGCTTTTCGCAATCGACCCCGTGACAGGTGAAGGCGAATACCGCGGCTTTATCGGCGAGGATTACGGCACCTACGTAAACGGCATGTGCTTTATCGATATGGGCGGCGGCGAAGAACCGCAGGCAACCCTTGACGAAGCGATGAACCTTGTTGAAAACAGGCATCATTTCGTGACCGAAGGCGAATATCCCTGGGTTCCCGCTGTGTTCAACGATGAACTCTGCGGCGCAAGCGGCAACCAGGATCATGTCGGCACGACAAGCACCGTTTCCACCACCGTTCAGCTCAATGCGGGCGATGTAATGCGCTTTGACTGGGCTGTCAGCTGCCGTGAAGATTTCGAACGCCTCACCTTCTCCGTGAACGGCACCGAAGTTGCTGCAATCTCCGGACAAAGCACCGATTTTGTGCCCTATAACTATGTTGCCGAAGCAGCAGGTGAATACACCTTCAGCTGGACTTATCACAAGGAGACCATGTGGACCGAAGGTCAGGATCGCGGCTATGTTAAAAATGTTTACGCCGGCGCACCCCTTCCGGATGAAAGCGTTGAGTTCGCACCCGATGCCGTGACCGTCCGCAAGGGTCTCACCGCTCAGCTCAACTGGACGGTTGCTCCCTACTATGCTTTCGATCAGTCCGTGACACTTACAAGCTCCGATGCAAGCATTGCTTCCGTTGATGCAAACGGCGTTGTTTGCGGCGTTAACGAGGGCACCGCAGTCATCACCGCAACAACGGCACAGGGTCATACCGATACCTGCACCGTAACGGTTATTGCTCCCGTTCCGCATACGAAGATTTATGCTTACCAGACTCAAACAACGAACCTGATCTCCTTCTTTACGGATGATTCCGCCCACGTTCAGCAGCTTGGTGCATTCCCCGCTGACACTTACGCAATGACTTATGCGCACGGCGTTGTATACGGCATCGACAGTGAGAACAATTTCTTCACAAGCACGCCCGGTTCAACTCAGCGCACAATCATCGGACAGACCGGCACCGCAATGATCACCGCAATGGCATATAACTATGCGAACGGCAAAATCTATGCAGTCGGCTACACTCAGCAGAGCCGTTGGGATCTTTACGAAATCAACATGCAGACCGGTGCCGCAGCCGTTATCGGACAGCCCGACACCGTGGATCGCGATCCCCTGTGGACATTCGCAATCACCACCGAGGGCAGGGCATACGGCATCACCGCAACCTCCGGCCTTCTGTACGAGGTAAACCTTGAAACCGCACAGGTTACCGAAATCGGCTTCACCGGCTGCCCCGGCGTCGGATTCTGCCAGTCCCTTGTTTATGACCATGACAACGGCATAATGTTCTGGGCGGCTTATTGGAAAGACGATGCAAACGGCCTGCGCGAAGTTAACCTTGAAACGGGCGAAAGCGTTTCGATCGGCGATATTCAGGATGCGGCACAGGTTTGCGGCGGCTACACCGTTCCCTCCTGGGACGATCCCACTCAGCCCTCAAACGTTACCGTCACCTTCAACTATATGGTAAACGGTGAATGGACGAGCACCGAAGTGACCGTTCCCGCAGGAACAACTCCCACTGCACCCGTTCCCGAGAACCAGCCCCATCAGCCCACGATGCTGATGTTCATCGGTTGGGATGTTGATTTTGCAAACGTTCAGCATGATATTACCGTCACCGCGCAGTATGCTGCTCTCGGCGACGTTGATATGAACGGCGAGATCCAAACCGCCGATGCACTCCTCATTGCACGCAATGCAATCGGTGTTGCGGAGCTGACCCCGGCGCAGATGATTCTTGCCGATTTTTACGGTTCGGACGGCGTCATCACCCTTAACGATGCTCTCGTTACAATGAGGATCTCTCTCGGACTGTAAACACGGTTCGGGAAAGCACCGAATTTCTTCCTTTCAAAACAGGATGAATCGGTGCATTAACAGAGCGGAAAATCCGACAGGATTTTCTTTATAAACCTCCTGTCCGACGGGGAGGGGCGGTTCGCCCGCCCTTTCCCCGGGCGATCCTTTTAGAATTAGGAATTAGGAATTAGAAATTAGGCACGTTCTTTCTTTGAGTGATGTGCGGTTTGTGCAAGTTAAATGCGGCCGCGCTTGACACAACTGTCGCTTGCGGTTATAATGGAATCGACCAACATAATCTTGGTCTATTGCCCCCATTGCGGGGATTGATACCCGAGGCGGCGATTTCGCGCCGGGAGAACTTGCTATTGCCCCCATTGCGGGGATTGATATTCGCCATGCTGAACAAGGAATTTTTTCAATGCCTATTGCCCCCATTGCGGGGATTGATATGAAGGCTGAGAAAACCCCATTGCGATATATAGCTATTGCCCCCATTGCGGGGATTGATATATCTGTTTCCGTTTCTTCGGCGGGGGTATCTACTATTGCCCCCATTGCGGGGATTGATACCATGCTGTTATGTACAAATCGAAAATATCATCCTATTGCCCCCCATTGCGGGGATTGATATTGTAATGTTAGATATTCGGCTGTGTTGTAATCCTATTGCCCCCCATTGCGGGGATTGATACACATACCGCACATAATAAAGGCTGACAGAGCGCTATTGCCCCCATCGCGGGGATTGATATTTCCTTTCTGGTGTTCGGGATTTTCCTTTCCCCTATTGCCCCCCATTGCGGGGATTGATACAAGTTTGCCTTCTTCGTTGCAAACTATTACGGCTATTGCCCCCCATCGCGGGGATTGATACTTGATAAAATCAGACTGTAAAGCCCTGATTCGCTATTGCCTCCCATTGCGGGGATTGATATATATCATTATTTTTTAGGGTTACATTAATTGACTATTGCCCCCCATTGCGGGGATTGATAATCGTCCATGATTTTTGCAAACTCGGTCAACGCCTATTGCCCCCCATCGCGGGGATTGATACATCACTTGGAGTTGGATTTATTAAACGTATAACTATTGCCCCCCATTGCGGGGATTGATACTCCATGCCGCGAGCGGTCAGCTGCACAACGGCGGCGCCCCTTCAACACTCTTCCATCCACCTTCCACACCCTCACTTTGCGCTCCCCTCGCTACCTTCTTTTCAGGTGAGGCGGCTTCTGCGATTCGAAAACGATTACAAAAAATATATTTGATTTAACTGTTGCACACCCTCCCGAAAAGATGATACAATATACATGAATAAAGAAATTTTATTGCATTACGCATAAGATTCGGTTCAGTCGGTATGTTTTTGAAATCAGAAGGGAGAAAACCATGAAAAAAACTCTTAAGCATCTGTTCTCTGCGGCGATAAGTGCAATTATGCTTTTCGCCTGCGTTTTCCCGAACTTTGCGGCGGCGGATACGGAGCTGAGCTCCGTTGATGCGGAAAAGCTGGAGGCTTTTTTTGCCCAGTCGGCAGGTGACGGAAGGCATAACTTCGATCATCCGGATTATGCGGGCGGGGTGTACGGAAGCTACACCGTCAGCAACTTTTCGGAAAGTCCCTGTGTCGGCATTGAGGACGGTGTCATCCGTTGGTTTGACTTTAACCCCGATGCAATGGGAAGCATTTTGCGCACTTCCCCGGTTTGGGATTTTCGCCCCCGCTTCTGCGGCGTTTTCGATTTGTCCGGAACATCGGTAACGAATGTTTACTCCCCGGTGCCGGGTCAAACGCATATTACGGCGGTGAACCTTGACGGCTGCGCAAACCTTGAGTGCCTTGAATTCGGCGATCAGAATGAATGCTTTGACATTTCCGCGCTGAATTGCCCTAACCTGAACATCATCGACCTTCGCACATATCACAGCGGGAATGTTGCCGTTCAGCCCAAGAGCTTTTCCGCTCCGGTCATGCTGAACACGCTCGGAAACGGCGGCGCGGGACTTTACGGCAGGGACGGAAGCTATGCACTGATCGCGCAGGGCGTTCGATACGACGAAAACGGGAACCTGATCGAAAACGACGGCTTCCTCGGCTGGTATGCGGACGGTCAGCTTCTTTCAACCGAAAGGGAAATGCAGCTTTCGGACGGAATCCGCGTAACTGCCTGCTTTGCGGGTGACGTTAATGAGGACGGAGCGATAAATATGGCGGACGCACTGCTCATCATGCGCTGCGCAATGGAACTCGGCGGAGAGCTTCCCCTCAGGCTTGCTGATGCGGACAGAAACGGAAGCACAGGCATTCCCGATGCACTGCTTGCGGCAAGGGTTGCAATGGGAAACTGAATTAAAATTTAAAAAAACTGTTCGCGGACATTGCTCGTTTCGGGAAAACGGCTGTTTCGGATTACCGGAAACACACCGGGGACGGAAAAATCACCGTGACATACTGATTTTACGGACATGAACCTTATTGAGTTTATTATAATATTAATATTATCTGCGGCAACATGGCTGACGGCGTTTGCCGTTAAGAAGGGAAGTATTTGGAAATATGTTTTCGGAGCGGCGTTTACCGTATACCTGATGTGCGCTGCATCGATAACCGTTTTTCCGATACGGTTCAGCCCGACAATCAGAGCAATATTTGCGGAAGAAGGGTGGAAGATTACCGACTGCATAGTGCTTGTTCCGTTCAAAGACGGGATAACGGCGGATGATATTCGGAATGCTGCAATGACAGTTCCGTTCGGAGTTTTAATCACGTTGATAAGAAAGAAAACAACGTGGAAAAACGCGTTGGCTGCGGGTGCGGCTTTCGGAACGGCGACAGAATTGCTGCAACTGGCAGTTGCGGCGATACAGGGGTTTTCGTTCAGGTATATCGATACGGCGGATATAATCTGCAACCTTGCGGGCACAATGCTCGGGTGGATGCTCACTGCCCTGCTTATCCGCTTTTTGCAAAAAAGCAAGCCGGCGAACGTCGGGGAAAAATCCCTGTATGCATACATTTCGGGAAAATGTGTGAAGCAGTGATTCCGTAAATGCGGAGCGGCTCAATGCGGGCGGTTCGGAACACGAACCATCGGCATTGAGCCGTTTTTTTATGCCGTTTTCGCATCGGAACGAACAAACACAGTGTTTTCAGAACTTAATACACAAACCGAATGCACAACGTCAACATATGCTTGATTAAATATAAATATATTTGAAAAACCGCGCATTTCGGGGTTGACATCTTGACAACAACCTGTTAAACTGTGATACTGCATTATTATGGGTAAAATACGAATTTTTCGCCGCCGTCATGTGCGAAAGCATCGTTTAACGCTGTGGATCCCGCATTTTTTGCGCGGAACGGCAGCCCAAGGAACGCGCAGGCAGCGAATACCGCAGGCGGGGCTTCGGCCGCACTCAATGCGGCATTCCGAAATGCGAACAATGCGTAAGACACGACACAATCAAGTTTTCTGCGGAGAGCCGCAGAGGTTAGGGGTGAAACAATGTTGCATAAAGTAAACGTGGGCAAGAAAACACGCATGAGCTTCTCCCGCATCAACGAAATTCTCGATATGCCCGACCTTATTGAGGTTCAAAAGGATTCATATCGTCAATTCATCGAAAAGGGTCTGGGCGAAGTTCTTGACGACATCTCTCCCATTAAGGACTTTTCGGAGCGGTTGGTGCTTGAATTTGTCGGCTACAAAATCGACGAATCAAAACCCAAGCGCAGCGTTGCGGAATGCAAGGAACGCGATGTTAACTATTGCGCGCCGCTGTATGTTATCGCGCGGCTTATCAATACCGAAACCGGTTCCGTGAAGCAGCAGGAAGTTTTCATGGGCGATTTCCCGCTCATGACGGAACAGGGCACGTTCGTCATCAACGGAGCGGAACGCGTCATTGTCAGCCAGCTCGTTCGCTCGCCCGGCGCATATTATACCGAAACCGTTGACAAAGTCGGCAGAAGGCTTTTCAATTCTCAGGTCATCCCCAACAGAGGCGCATGGCTTGAATACGAAACCGACAGCAACGAAATTCTTTACACAAAAATCGACCGTCAGCGCAAGCTCCACGTCACCACCCTCCTGCGCGCTCTCGGTTACAGCTCCGATGCGCAGATCCTTGAGCTGCTCGGCGAGGAAGAACGCCTTAAAAACACCCTTGAAAAGGACCCCACTCACGACACGGTTGAGGGTCTTATCGAAATATACAAACGCCAGCGTCCGGGCGAACCGCCCACCGAAGAGAGTGCGCGCAACCTTATGACCGCGCTGTTCTTTGACAAGCGCTACGATCTTGCCCGCGTCGGCAGATACAAATTCAACTATAAACTCGGCATTGGTGCGCGCCTTGAAGGCAAAACCGCCGCCGAAACCGTTGTTGACCCCCGCACGGGAGAGATCCTTGCGGAAGAAGGTCAGCTTATTGACCGTGAGCTTGCGTTCCGAATCGAGAACGCGGGTGTTCTCGGCGTGTATGTCGCCGTGAACGAAAAACGCATCCGCGTTGTCGGCAACCAGTTTGTCGATGCGGCATGCTATCTTGACTTTGATCCCCTTGAAGTCGGCATCAACGAACATGTTTACTACCCCGTGCTGATGGATATGCTGGCTCAGAAAGAGGCTCTTTCCGACGACGAATTCAAAAAACTTCTGCACGACAATGTGCTTGAACTCAGCCCGAGGCATATCCTGCCCGCAGATATGATCGCCTCCGTGAGTTACCTTATGGGTCTGCCCTACGGCATCGGCTTCTGCGACGATATCGACCACCTCGGCAACCGCCGCATTCGTTCCGTCGGCGAGCTGCTCCAGAACCAGATCCGCGTCGGCTTCACAAGGCTTGAGCGCGTTGTTCGCGAGCGCATGTCCATTCAGGACGTTGAAAGCACAATGCCGATAAACCTTATCAATATTCGCCCGGTAACGGCGGCCGTCAAAGAGTTTTTCGGTTCGTCCCAGCTGTCCCAGTTCATGGATCAGACGAACCCGCTTGCGGAGCTGACCCATAAGCGCAGGCTTTCCGCTCTCGGCCCCGGCGGTTTGAACCGCGACCGTGCAACGTTCGAAGTTCGCGACGTTCACTATTCTCATTACGGCAGAATGTGCCCTATCGAGACGCCCGAAGGCCCGAACATCGGTCTTATCAACTCCCTTGCAACCTATGCAAGAATAAATAAATACGGCTTCATCGAAGCTCCCTACCGCAAAATCGACAAGGAGAACCACTGCATCCTTGACGAGATCGTTTACCTCACCGCAACCGAGGAAAACGGCAAAATCATTGCCCAGGCAAACGAACCCACCGTCCGCGGCGAGGACGGCAGAGTTTGGTTCGAAAAGGAGCGTGTCGTTGCACGCAGGCTGGATCAGATCATCGAGGTGCGCAGCACCGATATCGACTATATGGACGTTTCCGCAAAGCAGCTCGTTTCGGTTGCAACGGCAATGATCCCCTTCCTCGAAAACGACGACGCAAACCGCGCCCTGATGGGCTCCAACATGCAGCGTCAGGCGGTTCCCCTGCTTGTGACCGAATCCCCGGCTGTCGGCACGGGCATGGAATACAAGGCGGCATACGACAGCGGCGTTCTTGTTCTTAACGAAGAAGCGGGCGTTGTTCGCCATGTTTCGGCAGATAAAGTCGTTGTTGAATCCGATTCCGACAGAAGCCTGCATACCTATCGCCTCATCAAGTTCAAACGCTCCAACCAGGGCACCTGCATCAACCAGCGTCCCGTTGTCGATGTCGGCGAACATCTTGAAAAAGGTGCGGTCATTGCAGACGGCGCATCCACCAAGGACGGCGAAATTGCTCTCGGCAAGAACATTCTCATCGGGTTCATGACTTGGGAGGGCTACAACTACGAGGACGCAGTTCTCATCAGCGAACAGCTTGTTCGCGACGATGTTTACACGTCACTCCATATCGAAGAACACGAAACCGAGGCACGCGACACAAAGCAGCTCGGTGCGGAAGAGATCACGCGCGATATCCCCAACGTCGGCGAAGAGGCACTGAAGGATCTTGACGAACGCGGCATCATCCGAATCGGTGCGGAGGTTCATTCCGGCGACATCCTTGTCGGCAAAGTCACGCCCAAGGGCGAGACGGAGCTGACGGCGGAAGAGCGTCTGCTGCGCGCCATCTTCGGCGAAAAGGCAAGAGAAGTCCGCGATTCGTCTCTGAAGGTCCCGCACGGCGAAGCCGGCATCATCGTCG
>OHCP01000093.1_pt1 | contig 48470 bp, 29 predicted proteins | sample 1566811 | NCBI WGS metagenome assembly OHCP01 (sample SAMEA3879591, study PRJEB24766) | human gut metagenome | biome: human-associated habitat; feature: feces | place: USA | collected 1985/1987
GAGATGAGGGACGAATGCAGAGGCAACAGAAAAACGTGGCGATGGAAGCATTCTGGCGTGAGCGTTAAAACGTTTTCTGCGCACGTCGTGGTTGTTTATGGCTTATTGTGAGCAGAAAACGTTTTAGTGCGCACGAGAGAGTCAGGGGAAATAGGAAAATCGGAGAAAAAAGACAAAAAAATATCAGAGGTAACAGAGTAAATGAGAGAAATCAGAAAAACAGAACAAAAGAGGACTCCGAGCAAACAGAGAAAAGGGGTCAATAGAGCAAACAGAGAAAAGGGACAATGAAATGTGGCGAGTAGAATGCGGACGTAACAGAGTAAAGAGAGAAAGCAGAGATGAGGGACGAATGCAGAGGCAACAGAAAAACGTGGCGATGGAAGCATTCTAGCGTGAGCGTTAAAACGTTTTCTACGCACGTCGTGGTTGTTTTGCGGCTTGTTGTGAGCGGAAAACGTTTTAGTACTCACGGGAGGGTCAGGGAAAATAGTAAAATCGGAGAGAAAACAGAGTAAAGAGAGAAAGCAGAGAGACAGAGGACGCAGGGAAAACAGGGAAATTCAAAAAAAACAGAGGTAACAGAGTCAAGTAAAGAGAGAAATTAGAGCAAATAGAGAAAAGGGACAATGAAATGGGGCGAGTAGAATGCGACGTAACAGAGATAACGGACGTAACAGAGTAAAAGAGAGAAAGCTGAGATGAGGGACGAATGCAGAGGCAACAGAAAAACGTGGCGATGGAAGCATTCTGGCGTGAGCGTTAAAACGTTTTCTGCGCACGTCGTGGTTGTTTTGCGGCTTGCTATGAGCGGAAAACGTTTTAGTACGCACGGGAGGGTCTGGGAAAATCGGAGAGAAAACAGAGTAAAGAGAGAAAGCAGAGAGTCAGAGGACGCAGGGAAAACAGGGAAATTCAAAAAAAACAGAGGTAACAGAGTAAATGAGGGAAATCAGAAAAACAGAACAAAAGAGGACTCCGAGCAAACAGAGAAAAGGGGTCAATAGAGCAAACAGAGAAAAGGGACAATGAAATGTGGCGAGTAGAATGCGGACGTAACAGAGTAAAGAGAGAAAGCAGAGATGAGGGACGAATGCAGAGGCAACAGAAAAACGTGGCGATGGAAGCATTCTGGCGTGAGCGTTAAAACGTTTTCCGCGCACGTCGCGGTTGTTTTACGGCTTATTGTGAGTGGAAAACGTTTTAGTACGCACGAGAGAGTCAGGGGAAATAGGGAAATCGGAGAGAAACAGAGGTAACAAACGAAAGCGAGGGCGCTGCGGAATTGCAGGGTCCTCGCTTGGGTGTTATTGTTCAATGTCCGTTATATTAATTGCGGACTGTCTGAAAGGTAATTCAGGGAGTCTACTGGGACTGGGCAACGCCGTCAATGACTAGTTCACCGGTAGTTCCAGGAACGAATCTGCCGTAGAGATTGCTGTGTTCAGGAGCGGTCTTGCCGGTCTGGGTTATGGTGTTTCCGGACTCGGTGATGTTATTGATTGTCAACTTGCCCACATTTGCAGTACCGACTACTACACCTACTCGCCAACCACCATCGTCAGTGGATGTGAGAACGCAATTCTTTACTGAACAGTCAGAGATGGTGTGGTAGGTTGCAGGGTTACAGCCGGCATGGCCGATAATACCACCTACTGAACCTTTAGCTGAAATTGTACAGCCCTCTACTGAACATTTGGTAATCTTGATATATGTGTCAACCGGTCCATCATTAGGTTTATTATAACCTGAGGTCCAACCGATTAGACCACCTACACGCGCGCCGCCGGTAGAAATCATTTCAGAATTTGTAAGATGACAATTATCAAGTTCAATCGTAGGCATGCTATCTACATTGCAGACAAATGCGCCAATACCCTGACCGCTGGCAGCATCGTTAATCTTAACACCATCCAATGTAAGATCCTTGACAATGATTCCTGAATTACCTGCGAATCCGCCAGCAAACAGAGGTGCATTCAAGCCAGAAATGGTATGGCCATTGCCGAGAACAGTTATTACACCAGCCCCATGATATCCGTCTATGGTTGCAGGAACCCAGGTTTCACCTTCCTTAAGGACAATATCCTTGCCTATTTTTATGACATTGTCGCCAGAATCTGCGACCGTAAATGCCGTGATGTACGCCTGAAGTTCTGCGGCAGTCATAGCCACTGGCTTATCACCACGTACAACAGTCCATACGCCATTAGTCTCCACTGAAATGTAGCCAGGAGCGAGATAAGAAGCAGCATCATCAGATTTTGCATTTGCAGGATCAAAACCCTGGAAAGAACCGCCAGTCACAATGATATTTGCTTTTCCTGCCGCATAGTTTTCGTTCTTGCAATTAAGCACAAAATCATATGGGCCATGTCCAGTCAATGGGCACAACTGCTGTATCGAGTATGAGCCTCCTTTAATTTCGGCAAGACCTTCATACACATGCAAAGCATCTATATTTCCGACATAAGTACCATCCTCTATTATCAGATGACCACCATCTGAAACAAGAAGGGCATAGCAATCATTTTCTTTTGCCTTTACAGTTCCATCACCTTTAAGAGTCAATGCTCCTCCAGCAACTTCAAAAATAGAATATTTTTCAGTTGCTTCATCCCAAAGATCTTCAGTATTGGTAACTGTCTTGCCATTAAGGTCGAGTGTGACTTCTGCGCCTGTTGCAACTGAGATAGGCTCATTCACAACAACGTCCTCTGACAATGTAGCTGAGCCGCCGGTGGCGAAGAGGGCCTTGAGCGACTCCACGTTCTTGATGTTGACTAGGTCAATGTCATTGTCAGGCTCATTGAAGATAGGGACGATTTCGATATTGAAGATAACCTGCGAGGTGAGAAGGTTGCCGAGGATGTTGGTGCGGTAGTTGTTCTGAACCGGAGTCTGAGGCGAGGATGCTTTGACGGTTATACCAGTTTCAGGAATAAACTCTGCGGTAACATTGGAAATGTGTTTCGCGTCCTGCTTACCCATCGGAAGGATGTAGTTCATTGTCATCCACTTATAGTCGCCGGCCTTGGTGACGAGCGTTTCGCCAGGAAGTGCAGATTCGGTGAAAGTGACTACATCTTTGGCTTCTTTACCTTCAGCTTCGAAAGTGTCGAATATGGTGGCCACGTCGGTTGCCGTGAAGACGCTCTTGACCGGCTTCACGCCTGCGGCAACAGCTGCGTCATAGTCGGCAGTACCGAAGTTCACCTGTGCGAACGGACGGTAAAGTTTAATGGTTTCCGTCAATGCGCCATTGACTTTCAGCTCTTTGCGGGTGGCATAGAATGCATCGCGTTTCTCGTCGTTGGCTTCAGCTCCTTCGTAAGAAATCTTGATGTTCTTCAAGTCGGTGACGTCGTAAGGCGCACCTTCGGCTGCCTGTGCCCAGAACACGAAATTGTACGTCTTGCCTTTCACGAGGCTGAATGTCACCTGTGCTTTCAGGTCAGTGAATGTGGCAGTCTTGTCGAGTTCGAGCTTTGTTTTCGCATCATCATTCTCATAAACTGACACATAGAGTTTCTTGGCGGTCTGACCGTCACCAATGGCCTTGGTAGCCATTTCACCCGGCAATGCCGCCGTGAATGTAACGTCAACCGTTTGCCCGTCAGGGACTTCCGCCACCTGTTCCTTGTTACAGCTGACTGCGAGTAGTGTCAATGCGGCAGCTGCTAAATATTTTAATGTTTTCATATTGGTTAATTATTGTTAATTCCAATGATATTCAGACGTTTTCTTACGACTACTGAATCTTAACCCTATCAATGGTAACTGAAAGATGCGCAGCATCCATACTATTCTTATTTGCCCACGTCTTGGAACCGGTATTCTTTCCTTCTGCAAAGCCATTAATCACACAATCCGAAATAGTAAGATTATAAGTAGCGTTGTAGTCATTTCCAATCTCAATGGCTGCCTTACCAGCTGCACCATTCTTTCTATCATTCAATGTGCAATTCGTAACTATAAGATTCGTCGGTTTTGCTTCTGTTGCCTGACCATAAAGAAGTATGGCCTTGCCATTGGTATTAAATGTACACTTATCAAACTTCACATCAGTTCCTCCCCATGTCCAGATGGAATACTGATCTGCCATCGTATTTTCAAATACGCAATTCACAAAAGTCGCCTTTCCATATAGAGTAAGTTTGCCTGTGATTGTGCAGTTCTCATAAACCAATTCATCACAAACAACGCCATCAAAATTGCCTTCACCAGCCTTAATTGACATATTCTTGAAAGTAAAAGATGAACCACGCTGGTAATTCAACATTCCTCCTTCAGCATTTGTAGCTTTAGTAATGACATCAAATGTCTGGGTACCGTCACCGACAAAAGTAATATTACGGCTTTTATCACCCTCATTTGCAATGCCATTATCTAGAACAGCTGTCATATTGGATGCCAGCTTTATAGTTGCAGAAACACCCGCAGAAGCAGAGGTTATAGCAGAATTGAAATCTTCGTGAGTCGTCACAGCCGGGATTTCCTCGACTTTCCACGCTTGTTTGCCTTCGTAAGTTATTTCAACTGCCCTATAGCCTTCAGCGACGAATGAAGTCACTTTACCATGACATTCATTTACATCAGCAGGGTTAAATCCTACGAAAATACCACCCTTGACCGAGAAGCAATTTACAGTAAGGTCGTCAGCCTGATTCAAGACATATGGAGTTTTTCCCTCCGCATTCGGCTCCGCCGAGAACACCCCACCATTAATCTCTATTGTACAAGCTTTTCTTGCATAGATTGTTGAATTACTCTTCCCTTTGGCATCTTTCTCCACATAATAGGTGCCGCCATTTATAATGAGATGTCCACCATCCTCGACAAGGACGGCATTGTTATCCGCACCACCTTCACAAATCACATCACCATCTCCATTGATCGTAAGCATTCCTCGCACTTGAAGTGCTGCTTTGTTATTTTTATCTCCGTTTCTGTTCTCGAACTTCTTTCCGTTAAGATTCAGAACGCTGGTTTTACCAGAAGGGACTGCTACGCCTCCCGATCCTTCTGGAAGCGAATAATCTTCTGTCAGCGTTACAACCTGTCCGGAGTTGAGAGCGTTTTCAACATAATCTGACTGTAAATCACCCTTAAAGGCACTATCAATTTCAACATTATATGTTCCGTCAACTGACATAAAATTACCAATCACATTGGTTCTATAATTTCTCTGGCAAGGAAGCCCTGGAGTTGACACTGTAACAGAATAACCTTTATTAGCTTTGAATTTAGCTTCAACGTCCACAATATCCTTTGAATTATCATTTTTAGCAAGAATAAAAGCTGTTGCAAGATAGTTATATTCAATGCCACCAATTAGCAGTTTTTCAGTAGGAACGGCATTATAATTAAATGTAACATCCTTCGCTCCCGATAGTTTATTCCTCAAAGGATTAAATGACGTCAATGCATTTTTAACCGTAATCTGAGACTGTTCTATATGAAGCCCTTCACCAAGTTCTTCTTTCGTAACATAATTCACTTGAGCAAATGGCCTTTTAAGGATTATGGTCTTAGATAAAGGATTCTGCACATTACTAACCTCTTCCTTCGCAAAGAAAGCATCTAACGAAGAGTCATTTGCCAACGCTTTACTATAATCAACAGTAATATGGGACAAGTTATCCGTATTATAATACCCATTATTTGCTTTCTGGGCCCAAAAGACAAAACGATAGTTCTGACCTTTTATCAATTTAACCTGAATAGTTGCTCTGCCATTCTCGACAGCCACCACCTGACGAAAGCCTTTTATCGATACCGTATCGTTCTGAGTCCTAAAGGCATCAAAAACAAGCTCATTTACCGAAGCGGCATCCGAAAGTCCTTTGGTAGAGACTTCCACTCCCGGGACGTCGACTGAGAATGTAGCCTCGACCATGGCACCTTCACCGGGGCCGACCTGCTCTTTTGCGCAGGCTATCGCAAGGACCGACATTGCGGCGGCTGCGAAAGATTTCAATAATTTTTTGTTCATAGTTTTATGTGTTTTAAAATATTATTTGTCAACGTATTATGATATTATATTCCCCATCAAAACCAGGGTCAATCGCCACGCCGCCTCCGGTATCCTGCATGAGGAAACTGCCTTTTACGGTGGTGAGCATGCTTCGTTTGAGAGGGACCTCTATCGGATTGGTCATGGAGAGGCGGACACCTTCCTCGTCGAAGAGGCCTACGGCTACCATGACGCTGGACTCGCGGCCGTTCACCATCACGTAGTCGAAGCCCAGACGGGCATTGTGCTCATCCAGCAACGTTATGTCGGAGGAGAATGAGACGCCGGTGCTGGAGTCGCACGGCTTGTTGTCTCGCATGTTGAACGTCGACGGCATGTAGCCGGTGTAGTAGAAAACGACGTTGTACTTCTTCAGGTCGACTATCGGCGATTTGCTGTCACCGTCGCCCTTGGTTCCGCCGACGGCGGGGTCAGGGTCATCGCTGTCAGAAGCAGACTCCTCACCGGATGCAGATGAAGCTTCGGAACCGTTTTCCTTCTTCCTCATGTCCGTGATGACCTTGGTGATGAACTCCTGGAGGTCGGTCGTGATGAACTCGAACTTCGCCAGAGGACGAGCCATGTCCACGGTGCCGCTCACAGGCGGGACAGAGGCACCGAAACGCTCCACGGTCAATTCCTTGTGACCCACGAAAGCATCACGGAAATCATTGTTTCCCTCATGCTCGCCCTGAAGGCGTATCTGTCTGAAATTCTGCGTGTTGTAGAAGAAATCCGCATCAGAATCCTTGTCCACGAAATCCGTCCAAACGTAGAAATCGTATGTACCTTCGTCAATGCGGAGGGTCACTTCGTTGTTCAGGTCGGAGATGTCGTCCTTCGTGAAGATGTAGCGCCCGTAAGGGGTCTCCGCGAACGAATTGTCGCCCAGCTTGCGGTACGCCTCGACGACGTAACGGATCTGATAGTCACGCCCGTCCTTCGAACCACGGGTATCGTTCAGGTCCAGGACAATGAACTGCGGCAATGCCGTGTCGAAGTCCAGCTTCAGCGTGGCGTCGGCAGGAAGGGTTTCAGGCCATTCGTGGACAGCGCAGGAGGCGGACAATGCCATCGCAGCCAGCGAGGCCGTCATTATTTTCAATGCGTTTCTCATCTACCCCCCCCCACTTTTTTAAGGTCAAAACTGTATGAGAACGTCACTGAGACATTGTCAATGCCCACGAACGTGGTATGATATGAGCCCTCTTTCGGGCCGTTCTTTTCATTGTAGAAGCGGTCGTACCAGACATCGTAGACGCCTCCGCCGAGGGTGAATTCCATCTCCCAGCGAGGGTTGCGCTTCGACAGCGGCATCCTGTAGCCTGCGGCAATGCCTCCTCCCCATAGAGGGCGGTCGCCGTAGCCGGTCTGGATTCGCCAGTCACCTTTCGTGGCGTAGTTGAAATATGCCGTCCCGAAATGCGCGCCCACGAAGAGTCCCTGCGGCTTGGAGAACCACCAGCGGAACTCAGGCTGCACTGCGAAAGTCCTGAATTTCAATTCCCTGCTGAAATAGTCCAGGGCGGAGTAATATATCGGGAGAGTGAACGAGATGTGGCGCGTGATGTCCACCTCGACAGCGACATTGGACATGAACATTGCCCAGCCGATGGCATTGGTCTTTATGCGAAGCTTGCGGATCCAGTCAGGGGCTGTTTCGGGCATCGGCATCGGGCCGAAGGACAATGAGTCCGCGAGGGGCCGGAAGTCGTCTGCGACGGCAATGTCAGTATCGGCAATCGTCGGGACGGCGAGATCGGGGTTGCGCACGCCCACCTCTATATATACGTTGAACGCGCGAAGCTCCGGGAACATGTTGGTATACATATAGCGCCATGCCGCACCACCATGAAGCTGCTGCAGTTCGCGTTTAAGTGTCTGAGTATCATGCTCTGAGGAGAGCAGCGACAGGACTTCGTCACGGTATTTCATGCCGGAGTGCGCCACGAATTCACCGAGGCCCGCCCAGTCTTCGACCACGTCTTCTATATGGAGGACATTGTCGTCGAACGTGAGGTGCCTGCGAAGATATGCGGTGAGGTTATCGCTTCGTTTGCCGGATATTTTCCTGTTGATTTCCAATGTTCCTTCTGGAGATGCTCCGGCCTTATATGTGACGTTAAGAATCACGAATGCGTCGGATTCGCTCTGGAATGTCTTGACTCGGGAGATGAATGCGTCGACTTGAGACTGGTTGTCGCGGTATTTCGGGTCGAAGGTGGAATAGCCCTGGCGGAAGTACACTCGTAGGGAATCTGCCATCTGTTGAGCGGATGCAGAAACGCTGAAAAGTGTCAGTATAATGGTTATAATAAAATTTCTCATTGAGTATATTTTTACCCAATCCACAGTTCCGAGGACTAAAACGTTCCAAAAATAAGAAAAATATTTTTACGTTGTATGCATAAAAATAAAAAATGACGCAAAATTTTTATTTTTCGCGTCATTTTTTGTATTTGTATGTCTTTGGCTACCAATCGTTCACTAGAAACCGGTGTACGACCAAGGTGTAATCTGGTATAGTTCCTCTTTCACGGAATCACTTACCTGAAGGCTGTCAATGAAAGTTTTGATGGTATTCTCATCGATTACGCTTCCGGTGCGGGTCAATGCCTTGAGGGTTTCATAAGGATTCGGGTAACCTTCGCGACGGAGAATCGTCTGAATCGCTTCTGCCACCACCGCCCAGTTCCGGTGAAGATCAGCCTGGAGAGCATCTTCATTGAGAATCAATTTGCCGAGTCCCTTCTTGAGAGAAGCGAAGGCGATCAGGCCGAGAGCCACGGGGACACCGACATTGCGGAGAACCGTGGAATCCGTAAGGTCGCGCTGGAGACGGGAAATCGGCAATTTCATTGACAAGAACGTGAAGACAGCGTCTGCCATTCCGAAGTTGCCCTCGGCATTTTCGAAGTCGATAGGGTTCACCTTGTGCGGCATCGCAGAAGAACCGACCTCGTTCTTGTTCACTTTCTGCTTGAAATACTCCATCGAGATATATGTCCAGATGTCGCGGCAAAGGTCTGTCAATATGGTATTTATGCGACGGAGGCAGTCGAAGATGGCTGCGAGGTTGTCGTAATGCTCGATCTGGGTGGTCGGGAAAGAACGCTTCAAGCCAAGCGACGATACGAAATCATTGCCGAAGGCTATCCAGTCAATGTGCGGGTATGCGACTTTGTGCGCATTCATATTGCCGGTGGCGCCGCCGAATTTGGCAGGATAGGTCAGGAGCGCGAACTGTCTGAGCTGTTCTTCCAGACGGACCTGATAAACCTTGAACTCTTTTCCGAGACGGGTCGGGGATGCCGGCTGACCATGGGTCTTCGCGAGCATCGGAACATCTTTCCACTCCTCTGCCATGCCTGAGATGATGTCCAGGACCTCTTTCAATGCCGGCATATAGACATTTTCCATGGCTTCTTTCAGCATCATCGGCTGCGAAGTGTTGTTGATGTCCTGCGAAGTGAGGCCGAAATGCACGAACTCCGACCATTTGTCGAGGCCCAGTTCATGGAAATGACGCTTGATGAAGTACTCTACCGCCTTCACGTCGTGATTCGTGGTCTTCTCGATTTCCTTCACCTCCATCGCCTGCTCCGGAGTGAGATTCAGGTAGATGTCACGCATTGCCTGATATTTCGACTTGTCGACGTCTGCGAGCTGCGGCAGAGGAATTTCGCAAAGTGCAATGAAATATTCAATCTCGACGCGGATGCGGTATCTGATCAATGCGAATTCACTGAAATAGCCTTTCAGCGGTTCTGTCTTGGAGGCATAGCGTCCGTCAATCGGCGATACTGCCAATAATGAATGTGTGTCCATCTATCTAAAAATTAAGGTGTGCAAATTTAATAAGAAGTCGCGACAATCCAGCCTTTTGCGGCAGGAATTTCAATGCTCCAGCTCACGGTAAAGGGCCACGGTGCGCACGGCTTCAGCCACGTCGTGGACGCGAAGGATGTCTGCGCCCAGGCACAATGCCTTGTAATGCAAGACCTGCGTGGCAGGCAGCGATTCTTCCGGAGTAATACCGAACTTCCTGAATATCATGCTCTTGCGCGACATACCCACCAAGATACGTTTTCCAAGTTCGGCGAAATGGTCCAGTTCCCTGAGCATCTGATAGTTCTGTTCGATAGTCTTGGCGAAACCGAATCCGGGGTCAAGAATCCAGTCTTTCACGCCCGCGGCTTCTGCCTTCGACGCGAATTGACGGAAATAGTCCAGTACCTCGGCGGTGACATTGTCGTATTCCGTGAGGGACTGCATGGTCTTGGGATTGCCCCGCATGTGCATTGCCACGAAAGGAAGGCCGAGCTCGGCGACGGTACGGAGCATTTCATCCGACTTGTCATACATTCCTTCGCCGGCCGTAACATCATTGACAATGAACGGGCCGATGGTGTCGAAGGTGCGGCGGACGACGGATGGCCAATATGTGTCGACGGAGATGGCGATTTCGGGGAATTCCTGCCGGACGGCTTTCAATGCGGGTTCGAGCCGGCGGCATTCCTCGTCTTCGCCGACGGGGTCGGATCCGGATCTGGTGGAGCATGCGCCGATGTCGAGTATCGTGGCGCCGTCTTCGATCATTTGGGCTGCACGTCTGACAATGCGGCCGAGGTCATCGTTTCCCGAGCCGTCAAGGCAGCGGCTTTCCGCGTAATATGAGTTGTCCGTGACGTTGATGATACCCATCACGTCGATTTTTCTTCCTGGGTTCATAGAGTTCATAGTTTGCAAATATAATCATCTTTCGGCATATTGCAGATATGAAAAATCCGGGATGGCTTGTGGGCCGTCCCGGAAGAATCTATGTAGATAGTCAGTGGCTATTTGGAAATCTGGATGTTGTCGATGAACCAGCGTTTCTGTGTTACCTTGTCACCATCAGTAAGGTCTGTCGGTCGGATAGATATCCTGTCGGTAGACTTCAGTCCTTTTATCTGAATCATGACATTTTTCCATTTCAACTGGCCTTTTTCCCAGTCATTTACAAGAACATCGCTGATTTTCGCCGTACCGGCAGCAGTAACGATCTGACCGTCGCCTTCAATCTCCACTACAAGCTTGACCTTGTCAATGTTGCCTTTTCCTGTCATGTGAGGACTCCAATCGAATGAGAGTGTCACATCAGAGCCATCGGCAGCAGCGATTGCAGGCAATTTGAGACCATGATGCTTGCTGGTAGCACCGAATTTCATATAATATTTCTGCGAATATGCGCTCTTTGCAGCAGGATTCAGCATCTCGTATCCAATTTCAGCAAACTTGTCCAGCAAACCTTTCTGAGTAGTCTGCGTATAGATATTCGGGGCGTTGCCACTTGCATTGTTATCACCTACGGAATCCCCTGAGCCATAAGCATCAGCCCAAGGCTTAATCCACATGAAATCATCAAAATAGTAGACACCCGAAGCGGCCTGTGAAACATTGAGCTTGTATTCATAACCGTAATCCGCATTGGCAAATACTATTTCGCCATCTCTTGTTTCAGCAGCGGTATTCGCTTCGAACTGAACCGAAATCGGATATGTTCCGGCCTCAGGGACACCTGCAGCAGGCAGTTTGATCCATGACGGAGCCGTAACCGTGAAAGGAACATTGGACTGGACAGTAAACTTCTTGGTCTCACCGAAACCTGAAATCGTAGTGACTCCGGAATATGAGGTGATTTTGACTTCCGGTTCGAACTTGTTCTGGTCCACGGTCAAGACTGATTCAATGTTACCCTTGTAGAAACGGATTGTCGCAGTTCTTGCTGCTCCTGTAACATTGGCCTCTGCCTTGAATTTCAATGTCTTGGACTCGACCATCGCCTTCGTGGAGACTACCGGCACGGCAGTAATCCAGGAGTCGCTGATCTCCGTCTGGAAATCAACATTGGCCTGAACCTTGACAGTAAACTCTTCGCCCTTGCCGCTGACAGTCTTCTTGTTGCCGTCAGAGATGCTGATGAGAGGGTCGAGATCGCCGCCGGCAGCGGATTGAACTACTGTTATATAGTAGTGGGACACACCGGACTTGATGTCGATCTGGCCTTTTCTTAAAGAAGAGGATGTGCTTTCCTTACATGTAACGACGATGGTCTTCTCATCATCTGCTTCTCCTTCAGTTTCACTGAGGGTAATCCAATCCACATTCGGTGTCAATGTAAATGCACTGGTGGATGTCACCGTGAACTTCTTGGTTCCTTCAGGAACGCCTTCGAAGGTAATGATGTTGTTTTCCAGGCCTGAGACAAGAATATCAGGTTTGGAAACGTCCTCCGTACCCGCAGCAATCACAGAGATTTCAGGCTGATTATCCGAATCGGCGGTATAAGCCAGACGGAAAGAAGATGTATTAGGCACTTCCTGCCACTGACTGCCAGTCCAGTTCGCAGCACAAATCAATCTGAACACTACGGCATCAGTTGTATTGGCATAGTTGACTACTGCTGTAATGACATCATTGTCAGCATCGGAAGAACCTCCCTTGAACTGATGGGTATAAGACACCTCTTTGGTTATTGATACAGGTTTTTCCTTGTTGTTGGTATCGCTTGTAATCGATCTCGTGATGAGTTTGGACGCATCTTTCCATTCTTCGCCGTCCTTGTACTGAAGTCTCCAGAGTTTCAGACCGGAGCCGGATGTCCTGGCCTCGAACTTGAGTTTGACAATAGAGCCGGCAGATATAGGCGAATTTGCCTTGAATTCCAGGTAATCACCAGGCCATGCTCCACTGACGCGCGGATTCTTTCCGCTCACATCCAAACTTGTTTTTCCGCCGATTTCGCTCCTGTCAATGACATGATAATAGATCTGGCCGTCACCGGTAACAGGGGCAATCTTGTGCTCGGAAGCCCAAGACGGATAGTCATTGGAAGCGGCAGCCCATTGAACAGGGAAGCCTTCTACTGAAGCTTCTGTCGCAGGATACTGGATTATAGGAATAATGTCAGTGTACTCCTTTACGCCTTCGGTTTCATTCAACTTATATGTAACCTTGAGATTGGCTCCACGGAGGCCACCTGCATTTGCAGATACTGTAAAGTTCAGAGTATCAATGTGCTTGGACGCCACATGCTCATTGGCATCCTTGATCCAATCAACGTCAGTCGTCGCATATTCCTCCATAGGTTCGAGAGAATAATCCCAATCGACATTGGCCAACACCGTGAGTTTGAGTTTCTTGGCGGTGGCGTTCACATCGTACTTCGCCTCACTAAGTTCCACAAAATCAGGGCTTTTGCTCTGATGAACAGTAAGAAGTCCCGGAAGTTCTTCGAAACCGTTTCCTTTATCGAACCAGATGTAGAAATATGCGTCACGGTCTTCCTTGTTGGAAAGATTTCTGGAAGCCTTGAAAATGAACTTTCCATCCTTTTCTCCGACTGCCGGGAAAGGTGACACCCAATCATAAACTACATTTTCATCCGCAGGGGCAATTTTCCAGCGGAGGTTGGACCGGACCTCGAAAACAGAGGAGGCCAGCACGTCATCATTTCCGGTTTTTACGGATTTTTTGGCTGAATATTCCTGATGCGCTAGATTCAGCGTATAATTGAAATTCTCCGAATCCGTGTCGACTATCACATCGCTCCCTACCGAAATGGTAAAATTAGGAGTGCCTTCAATCTTGAACTCTGTCTCCTTTTGGCAAGATACCGCCAACGCAGAGAGAGCCACCGATGACAACACGTAAAATATCTTGTTCATACTAAAATTCATTATTTATTCCTGTGAGAACCATTAAGTTTCAGATATGACCAGTCCAATGCAGTATGCATATTGTTGTCTCCGCCCATACGGATGAGAGCTTCTTCAACATGCTGCTTGTTGGATGTCACGGTATAGTTAGGATAGCCCAACCTTGTAGGGAGTTCATTGTCATTTGCACCTGTGCCGACGCCGATCGTAAGCAACGGATATTCGGTTCTTCTCCACTCATGATACTGCTCGAAACCGCAATAGAAGAGGGACAGGTACTTTTGTGACAGAATCAGTTCCAGCGGGTCTGCATAGATGCTGGTTCCATCCTTTGCGGCAGCCTTGTCATAAGATGCCAACTTCGACTGTTTAAGTGTCTTCACATCGCTCTTCCTGATGGTCTTAGCCGCAGGAGAAGCCTGACCGATGGCATCCCATTTCTCGATATTGGCGTCAAGCGCAGCCTCATACAATGTCTTGGCAGTCTGACCGGATATAGTAAGTTTTCCTCTTTCAACTCCTTCAGCTTCAATGAAAAGAATCTCGGAATAGTCCATGATGAAGCCCGGGAAATCAGCCCTGTTGATGAAGGAATTGTCCGGATATGACGGTTTCTTATTTTCTTCCGCATCCGTATCAGAAGGCAGACAGCCGGAAACAACGCCTACCCAGTCACTCTTTCCCATCTTTCCGAACATTGCCATACGCGGGTCTACGAATATGGATTTGCCCTTGCTGTTGTATTCGACTGTCATCTTTATGACTCTTTCCGTAAAGCGATAGCCCTGGAAATTCGTTGCAGTCTGCTTCTCCTGGCCCCAGAAAGACATATACGGGTCCTGAGACTGGAACGGTATCATGGCATTGTCCGAATTCGAGGTCATTACCGGATATTTGGACGGATTGTCGATGACTTCCTGGATCTTGGCCCAGTTGCCGTCGTTCATTCCGGAATAGCGGCAGAGAATCCTGAGACGGAGGCTGTTGGCAAATTTGATCCATTTCATGACATTGTCGCCATACATCTTGTCAAGACCGGATTTGGAAGGAACCGGTTTTTTGGAGAGATACAGACACGCACTGTCCAGGTCATTCAGGAAACAGTCCTGAAGGTCGGCCTGGCTTTCGAACTTAGGTGTCCTGTTCGCAGTGAACTGATAAGCCTCAGTATATGGGATATCACCGAAAAGGTCAGCGAGATTCGAGAGGTTGTACACCTTCAGAATCAAGCCAAGTGCCTCATAATAAGGGTCATTCCACTGCTTCGCCAATGTAATCATGTGCTGGCAATCACCACCGTAACGCGCATAATTGTCCCAAATCGTCTGCCAATTACCGTTGGTTACTATATATTCCTTGATATGCTGAGTCTGGCCTGCCGTATATGCAGTCATCTGAATCAGCTCATTGTTATAATATTGGCAAAGCTTCTGGGACTGGTATCCGATGCCGTAGAGTATCGGCTCGAAACAGCTGCTCGCATAGATCTTGCCGAAATCCATCTTGTTCGGATTCGTATTTATATCTTCGAAGTCGCCAGTGCAGGCAGTCATGCCGAGGGCAGCAGCCGCACCGAACATTATTTTCTTTATTGTATTCATATCTCTTAGAATCTGATCTTAATGTTGGCACCGAAGGATCTGGTCATAGGCAGTGAGCCGGACTCGATACCACGTTTGGTATTGGATCCTACATAACCGGTAACTTCCGGATCATAGAACGGATAGTTGGTTATGCAGAAAAGATTCGTAGCATAGGCTGACACGGTAATTCCCTGGATAACCTTGGTCTTTTCCATGAGCTTCTTAGGGAAGTTGTAGGAAACCGTGAGTTCTTTAAGTTTGAAGAATGAGTTGTCGTAGATATATTCTTCGAAGTTGTAGCGGTTTGCCTTATATGTAGAATAGTACGATACTATATCGGTAGTAATCGTATTGTTCTTCTGATAAGTAATACTGCCGTCAGCAGCCTTTATAGCATTCACGCCCGGAGCGACAAATCCGTCATTACGGCCTTCAAGTGTATTCTTGAGCTTACCCTGATAACCGAGGATGCCGGCGGTGACAGAAGCGGTCTTTCCACCGATCTGTCCGGTGAAAGTAGCATTCAATGTAATGTCTCTCCACTTCAAGGATGTCGTAAGACCTCCCAGCCAGTCAGGATTTACATTTCCGTAATATTTGAGATTGGAGCTGTCATCCAATGCCGGAAGTCCGGTCTTGGCATTGATGATATCCATGCCCGAGCAGTCCACCTGGTTTCCGTTTTCATCGAGATAAAAAGAGCCTTCCGGAGCTTGTTTAAGACCAAGTCCCCACAATTCACCCATCTTCTTCCCTACATAGTCGTAAACGAAGAGACGGCTTCCGATGGTGGTACCGTAGTCCTCCTGGAACGGATTGTCATTGTTCCAGCCGTCATACATTCTCTTGAGAACGCCGATGTTGCGGGAAGCATTGATACCGATGGTCCATTTCCAATCCTTGGTCTTGATCGGAGTGAAGTTCAATGCGATTTCAATACCCTTGTTGCGGATAAGGCCGACATTGGTGGTATAATATTTCGCACCGGTGATGTAATCGTAAGGGACATCATAAATCTGGTCAGTCACATCTGACTGATAGAGAGCGATATCCACGCCGATTCTGTTCTTGAGGAACTTGGCTTCGAGACCGGCTTCCCATGTTTCCACATTTTCCGGCTTCAAATAGTAGTTCGGATAGGTTGCCGCAGGACGGTATCCTCCAGGGAATGCAGTGGCAGTATATCCGTATGAGATGGAATAAGGAGTGGTATCCTTACCTACATTCGCCCAGGATACACGTGCCTTCAAGAAAGAAACGGCCGGAAGCCAGTCCTGGAATTTAGCGACCTTGTCAATGAGGACAGAGGCGCTGACTGAAGGATAGAAGTATGACCAGTTGCCAGGTGAAAGTGTTGAAGACCAGTCATTTCTGGCAGTAAGGTCGAGGTATGCCCAATCATCCCAACCGAGAGAGACAAGTCCATAAAGGCTGTTCACCACTTTTTTCGATCTGTAAGCACTATAATCAGGTTGAGTTCCTGCAGGATAGTTGTTCACGTTATATACGCCTTCAATGTCAAGTTTATCGAGAGTGTATTTCCAGCTTCTTCTGTTGTAGGTCATGTTGTTGCCACCGAATCCGGCAGTAAGGGTGAGCCTGTCATGAACGAAAGAATCGGTGTATTTCAGCATGAAGTCGGTATTGAACTCCACAAGGAAGTTTGACTGCTCGCGATACCATCCCTGAGTATAATTGTATGTATAGAACGGCTTGCGCTGTGTACGGAACTCATTGGTCACATCGGCACCCGATTTCAGGTCGAGAGTGAGTTTGTTTTTCCAGAGATTGATATTGAGTCCGATATTGCCGAAGAGCCTGTCCTTGTCCTGGGTATTAGGCATCGCATACAAAATACGGTAAGGGTTATAGTAATTGTTCTTGCCGACAAGCATGTCGGTATCGCTCGTGAAAGTCTCTTTGTTCCAACGTCCCTGGAAATACTCGTCCTTGTAGTTCTTCATAGAGATGTTTGTCGAGTTCCAGACAAGCTGATAGACTACGGAGTTGTTCGAATAGCCGGTCGACGGCATATTGTCTGAGTCAGTCATGAAGTAGTTCACATTGGCAGTGAGCTTGATATACTTGTTGACCTGGCTCTTGACAGCGAGTGAAACAGATTTTCTCTTGTAGCCGGTGTTAGGCAGGATATATTCGTTCTTGGTGTTCTTGAATGAGAGACGCACGGAGGTTCCTTTACCGTTGCCGCCTTCGATGGAAACGGAATTGTCCCATGTCCAACCAGTACGGAAAAGTCCTGAGTACCAGTCATCCTTATAGGTCCAAGGAGTCCTGTGGGCCAAACCGGTGGCATAATCCATACCATCCTGCTGGAAGCGCATCTTGCTGGCATCGTACTTTTCACCGAATGCATAACGGCTGTAGTTACGAGGCAGGCCTTCCACGTTGTGCTCCGCGTTGAAGAAGTTGTATTCATTCAAGCCGAGGTCGGAACCTGAACCGTATTCCGTCTGGAAATCAGGCCAATATCCTGCCACGTCAGCTGTGAATTGAGATGAATAGGTCACGCCGATACCTTTGGCCGTAGAACCTGACTTGGTGGTAATGATGACTGCGCCGTTACCTGCACGTGAACCGTAGAGGGCTGTGGCAGCAGCACCTTTGAGGACCGTAACTGATTCAATATCATCAGGATTGAGGTCAGATGCACCGTCACCGAAGTCGATCGGGTTGTCCTGGTTGGTATATCCGGAACCGGATGCATTGGAAATCGTACCGGATGTGATAGGAATTCCGTCCACGACGTAAAGCGCCGAGCTGTTGCCGTCCAGGGAGGATTCACCACGGACTACCACCTTGGTGGAACCGATAGGGCCGGATGCCTTGTTGAATTGCACGCCGGCTACTTTTCCTTCCATACCGCTGAGCCAGTTGGAGTTCTGCACATTGTTAAGGTCTTCTCCGGTCACTTCCGTAGCGGCATAACCGAGAGAGCGTTTTTCTCGTTTCATACCCAGTGCGGTCACGATTACCTCGCTGAGCTGTTCAGAATCCGGTTTGAGAATGATGTCATAAACCGAAGATTTGGAAACCGTGACGTTCTGTGTCTTGTAGCCCATGAACTGGACACTCAACACGTCACCTTCCTTGGCATTGACGGAAAATTTTCCGCTGCCGTCAGTGATTGTAGCTACATTCTTGCCTTCGACAACGACTGTAGCTCCAGCCATAGGCTGGGTCTTATCTGTGTCGTAAACCGTACCGCGGATCTGGCTCTGCGCATGTAGGGAGAAACTTCCTCCTACGAGCATCAGGACAGAAGCGACTGCAGTCAGCAACGACTTTCCATAAGAGTTGAACATATTGATGCGTTTTATTGGTTTGTATTATTATGTATACTGTTTCAAAATGCTGTTTCAAGCATCTGACATGCTATGCGTGTGTGAGGTTTATTTATAAGCATCGGTCGAGAATTCTTTCGGACGTTTCATAGTCTCGGTGTAGACATTTCCGAATTCGTCGGTGACCTTGATGTCGATGGTGGATGTCGCTGATGATGCTTTCACCTTGAACATGTGGTAGTTCATAGTCGTGGTAAAGGCCGGCGTTTCAGTAATCGAGGAATTATTGAAACGCTTGGCTGTCAATGCCGCGATATGAAGAGGGTCATAGCCCTTCACGCGCGTACTTGTGAGCGTCTTGCCGTTCTCCTTGATTTCTATCTGCCATTTCGGATTCCAGTTCCAGATGTTTATAAGCACCTCATTTTTGGAGTTTTTAGGATAGGCATCAGTATATTTCTCGAAATCCGATTTTAATGCTGCCGGCACTTTAGGAGCATCTTTCTCGACAGTGAACCAGACATTGTTCAGGTCATAGGATCGGAACTGCTCATTCGCATCGCGTCCGGTGCCCTTGTAGCGCCATTTCTTGTCCGTGCCGGTGATATCCCAGACGGAATATCCGCCAGGTGCGCCGTCGGTGCATATATGAATGCCCGGTGTGAGATATCCCGACCACCACCATGAAGCGCAGACTGCACCGGCATTGTGCTCATAGATGCCGATGCCTTCAGAGGATTTTTTGTCCACGTTATAAAGCACATGGGTGTGTCCGGTTACGAAATCCACCTTGTAGCCCTTGAATTTGGAGACAAGCGTCGCGGAGTTATTCAAGTAATAATCATTTACATTCTTCTTAGTCTCTTTCGCATAAACCGGCGCATGGGAAGTAACTATGACCGGTGTCGTCTGGGAAACGTAGGAAAGATCTTTCGCGAGCCATTTCAACTGCTCATCCGTAACCTCGGACCTGTATGCGCGCTCCGGTTTGGCGGAAGCCACTCCCCCGACATTGGTACAGAGGATATCATCGAGCACGATGTAATGCACGTCGCCGATATTGAATGAATAATAGGTCGGGGCAATGTCTTTCACGTATTCGACCACAGTATTGAAGTCGCCGTCCTTGCACATGTCATGGTCATGGTTTCCGATAGTGTGGAAGAACTGGACTTGCTTCGCAGCATTCTTGAAATAATAATTTACGCTTTTCAGGTACTGAGGGAAGTAGTACTTCCTGGAATACCAATAAAGGTCCCAGGTCATGTCACCGAGCGTGATGACGTAGGACTTGACGTCGTCATCCATTATATCCGCCTTGACTTCTTTCATGCAGTTGTCAAACTGGTTCAAATCGTTCGTCCTGTCAGCCAGATGCATGTCGCCGAGGAAATACACACGATATTTTTCCTGATTAACCTTTACGAGGTTGAAATCGTGACGTTCCGCCTTATCGGCTTTCTCGGTCAATGTCGCATGGAACTGAGGAAGCACGCCTTCGGAGCCCACCTCATAACCCTTTGGAATAGAAATGAATACATAGCCCCATTTCTTCGCGGATTTAAACTGATAGACGCCGTCCTTGTCCGTTTTCACCACTTCGACGCCGTCCGAAACGACCACGTCCGCCAGCCCTTCGCCGTCGCAATGGACCACGCCGTACACGTTATTGCCGCCGGTCGGCTCAATGTCGACCACATCGAAGATTATGTCAATGTTTATGTAGCCGACGATTTTAGTCCGGGAATTCCTGCGGACCAGCATTTCGTAGCGTCCGGTGGTGACTTTCGGGTCCAATGTAAATGTGAAACTGCCTTTGTCTATGGACTTGATCTGATTGTCGAAGCTTTCCGCGGTATTCATCAGCACGATTACGTCGCCCTCCTCAGGTCCATGACTTCCTACGACCTTCAATGTCACGTCTCCGCCTTTTTTCGCGCTTACGGAGTTTTCCAATATTATACCGGAGACATTGATCGGAGTGCCGTCAGGATTATCAGGAGTTTCTTTGGTGCCGTCACAGCCCGAGAATACCACCATGGACAAGGTGGTTAAGAAAACGACAAGAATTCGTTTTAGCGTTTCGTTTCGAAAGTATTTCATATTCGTTATGTTCGTATTCCATAGTTAATCGGTTTACATTTCGAAACAAAGGTAGTACAAAAAAAGATTTCCCACAAAAAAAATTAGAGATGACCAATCATTCATTCTTGGTCATCTCCTCTGGAGCGGAAAACGGGGTTCGAACCCGCGACCTTCGGCTTGGGAAGCCAACACTCTACCAACTGAGCTATTTCCGCAACTCGACCGTAATTCATCCGGTCATCTCTGCAAATATAGTCATTAAAATCCGTTTCGCAAGATTTTTTCTCACGAACTTCAAACCGCCATCAGTTCCGCTTCACTCAAGGACATAGTCGGTGACGTTGCGGAGGCCGGGGATGCCGAAGTAGGATTCCACTATGTTGCCTTTCAGATATACCTTGCGTTTCAGGTTTTCGGGATTGTCGGCAAGGTTCAGGGCGTCGCGGATGTCCCCTTTCGGAAGACTGACGGAAAGGCACGACTCTTTGTCGGATACAGAGGTCCTGCCGGCAATCGCGATATTCGTATCGGAAGAAAACGGCTCGTCGAATGATATGGAAGCGGATGTCATGTCCCCACCGACGATGTAGCCATAAACCCAGACGCCATCCGCCCCGATCTCCGATTTCGCCTGCGTCACGTTATATGCGGTCTTATAGGTGTTGCCGGAAGCGTTTCCCGATGAAGTTCCGCCCGACGACGATCCCCCGCCGATTACATAATTATCATACAGCCAAGTCCTGGATGTATCCACGTCTATATGTATCCTGCCTTCGGAAGACGACTGTGCAGGCGACGGAGCGGAAACATTGACAGTCAATACTTGTCTGGCTTTCAATGTCTTGGTAAACAACGTCTTGTCTGTTCCGGCATTGTTCAGGACAAGGGACACTTTGCCGGGGTTGAAGTAGACTATCCGCTTTTCCGAATACCCGTACATGAGCTTGCCGTCTGAAGATTTCAGGAACAGGACGCCGTCAGGATAGCTTTTGAGGAAATTCGAAGCCACCTTGAGACGAAGCCCGGCATTGACCTGCTCACAAGAGAGATATACATCTGACACTTTGCCAGACTTCACTACCACGCATTGCTCATCGCCGTAAAGCGGGGCGGAGAAAGCCGGCTTGGTGAATTTCCCGGAGCGCACCGATATGTTATAGGTGCCCGATTTGACCAATAGCTTTTCAGGAGAATCCCCATACTTTCCGTCATATACAGTCTCGCCGCCGGAGCCGGTAATTTTCAGCAGGAACTCGCTGGTATCCGGTATGTTTTCGGTCGCCTTGGTCTGTTCATAGGAGTATTCCGAAAAATGAATGCAAAGAGTTCCTTCTCCTCCTTCAGCATCCAGCTGAACCCGTCGGCATGAGACGGGGATGACAATCATAGACAAATAAATGAGCCCGCAAGCCAGCTGCGCCGCCACATCGGAAAAAATAGTTTTATTCATGATTCTGATAGTATTTGTTTTGGCGGCGAATGTATCGGAATTTCCGAAAACTCCATTAAAAAAACATAAAAAACTGTGTGACAAATTTATAACACAAAATAATTTGGATTAATTTTATGATTCTTAACTGAAGTCTGCAAAGTATTCATTAGATTACCGGTTTTTTCCATCGGTAAAAACCCACGATTTTATACAAAAATTCACGGGGCCGCCGCAATCGCTGCGACTTGCCCCGCTACTTAACCTAAACTTAAACTATGAAAAACTTCGCTGCAAATATAACACTTTTTATTTAATTGTTTTATCTACACGAATTTTAGCATATTTAAGCAGTAATATTTTTTCACCGAAAGAATCGAACAATATCTTGGCTTTCAAATCCATCCCGGTTCCGGTAATCTGCCGGATAACGCCATAGCCGAATCTATTGTGCTCAATACGCTGTCCGACTTTCAGTTCCAACACCGATACCGGAGAAAAATCAGCATCCGGCGTACGTGGAGCGGCAGACACTGGTTTTCTGTCAGGAATCGCAGCCGGCCTCAACGGACGCCCGGTAACAGGAGACACCGGGGCAGCACGTTTTTCAGTAACTACGGCACCGGATGTGCCATACCTGTTGTTGTATGCAGTCTCACGGGAACGTCCACCGCCGGAATTGCCGACATTGAAACGAGAGCCGAAACCGCGGAAACCGCCGGATTCCTGTACGTTCACGTCCTCATCATCCGATATAGGGTTGTCCACATACCGTCTGTCAATTTCTTTCACGAAGCGGCTCGGAGAATTCTGTTCATGCTTTCCGTTACGCATTCTAGTCGCCGCAAATGAAAGATTCACAGCTACTTTCGCCCTAGTAAGAGCCACATAGAACAGCCTTCGTTCTTCCTCTATCTGAACAGGATCGGAAAACATTCCGCCGGAAGGGAAAATATTTTCCTCCATACCTGCGACATATACATAAGGGAACTCCAGACCTTTGGACGAATGCACCGTCATCATCGTAATCTTATTGGAAACGTCCTCATCATCAGACACATCCACGGCACTAAGGAGCGATACGTCCTCCAGGAAATCGCCCAATGTAACCAAAGGCAACTCACTATCCTGTATTGCATCTACATCTTCCACATTTCCTTCCGCCAACAATTCCTCCCTATACTGATTCTGCCTGTCCTCGACAAAACTCTGCACGCTGTTCAGCAATTCTTCAATATTCGCCGCACGGGATTGACTTTCAATGGAATTGTCATTCTTGAATGAAGCATAGAGCCCGGACTGCTTGGAAAGCATGTCCGCTACAGTGAACGCATCTTCTTTCGTCAATGCAGCATTGGCCATGGCCATCATATTCTTGAACGCCATGATTCTGCCGGCAGCAGCGGACTTTATGCCGGCCGACTCCAGAATTGTCGGCTCACAAGCATTGAAAAGCGATAATCCGCGCGAGCGGGCAGCATTGACAAGAGCCTCCTCGGATGTTGCGCCGATTCCTCTTGCGGGGGTATTGAGCACGCGGCGGAAGGACTCGTCGTCATTCGGATTGACCGCGAGTTTCAGGTACGCCATCATGTCCTTCACCTCGGCTCTTTCGAAGAAAGAATTGCCGGAGTAGATCTGGTACGGGAGATTCCGCTTGCGCAATGCCTCCTCGAGTGCGCGCGACTGGGAATTCGTCCTGTACAGGATCGCAAAGTCCTGATACTGACAATGATCCTTTTCCATTCGGGCGATGATTGATGAGGCTATGAGGATGGCTTCTTCCTGCTCCGTATATGCCTTGATCAAATGGATCTTGTCCCCTTCCGGCCCCTTGGAAAAGCATGTTTTCGGGATTCGGGAAGAGTTTTTCTCGATTACCGAGTTCGCGGCATCCACGATTACCTGCGTCGACCTGTAGTTCTGCTCCAGACGGAACAGCTTGCAGTCCGGATAATCCTTCCTGAAGTTCAGGATATTCTCGATTCTGGCGCCGCGGAATGCATAAATCGACTGGGAATCATCCCCGACGACACAGATGTTGCGATGGAATTGGCTCAACTTCTTCAGAATCAGATATTGGGCCGAATTGGTATCCTGATACTCGTCCACGAGAATGTAGTCGAACCGGGATGCGATGTCTTTCAGCGCGGCAGGATTGTCACGGAACAATATGTTCATGTTCAGCAAGATATCGTCGAAATCCATCACGCCGGCCTGCTTGCATTTCGCCGCATAGAGCATATAGATGTTGCAAATTTCAGGCTTCTTCGCATGGGTGTCATTGATGATAGCCTGGGCATCCTTTTTATATACTTCAGGCGTGACGAGGTTGTTTTTCGCCATGGATATGCGGCCGAGCACATCCTTCGGCTTGTAGACCTTGTCGTCAAGTTTCAATTCCTTCAGGCACGACTTTATGGCACTGATGGAATCACTGGTATCATAGATTGTAAATCCGGAAGGATATCCGAGGCATTCTGCATATTCTCTCAAGAAACGGATGAAAACCGAGTGGAACGTCCCCATGTACAGACGACGGGCCTTGCGGTCCCCTACCATTGCGGCAATTCTCTCTTTCATCTCAGCAGCAGCTTTCTTGGTGAATGTCAATGCCAGAATCCTGTCAGGCTCTCCACCGTTTTCCAGGATATAGGCGATCCTGCCTGTAAGAACCCTGGTTTTTCCCGCTCCCGCGCCGGCAACTATGAGTACCGGCCCCTCTGTCTGGCTCACTGCAGCTCTCTGCTGACCATCAAGCCCCTCTAATATAGCACGATTGTTTTCCATAATGGGAGCGAAATTACGAAAATTTTCAGTATATTCGCGCCGGAAATCCGAAATACTATTAAAGGTTACCTATAATGTCAAACAACATCGATTTGAAAGGAGGGCTGAACATTCCTATTTCCGGAACAGCGGCCCAGAAAACCAAGAAGACTGTCGTGCCTGACGTTATCGCTGTGAAACCTACTGATTTCAAGGGGCTTATTCCTAGGCTTCTTGTAAAGGAAGGCGATAAGGTTCTGGCAGGTTCACCTGTCTTGGCGGACAAAAAGAATCCTGACATCCTCTTCACGTCTCCGGTAAGCGGAACCGTGACAGAAATCGTCAGAGGAGAAAAAAGGAAGTTGCTTGAGGTAAGAATCAAGGCTGACGCCCAGCAGGAATTCGTCGATTTCGGCGTACACAAGCCATCAGAAATGGCTGCTGCCGACATCAAGGCGCTTCTGCTTCAGAGCGGTCTTTGGCCTTCTCTTATCCAGAGGCCGTACGGCATCCTCGCGGATCCGGCAATCTCGCCTAAAGCCATCTTCGTATCAGCATTTACAACCGCTCCGCTTGCGGCTGTCCCTGAATTCGCATTCAAGGACGAAATCGCAAACATCCAGACCGGTATCAATGCTCTCGGCAAACTTACGGACGGCGGCGTACATTTCTCGCTTTGCAGCGACAATTACTCCGGCACCCCGCTCCACAAGATCGAGAACGTTATCCAGCATGTGTTCAGCGGAAAACATCCTGCAGGCAATGTAGGAGTACAGATCAGCCACATCTCCCCTATCATGAAGGGTGACACGGTATGGACAGTATCGCTTCTGCTTCTCGCCGCTATCGGAAAGCTCTTCAACACAGGCAAGTACAACATGGCCAGAAAGGTTGCCGTAACAGGTCCTAAGGCTATCGAGCCTGCTTATGTAGACGCACTTCCGGGCATCGGCATGAAGGATCTCAAGGAGTTCTATGACAACTCTGCAAAAGACATGAGATTCGTGAGCGGTGATGTCCTCACAGGAACAAATGTCGGAGAAAACGGTTTCCTCGGCTTCTTCGACAATCAGGTGACACTTCTCCACGAAGGCACTGAAAGAGAGGTCCTCGGTTGGGCCAAGCCGTTCAGATTCGGCAAATTCAGCTCAAGCCGCACTTATTTCTCTTGGCTCTGCCCTAAGAAGACATACGACATGGACACCAACACAAACGGCGGTCCTCGTGCATTCGTGATGTCTGACGTATACAAGAAGGTGCTGCCTATGGACATTTTCCCTGTATACCTCATCAAGGCATGTCTTGCAGGTGATATTGACAAGATGGAGCAGTTCGGCATCTACGAAGTACTGCCGGAGGATCTCGCACTCTGCGAGTATGTGGATCCTTCTAAGAACGACATCCAGGCCATGATAGAAAAAGGCATTGACCTTATGATTAAGGAAATGGCATAAACTAACGGAAGTTATGGAAGATTCAAAAAATACAACTCAGCCGGGCCTTTTCGAAAGGGGCGGCAAACTTGGATTCCTTCATTCCAGCGTTGACGCATTCGACACATTCCTTCGTGTGCCGGGAACGGTCACCAGCAAGGGAGCGCATGTCAGAGATGCCGTGGACCTGAAGAGAATCATGATCATCGTTGTAGTCGCGTTGATTCCGGCAGCATTGTTCGGAATGTGGAACGTGGGCTACCAGCATTGTCTCGCAACAGGAGAAACTTGGGGTCTGTTCCAGAATTTCTGGTATGGTTTCCTCAAAGTTCTTCCTCTTTATATTGTAGCATACGTGGTCGGTCTCGGCATCGAGTTCGCTTCTGCCCAGATCCGCAACGAGGAAGTCAACGAGGGTTATCTCGTTTCCGGAATGCTCATTCCTCTCATTGTTCCTGTAGATGTTCCGCTGTGGACTCTCGCTATCGCAGTAGCGTTCGCAGTACTCTTCGGCAAGGAGGTTTTCGGCGGTACCGGTATGAACTTCCTGAACCCGGCTCTTCTCTGCCGTGCGTTCTTGTTCTTCGCTTATCCTAGCAAGATGTCAGGATCAAGTGTCTGGGTATCATTGAAAAACGGTGAAAGCCTCATCGACGGCGCTACCGGTGCCACCCCGCTTTCATTCGCATCTGAAGGCCTCGACGCAATGAACAATGCCGGCGTACAGTACGGCATGTCAGCATGGGACATGTTCGCAGGTCTCGTTCCTGGTTCAGTTGGTGAGACTTCAGTGATTGCCATCCTCATCGGCGCAGTCATCCTGCTCTGGACTGGTGTCGCAAGCTGGAAGATCATGGTTTCATCTGTAGCCGGAGCCCTCTTCGTAGGCTGGCTCGGAAACTTCTTCGGAGCTACCACCGTTCCTGCTTACTATCAGCTCATCATGGGCGGTTTCGCATTCGGTACAGTATTCATGGCAACAGACCCTGTAACGTCTGCACAGACAGAGTGCGGCAAGTGGATCTACGGATTCCTTATCGGTGCTCTCTGCGTGATCGTGAGACTGTTCAACCCTGGATATGCTGAGGGAATGATGCTCGCCATCTTGCTGATGAATACATTTGCACCGCTCATTGACCACTACGTCACAGACGCTGCGATCTCAAGAAGAGCCAAGAAAGTTAAAATCGCATAATATATCAAGGTATGAATACTAACGGAAATATATATACAGTCATCTATACGACAGTTGTCGTAGTGGTTGTAGCTGCGGTTCTTGCGTTCGTCTCTGAGACTCTCAAGCCGAAGCAGGATGCCAATGTGAAGGCTGACGCCATCAGCCAGATGCTTACAGCCAGCAAGTTCTATGAAAAGAGCGAGCTCGACGCAATGAGCAACGAGCAGAAGATCGACGCATACAAGGCTGTCGCAAAGTCTTCTGTCATCGTCAATACCGAAGGTCAGGAGTGCGGCACGCTGGATCTCTCCAAGCAGGAGATCTACACGACCAGCCAGCTCAAGGCCCAGGACAAACGTATCAAGGACCTTCTCAAGAATGGTACAGCTGATTTGAAACTGCCTGTTTTCGTTTTCGAAAAAGACGGACAGACTGTCACAGTAATTCCTTGCTACGGAGCAGGTCTCTGGGGACCTATCTGGGGCTACCTTGCTCTCAATGAAGATTTCCAGACCATTCGTGGAGCATATTTCGATCACGCGAGCGAGACTCCTGGTCTTGGTGCCAAGATCAAGGACGATCCTTCCTTCAGAGCAGAATTCGAAGGCAAGAAGATTGACTTCGAAGATGAGGAGGCATTCCGCGTAGTCAAAGGCGGCGCTCCTGCAGGCAAGGAGAATGCGGTAGACGCCATTTCCGGCGCTTCCATCACCAGCCATGCACTGGGAGTTTCCATCGACAATTGGCTTCAGGCATACAAGCCGTTCCTCAAAGCTGCTGCCGCCAAGGCAGTTCAGCCATCAGAGGTGGAGAATGCAGCTGATTCCCTCTGTGTTTCAGCAGATTCACTTGCAATCGCCAAATAATGAGGAGGAAATAAAATGAATGCAAAACTTAAAGAAACAATATTGAATCCGATTCTCAAGGGCAATCCTATCACTGTCCTCGTGCTCGGTATCTGTTCCTCATTGGCTGTAACCGTACAGATGAAGGGAGCCTTCGTTATGGGTCTTTCCGTAATCGTCGTTACAGCACTTTCGAACTTCATCGTGTCTCTGATGAGGAATTCAATTCCTAACAGAGTCCGTATCATCGTACAGCTCGTAGTTGTGTCGCTGATGGTAATCCTCGTGGACCAGTTCCTCAAGGCATACGCATACAGCATTGAGACTCAACTTTCAGTGTATGTAGGACTTATCATCACCAACTGTATCGTCATGGGCCGTATTGAGGCTTTCGGTCTCGGCAACAAACCGATTCCTTCACTTCTCGACGGTCTTGCAAACGGAGCCGGATATGCCATGATCCTTCTTATCGTGGCTTTCTTCCGAGAACTGTTCGGTTCAGGAACCCTCTTCGGATTCCAGGTAATCCCGCAGTGCTTCTACGACGCAGGTTATATGAACAACGGACTTGTGATTCTTCCTCCTGTAGCACTCATCCTGCTCGGATGTATCGTATGGGTACAGAGAAGCATCCAGAAAGATCTTCAGGAGAAATAACAACTAACACGCAAGTAATATGGAATATATAAGCTTATTCGTAAAGTCAATTTTCGTTGACAATATGATTTTTGCATACTTCCTCGGTATGTGCTCATACCTGGCAGTATCTAAAAATGTGAAGACAGCTTCCGGACTTGGTGCGGCTGTTATCTTTGTGCTCTTGGTCACATTGCCTATCAACTACCTTCTGAACACTTACGTGCTCAGTCCCGGAGCTTTGAGCTGGCTCAGCCCAAGCCTCGCAAACGTTGACCTCAGCTTCTTGAGTTTCATCACATTCATCGCTGTCATTGCAGCCATCGTGCAGCTTGTCGAGATGATTGTCGAGAAATTCGCACCGACTCTCTACTCCGAGCTCGGTATCTTCCTGCCGCTTATAGCTGTGAACTGCGCTATCCTCGGCGGTGCGCTCTTCATGCAGCAGAAAGATTTCGTCAATGTCGGTGAAGCTACCGTATACGCTCTCGGTTCAGGTATCGGCTGGTTCCTCGCTATCGTGACACTCGCTGCCATCAGAGAGAAGATGTCATACTCGAATGTACCTGCACCTCTCAAGGGTATCGGTATCACATTCATCACCGTAGGTCTCATGGCCATGGCGTTTATGACATTCATGGGTATTTCACTTTAATAGGAGACTTGAAAGATGAATGAAATTACTCTTACAATTATAGCCTCTGCAGCAACCATTACCTTGGTTACGCTGATTTTGGTGGTTTTGCTGCTGTGGGTTAAGACAAAACTGACCCCAAGCGGTACAGTTAAGATTGACATCAACGGAGGAAACAAGGTCCTCGAAGTAGCTCCAGGCAATTCACTTATGGGTGCTCTTGCAGAGGAGAAGATTTTCCTGCCTTCTGCCTGCGGCGGTAAAGCAAACTGCGGACAGTGCAAGGTCAGAGTTCTTGAGGGCGGCGGCAATATCCTGCCTACCGAAACCGGTTTCTTCAACAGGAAGCAGATTAAGGACAACTGGAGACTCGGTTGTCAGGTCAAAGTCAAGGAAGACCTCAAGATCGAGGTTCCTGAGTCAGTACTCAGCGTGAAGAAGGTAGAGTGCGAGGTTATCTCTAACCACAACGTGGCTACCTTCATCAAGGAATTCACAGTCAAACTTCCTGAAGGTGTGCATCTTGATTTCAAATCAGGTGAGTACATCCAGATTGATATTCCTCAGGGAACATTCAATTTCAGCGATATTGACGTAGATCCTGAGTACAAGGCAGACTGGGAGCACTTCAAGTTCTTCGACCTCAAGTGCGTAAACCCTGAACCTACAATGAGGGCATATTCAATGGCCTCTTATCCTGCTGAGGGCGATATCATCAAGCTTAATGTACGTATCGCTACCCCTCCGTTCGACAGGTCTGCTCCTAAGGGAAGCAACAAGCTTCTGCCTGTAAACCCTGGTATCGGTTCTTCATATATCTACACCCGTCACCCTGGTGACAAGGTTATGATTTCCGGTCCGTTCGGTGAATTCCTTCTTCCTAAGGATGATCCGGATTCACAGGAATACATCTTCGTCGGCGGTGGTGCAGGTATGGCTCCTCTCAGAAGCCACATCATGCACTTGTTCAAGACTCTCAAGACCAAGAAGCAGGTCAACTTCTTCTATGGTGCACGTAGCTTGAAAGAGGCATTCTATCTCGAAGACTACGCTGAAATCGAGAAAGAGTTCCCTAACTTCCACTTCCACCTTGCTCTCGACCGTCCGGATCCGGTAGCAGATGCAGCAGGAGTCAAGTACGTAGCCGGTTTCGTCCACAATGTAATGTACGAGACCTACCTGAAGGAGCATGACACACCTGAAGATATCAAATATTTCATGTGCGGTCCTCCTATGATGGTGAAATCAGTCAACACATTGCTTGACAGTCTTGGAGTTCCACCTGAGAATGTCCTTTATGACAATTTTGGAGGTTAATCTCCTTCATATAACTAGAAAAAGCCGTTTGGAAGCAGTTCCAGACGGCTTTTTTGTATGTATATAGTGGTGTTAAATATCGATTTTTTATCAATTACAATTTTGTCACATGACATAAAAATCATAAAAATGTGACATGCGTAAGTCCACATTTCCATTAAAATACGAAAACGTCGGAATACCTTTGCCTTCGAAAAAACTCGATACAATGGAAAAGAAAAGACTCATATTGAAAGGCCGGCGACACAAAACAAGACCTTGCTTAACCCTTAACAATCATCCCTTGGCCATTCTGGCCGTTTGGTTTATCTTGCTATCTTCCCTGCCGGCCTTTTATTCTTGCAGTCGACACGGAGACGCGTTTGAAGATACAGATCTGAAGGAGTGCACAGTCTGCCTCAAATCTGCTGACGTAGACAAGATTTCCGGGCTGGACGTATTCTTCTTCAACGATGACAGGCTCAGAAAACTCGACTCTTGGCAGCACCTGGATTCAGCAGGAAGCGGAACAGTGGAATGCGCCTCAAGACAAGGAAAGAAAATCGTCGTGGCGATTGCCAATGCCCGTCTTACAGATGAAGAATGCAGAAAGATACGTTCATACGAAGACCTTGGAGGTCTGCATGCAGAACTACAGTCGGACAATCCTGATTCTCCCATAATGAGCGGAGAAGGAAAGGTCTCTGCCGGGAACGGGAGATATTCAGAAATCGTGATGGAACCGCTGCTGTGTGAAATTGTATTGAACAGTATAAGCTGCGACTTCCACCTGCGGCCTTATGCCGGAAAAATGCTGGAAAACGTAAGAGTATATCTGACCAATGTCAGCGGCAGGATGCCATACATCGGGCACGCGCCCGCTGCTCCTGAAAGCATATTGAATCATGGGCATATCTCAAATGAGGATATTAGCAAGTTCGAGGGCAAATGCTTAATCTACAATGAAATGACAGATATCGGCGAATCAGTAGTCTACCCGGAAATAAAGCTATATTGTTACGAAAATCTTGTCCTCGAAGAGGGGCTGGCAACGCCTTTCACACGCCTGGTGATCGAGGGTGAACTCGATGGAAAGAAAACATATTATCCTCTGAATATCAATCGCGGACTATGGAGCGACGGAGAGAGCAACGGACTTGCGCGTAACCGCTCGTACACCTACGACATAACTTTGACAAGGCGCGGTGTCAATGACCCTGACAACGCAATAGAAATGCAGGAGGTCCAATGCAACTTCCAGGTCAAGCCTTGGAAAGACAAGGAACGAAGGACAATAACTTTCTGATAATCGAGATACTATGAAGAAGCATATTACATACATGATTCTATGTATGCTGTCGGCAGCATGCAGCAGAACGGCAACGACACCTGAATACGGCATGGTTTCCATAGCATTCACTCCGGGAATCCTGCATACCAAGACCTACGACCCGGAAGAGAACAAGATCAGTGATCTGAACGTATTCATATTCGATGAAAACGGAATTCTGGAAGAGTCCCGATATCTGCAACGTTCAGGCCTTCAGAGCGACGGAAATACGGTATTCTGCAACATGCGATGTATCCGCAACACGGAATTACAGGTTTTCGCATGTGCCAACGTGGGCTTCAGGATCAATGAGATAAACGATATTGATGACCTGAACAAGTTCCGGTACCATATGTCGTATCCGGACGAATACAGCAGGGGCATACCGATGAGCGGCAGCAGCGGAAAAGTAAAAGTCAACAATGAGAAGAACAGCATTGTCGTGAAAATGGAAAGGCTGATGTCGCGGATATCGGTTTCCGTGGACCGCAGGGCATTGAAAAAGAATGTCAGATTCAATGTCAGGAGCATACGCATCGGAGGATGTCCGAAATCGGCGAACATGTTTGCCAGAAGCAAAGCAGAAGGCAAAGGAGACACATTCGGACAGGGATTCATGAAACGGTATGCAGAGACGGACGACCTCAACATTGACGAGACTGCCGGTGTAAGTCGGGAAGTGGACGTCTTTATGCTGGAAAACATGCAGGGAAACCTTCTTCCCGGTGCCAAGACGGAAGCCGACAAGGTATTGGACCTTTCCGATGCATTGTCCGAAGTCTGTTCCTATATCGAAATGAAGATTGAGTACAAGTCGGATTCGCTATACAGCAGACCGGAAGAATATCTGACATACAGATTCTATCTCGGAGACAGTCCGTCAAATTTCGATGTGGAGAGGAATTGTCATTACCACCTGACCGTAAAGCCGATAGGAGCCGGGGTCCCGGAAAGTTCATGGCGAGTGGACAAAAGCGGACTGGCGGCATACGGAACGACCAGCATAAAGCTTCATCCGGGAAATTACATTGAAGGAAAAGTCGGGGACAAAGTTCATTTGTGGGCAGAAACCGACCCTGCAGGAGCCCGGTTGACATTCGGCAAGGAGGAATTGGAATATGACAAGAGCCGCGGACTATATGACTATACTATGGACAGGGACGGACATGGGGTCACGCTTCACCTGAAGAACAAAGGAAGCGGCATAGTTTACATCGAAGCCGGGGCCCCGGTAAGTGATGCCGCAATGGCAGTAATCGTTATCAATTGAAATGAACGGTATGAGAAAGATATTGACATGGATGGCAGTATGCTGTTTCATATTGTCATGCAGCGCTCTGCCACAGGCGCTGCCGGAGGATTCATGCGCCGTCATTTCCGGAAAGACGAAAGCCGTGAGTTTCGGTGATGAAGCTGTTGATGACTTCGTGTTCGGTCTTTCCGTGCACTTGGGAAATCAGGAGCCATATTCGGCTGATTACATATGGAATACCAGAGTATCGGCGAGAGACGGAATATGGAAAACAGATGACGTTATCTATTGGATGTCAACGGTACCACTCAGATTCTATGCATATATGCCATACATGAATCCGACTGTTCCGAATGAATTCATGACAATATCCTCCGCAGGAGAAGTTCCTGAGCTCCAATACAATGCTTCAGTCAATGCCGGACAGCATATTGATCTCCAGGTGGCAGAAGACATCAAGGAGAACGGCGTCGCAGAATTGAATTTCAGACATATTCTGGCATGTATAAGGATCGTCAAAGGAGGCGATTTTTCGGAAAATGCAGAAATTGAAGAAGTCCGTGCTTCCGGGATTATAGGAAACGGAAGCTATAATATGGTTTCCGGGACATGGAGACTGGGAATCGGGCCAGGCACATTCAGGAGTTCAGGGATTACCGAACCGTTCATGTTCCCGCCACAAGAAATTCCGGACAAGTCCGCTGCCGAGTTGGAAATCATTGTAAATGACCAAGGAAGACGGATAAAAGGGAACATTCCACTTTCCGGTACGCGGCTGGAAGAAGGGCTTCTCTATACGTACAAGATATCATATATAGCCGGCAGGATTACTGCCGCGGCCACGGAACCTGTGATTCCGGGAAATACATACTACATGGACGAAAGGTCCGAAGACAACACGACTGAAAATGATTACATACCATGAAAAGACTTACAGTTTTCACATTGATTGCAGTTTCAATGCTTCCGGCATGTACCAATGAAGCATTGCAGGAAAAAGCTGCAAATCAGAATTATAGCTTTACAGCCCGGACAGATGCGGGCATCAAGACAAGGACATGTCTGGGAGAGGTCTTGTCAAATGAGACATATCCCCTGCTCTGGGAAAAGGGAGACAGGATCATAATCGCTCCATCCGGAAAGCCGGCAACTTCGTATTACGAGACGCAGGGCCAGGACAACGATGTGGCTGAATTCCGTTTCATCAGCGGTTTGGACGGCAATGCAATGCCTCCTGAAAATACAGCACTGACTGCACTTTATCCGGCGGATGCCTACAAGTTTACAGATGGCAAGCACACAATCAACATACCTGAAAACCAGACATATAGAAAAAACGACATCAGTTCCGGAACAATGCCTATGATTGCCGGGGCGACTTCCAGGGAGCTGTCCTTCCGAAACGTGTGCGGCATTCTCAGGCTTCGCCTGAACACTCTCGAACAAGACATAAGATTGAGTACAATAAAGGTCGCAGCGGATAAGGGGCTCGCCGGTCCGATTGCGACATTCGAAGGAACTGACGTGACATGGAACAATCCGGACAGCGAAACAGGACACGGCATAACACTTTCATGTGACGGCATCGCACTATCGCCTGAGCCGGAAGACTTCTACATTGTCTTGCCGCCTGGAAATTATAGCGGGTTCAAGATCCAACTGGAAACAGAAGGCCTGGACAAAAAGTCATATCGAATGGACGAAGTGCTTGAAATAGAGCGTTCTGCCATCACTACCGTCAATCTCGACCTGGCACAGTTCCATGGCGGCAGTATGGAAGATGTGACGGATGGAGACAAACACCACGCATTGACGGAACTGGGATACGGACTCGAATGTGAGGAAAAATCCATCTATGTCTTCAAGGAAGGCGGCTCAGGTTCGACTTTGGTGAAAAGTTACGTGGGTGCCAGCTATTCGGATGGCCAGAGCAGCATGAAAAGCCTTCCATGGACGGCTACATTCAGCACAGACGACGGAGCCACATGGGACAGCACGGTACCTGAAATGTTCACGGAATTCACGACGCATGGTGATGGTGACATCGCCGGAGACCTGCTGCAATATTCCATATCACCCAGCAACATTGACAGGGTATGCCTGGTAAAACTGAAACAGGATGACAGCGGGAAAGAAAAGGACCTCCGTATCGCGCAATACACCAACGTGCTCGTTCTCACATACGACACATTCAAAGCCGATGAGAGGCATAACGTATGCTACTCAAAAGATCATGCTCTATTGTCAGTCATATATGAAGACGGTACTGAAGAATTCGTTCCGGAAAAATATGACAACATACGCGTGGGCCATGTATTCCCGGAGCCCGGACGACATGTCGTAAAACTACGGTTAAGCAATACCGCAACTACATTGGACAATATGTTCAGCATCGCCTACTGGGCGGCCGAGGAATACTTGACGACCGCAGACTTCTCACACACCGATCTTTCCGGGATAACTAATATGGAAAGCATGTTCCAGAACTGCAAGCATTTGGAAACCTGCGTTTTCGGTGAGGTAAACACCCCGGAACTGAAAAATATCAAAAACATGTTCAAGTATTGCTATGAGCTCAGGTCTGTAGATATCGCCTCTCTTCAGACGGACAAGGTCACAGACATGTCCAGCCTGTTCTTCAATTGCAGTTCGCTCGAACGACTTGATCTGACAGGGTTTATGACAAACTCAGTTACAGACATGAGCAACATGTTCTATAGTTGCCGAAAGCTCGAGACATTGGACCTTTCAAGCTTCGATACTTCCAACGTTACAAACATGAATTCCATGTTCTGTTCCTGCAATTCCCTCAAGGACATTGATTTAACCAGTTTCAACACCGTAAAAGCAAAGGACATGGGCGGAATATTCCAAATATGCGAAAGTCTTAAATCATTGGACCTCAGGAATTTCAACACCTCCAATACGGAAAATATGGGAGGAATGTTCGCCAGATGTACAAAACTTGAAAGCATAGATTTATCCAGTTTCAATACGGCAAACTGCACACAGATGGCAAGCATGTTCAATGATTGCAAAAATTTGAAGAATCTGGATTTGAGACATTTCAGCACGGACAAGGTAGGAAGCATGGAAAGGATGTTCAACAATTGCAGTTCACTCACAGAACTGGACCTCTCCAGTTTCCACACACAGGCAGTCAAGAGTATGGGCTATATGTTTGAGAACTGCACTTCCCTTGCGGCTTTGGACATGACGAATTTCAGCGCCCAAAGTCTGGAGATGGCCAGGTCAATGTTTGAAAACTGCAGTTCATTGAAATCCATAACCCTCAACGATTTCAATGCTCCCAAGCTGACAAATGCCTATATGATGTTCTATAGATGCGAGGCGGAATCGATAAGCATCGCCAATTTCAGTTGCGCGGATGACGGATATCTATATGGGATGTTTTACGGTTGCTCTTCAATGAAAACGCTGACCCTCAAGAACTTCGATGCCAGCAAGGCTGGTTCGTTGGAATATTTTCTATGCGGCTGCAGAGCACTTGAATATCTGGACCTGTCGGAGTTTTATACCGACAACGTAAAGAATATGAGTTCAATGTTCATGAACTGCTCATCATTGAAACATATCGACTTGTCCGGCATGAGGACTTCAAATGTCACCAATATGTCAATGATGTTTTCAGGCAGCGCCGTATCGGAATTGGATCTTTCGAACTTCGACACAAGCAATGTAACCCAAATGTATAGCATGTTCGAATACTGCAAAGAGCTGCATACAATACGCATGAATATGACTGCTATGAATGCGGAACTCCATGTCGACAGGATGTTTTCACAAACTCAAAAAGCAGGATGCTTGTACGCAAAAGACGGGATCGTCGACAGCCGCATACAGGAACAACTGCCGCAGAACTGGACTATCGAAGCGTTTTGACGTCATATCGGAAAAATTTTACAACCATGAATATAGTATATATGATCATCTGTGGATTCATGCTGCTCCTTGCGGGAGGATGTACACGTAAAGGAGCAGACTTGAATCCTGAAAATCAAGACTTTATTGTGCACCTGAAAGGCGAAGTAGCGAGTCGTGTACATTTGGGAGAAGGAAACGGCTCATACCCGGTCCTATGGGAAAGCGGGGACAGGATAATCGTGTTCGGCGGAACGGAACAGCAGCCCGGCAGCATCTATGTCACGGATGACGGGGAATGCCGCACTGCAAGATTCCGGCACGACGGCAGCATTCCGGGAAATCCTCATCCGGCAGGTTCAGGTCCATATACTGCCATATATCCGGCAAATGCCGAATATCAGAACGGCAGCATCACTTTCAGCATTCCGGAGACACAGCATTACCGGGAAGGAGGAATCGGAAAGGACTCCTGGCCTATGGTCGGCATCAGCAACAAACATGAAATGTCATTCAACGGGGTATGCAGCCTGCTCAAATTGCGGCTACATGCGCCGGCCCCACACTCCGTAAGCAGCATCAATGTCGGATCGGCACAAGACATCGGCAAGAGGATGTGCCGTTATTCTGCCGCGACAGGGGCGGAATGGGAACCGGGAACACAGGAAGAGGCCAAGATAGGACAAATCACGAGCCTGGATTGCAGCGATGCGCTACCGGAACTGACAGCTGAGCCCAAAGACTTTTACATCGTCATGCCGCCCGGCAGACATACGGGGCTGGCTTTTCAGCTAAACACCTGCAACGGGGAACATTACCTGTATCTGGTACCGGATGCCACGGAATTCAGAAGGAACACGATTACCATGTTCGACCTGCCGTTGGAGGCTTTCATAAAATGTAAAGATTCCTGCGTAGAGACCGGCAAAAGCCGAAAGAGTATTGTAAATCTACAATATACCCTTCTCGCCGACAAAAACATTGCAGAAGACGGCAGTTCGGAATTGATTCTGAAAAGTTATCGGGAGACTATGTTGGATGACGGGACTTCAATCATGGAACCAATATGCTGGCATGCCTTGTTCAGTACCGATGCCGGACAAACTTTTTCGGAAGAGCCGGGAGACATCTTCCATGATTTCAAATCCACCGGCAAAGGTTCAGTAGAAGGTGAAAGAATGTCTGATATACCCGCCGACAGTTCCGGTCAAAACATAGTAAAGTTTGTCCAAAATGTCAGCGGAAAGTCATGCTACAGCTCAGAAATATTATAACCGTCTTTAATATAGGCTGTTATGTTATGAGTCTTGCGTTTATTCTCAGGAGGAAGCTGCATGTAGTCATCATATTGCTGCTTCAAGAACTTATCCCATTCTGAAAAGGCGGAAAAACGAAAACCCTCGAATTCCAGTTCGGTATAATTCTCGAACATGCTCCTGTCGAATATCTCCCTCAAGCCATTATAACGAACCGAAACGGAACCGGACATGGCACATTTGTCAAAATCATATTGGCTCATGGTCTTGCGCATCTTGTCCAACCAGTACTGCTCACCATGCAGATGAGCGGAAATCTTTGGAATCAACGGCTGATGGATATTGAGCAGACGGAATTTTGTGCCGCAAATATTCAGACGATGGGAACAAGTTGACAACATGCGTTCCATTTTTTTCTGGTCATTCACGTCTTCAGGCTTGCCATCCACCGGGAAGACATCGATATTCAGGCCGAAACGATATTTCACAAAGTCTCCTTGATGACTCACCGTCCAGGAATCATGAACTTTGGCAAAGAAATGCATGAAACGCTCGTTCTCGTTCTCCGTGTTATATAAACAGCGGTATCTCGCTCCCGGTTCCTTACCGAATTCCGATACAAAACGCTCAAAATCCGGACGGGGCATGAGGATGTCGATATCATCGTCCCATGGAATGAAACCCTTATGACGTACTGCTCCGAGAAGAGTCCCGTAAGCTATGGAATAACGGAGTCCCTTCTCTTTACAAAATTTGTCAACTACTTTCAGTATTTCCAACAACACCGAATGAATTTGCGGCTTGGACAGCTGAACCATTTCCTATATTTTTAATAATTTGACGAAAAACTATACTCAAATCGTTAAAAACACCTAAAAGCACAAAACTGCATGCAACATTTTAGTGTGTTTTGTCATTTATATATGAGATATTAATACAAAAGTAGTAAATTAGTGACATATAATACACAACAATAATGTTATCTTACGTATTTCCCGGCAATATCGACACTTGTATTGCCAAAATAGGAGCGGAACCGATTCCTTATATGAGGACAGATGAGTTCTCCACCATAAATTTAGAATCCGAACGAATCCTGTTAGACCTGATTCACTGCAAGGATGGAAAAACAATCATATATACGGGATCCGGAACAGGAGCCATGGCTGCAATTGTCGAGAATTATATCAGCACGAAGCAAAAAGCCATTGTCATAAACGGCGGATCTTTCGGAAAACGATGGGTTTCATTATGCAAATACTACAATATTCCTGCAATTGATTTCCAGATTGCATTTGGAAAAGATATTGATTACGAGCTGCTTGAGAAGACCATCGAGACTGAACAGCCGGACGTTTTCCTCTGCCAGCACCACGAGACCTCTACCGGTGTTCTCTACGACCTGACTAAAATTTCGGAAATCTGCCACAGGCACAATGTCTCACTCGTAGTAGATGTAATCAGTTCGTTCCTGGCAGAAAATCTGAATATGGATGAACTGGGAATCGATATCTGCGTCACCAGCACGCAAAAAGGTCTGAACGTCCCTCCAGGTCTGTCCATAGTGTTCCTGAGCTCCAGACTTAACGGATATGAATTCGCGCACAATGGTTATTACTGGGATTTCCAAGAAAACCTCGACAATCTCAAACGCGGACAAACTCCTTTCAGTCCTGCAACAACAATTTATTTGCAGTTGCATGCACGACTAAAGCAACTCGAAGCTCAAGGTGGTGAAAATCAGAATATCCAAGAAGTCCATCACCGCGCAGAAGTATTCCGCGAAGAATGTCGTAAATATGGTTGGGCAATGCCTGCAGAACGCCCTTCTGCCGCAATAACAGCGATTCAGACCAAGGATACGGAAAAACGAAATGTATTCCGCGGATTGATAGAAAAATACGACACTTACATCATGCCAGGATCAATCCCGGGTTTTTACAGAATCTCACACATGGGACTCCAGTCCGACGATGAGCTGAGAGAATTGGCACAACATATCCACGAACTGGAAACCGAAGAATAGCAATGACAAAAGTTATCACATACGGGACCTTCGACCTGCTTCACCAGGGGCACATCAATCTTCTCAGACGTGCCAAGGAACTTGGTGACTACCTGATTGTAGGAATAACCACGGATAATTTCGATCTTGAACGAGGCAAGCTGAACACACATGACAGCCTTATCGAAAGAATCGAGGCTGTCAAGAAGACTGGCTATGCCGATAAAATAATAATCGAGGAATACCACGGACAAAAGATAGATGACATACAGAAATATGGTGCGGATATTTTTGCAATCGGTTCCGACTGGGAAGGAAAATTCGACTACTTAAATGAATTCTGCAAAGTAGTTTATCTTCCTCGCACAGAAGGCATTTCCAGCACGCAAATCCGCAATGAGCAGAACATCAGAATCGGAATAGCCGGTGCCGGAAGCATTGCAAGACGATTCATACCTGAATCCAAATTCGTATCATGCGTGACTATTTCCGCAGTTTACAGCATTGACCATGACGAATGCCGCAATTTCTGCGAGGCCAATGATGTTCCCGTAGCTGCAGAATCTTACAAACAGCTTCTGGAGAATTGCGATGCCGTTTATGTAGCGACACCGCATTACACTCATTATCAATATGTAAAGGATGCACTGGAAGCAGGAAAACATGTATTGTGCGAGACTCCTTTCGTATTGAAAAATGAAGAAGCGGAAGAGTTGCTGAAATTGGCTGAAGACAAGGGACTGATTCTTATGGTCGCACACAAAACCGCATATTGCCCTGCATTCAGGCATCTTGTTTCCATGCTTAAATCCGGAGCTATCGGAGACATCGTGGACATCAATGCCTCAGTAACTACTATAACCGATGAAAATTCCGACAAGATGAAAAGCACCAGATATGGAGGCAGCATGAGCGAGAACGCATGTTTTCCGATCCTCCCTATCCTGAAATTGATCGGAACTGAATATAGAAACATCAATTTCTACTCCAAAATGAAGCACGACGTGGATATCTACACGAAAGCTGTATTCCGTTTCGATTCTGCCACTGCATCATTCCAGGTAGGGCTCGGCGCCAAGACTGAAGGCAATATGGTCATTTCCGGCACACGTGGTTATGTCTATGTTCCGGCTCCATGGTGGAAAACTGACTATTTCGAATTCAGATTTGAAGACCAGAACAAGAACAAAAAATGCTTCCTGCCATTCATGGGAGAAGGCTTGAGATACGAAATCAGAGAATTCATTACAAACATATTATCTCCGGAAAACGCATCAGTAATCCTGTCTGACAAAGAAATATTGGCCATGACTGATATTCAAGACAGGTACATCAATGGAGAGAATTTATACAAATTAGTATAATATCCTGACATGAAAAGACTCACACACAAAGAGCTCCAGAATTTAAGTCTTGAAATACTTTCAGACGTAGCAGATTTCTGCGAAAAAGAGGGAATAAAATATTCATTGGCATACGGCACCTTGCTGGGCGCGATACGTCACAAGGGGTTCATTCCATGGGATGACGACATTGACATAATCATGCCCAGAGAAGATTACAACCGTTTCCGCGAAATATACAAGTCCGACAATTTCATATTCGTGGACAGCAGCAACACTCCTGATTGCTTCATCGCATTCGGCAGAGTCTGCGAAACGGCCAGGACTTTGACAAGGTCATATATTCCATGGCATGGAAGGAGCATAAAGACAGGAGTATGGATCGATGTATTCCCGATAGACAAGGTCCCTGATGACCCGATGGAGTTCCAAAGATATTATGGTGGATTGTATCTGCTGCAAAAGTACAACTCCCGAATAAGAAAAATCCACGCCGGAAAGATTGAAAAATATTCTCTTCTGCGCCAGATTTGGGCCAATACCATAAAGGCGTTGAATCCAAGGTATGCAAAACAGCAGCCTGTAGATATCGTAGGTTATATCCATGAAATCATTTCGCTCGGCAATAGCAATAAGAGTTTCAATCACTTGTCACAATTGACAGATCCGGAGAATCCGGATGAGTATTTCGATGCGGACGATTTCACGGACTACACTGATGTGGAGTTCGAGGGCAGAAAATTCAAAGCCCCCGCACGCTATGACAAGATTTTGTCAAAGATGTTCGGGGACTATATGATTCTTCCTCCTGAGGAAAAACGCAGACCTAAACAAGACTACATCAAATTCCTCTGGAAATAGAACGACTATGTCTCGGCTTCATCAGCGAAGGCCGAGACGTTCTTCCAGCCAATCACGACATTGAAATCGGCATTGAAATACCCGTTCTACTCGATTCAGCGACCTGAAAAAAAAATTTGACCAGGACCTGGAGACGGCTACTTTGCCATGAGCCCTTCGAACAGAGTTTTCCATTGTTCCATAATCCTGTCAATGCTGTATTGCGCGGCTGTTTTCTTCGCCATGGCTCCGAATTCTTTGCGTCTGCCAGCATCGGAAATGACATCGCACACCCTCTGGGCCAGTCCCTCGACATCACCAGGCTTCACGAGATATCCGCTTTTTCCGTCAATGATAATCTCGGCCGGACCCTTAGGGCAATCGTAACTGACCATAGGCAAACCTGTCTCTACAGCCTCCAGAAGCACCATCGGGAATCCTTCGTATGCAGAACTCATAACAAGACATGAGCTGTCAAGCATCTTCGAACGGATGTCACTGCTGCTGCCCATGAGCCTTACCTGGAGGTCCAGACCCAGACTTGTAATCTGTTTCTGCAATGATTTCTTCAGACTTCCATTGCCATAAATCTCCAAAACCCAATCCGGATATTCTTCAGCCACATATTTCCATGCGGCAACCAAGTCCCTAAAGTTCTTCTGAGATTCAAGTCTGCCGATTGCAATGCACTTCTCATTATCCAATGCAGCAACCTCTTCAGACTTGAAAGTCAACGGGTTATAGATACTGGTCACATTCGGCACAAATGGTTCCCAGTCCTTTTTGTCCGATTTGGTAAGCACGATGAACTTGTCCAGTTTCGCAGCAACCTTTTCAATCTGCCTCATACGGAAACGAGCATAGATATTCCCAAAGAAAGACCCGCCGTATTTGACTGCATATTTGTCATGGGAGAAATGGAATTCGGAAACTTTTATACTTCCGTCGGTACATGAAGGCAGACAGAAAATATCCCGGCCGCCGACCGAGACACAGATATCCGGACGTATCTCGCACAGAATCTTGTTCAGCCGCCTCCCGTAGGCATGCAGCATGAACTTCTCGCTTACTCCAACATCATGCAGCGTAATCTTGTCACTGAGAGCGAAATGCGTGGCCCGGCCTTTCAAGTCCGCTGTAATGATATGGATATCATAGCCATAAACATCGGCAAGATAATTAGCCTTTATGCTCAGTACCCTTTCGATTCCGCCGAAAAGATGAAGTGAATGAATGCAATATGCAATTCTCATGGGCAAGTGTCTTTAATTACCATCCCCAACTGTCAGATTGTCTGACCAGTGAGTCCGGACGTGTTGTTTCACTCTATATGAATATAGTTTCTTGTTCCACCACAAATTTAGTAAATTTGTCAACAAAACAAGGCACCAGGGGAACTTCTGGGCGCCATCAGGCACAAAGGATTCATCCCATGTAACGACGGCGTCAATAGGGTACGCTGTATCAATCATGTTATATGTTTGATTTCAAATATTTCGCTGTATATGTCTTTCCTGACGCGGCCAAATCTTCAGGAGTGCCTTCGAAGACAACCTTGCCTCCGAAATCACCGGCTTCCGGACCAAGTTCGATAATCCAGTCCGCGGCACGGATGACATCCATGTTGTGCTCGACCACGACTACGGAATGGCCTTTCGCCAAAAGGGCATCGAAAGCTTTCAGCAGCCGCTCCACATCATAGAAATGAAGACCGGTAGTAGGTTCATCGAAAATGAACAATATCCGGCGGGAATCGGAACGTACTGAGGTATCGTTCATGGAAAGGAAATATGCCAGTTTGATTCTCTGGCTCTCTCCTCCGGACAATGTACTGCTGCTCTGTCCGAGCTTGATATATGAAAGACCGACATCCACAAGCGGCTGAAGCTTCCGTGCTATAGTCTGCGCCTCAGCTTCTTTCTGCGAGCTGAAGAAAGCGATCGCCTCGTCCACGCTCATGTTCAGGATATCGTCAATGTTCTTGCCTTGGTATCTGACCTCCAGGATCTCAGGCTTGAAGCGTTTTCCGCCGCACGCCTCGCAGACCATGGTCACATCGGCCATGAACTGCATGCCGATATGGACAAAGCCTTCACCTTGACACTCGGAACAACGGCCGCCATCCTGATTGAAAGAGAAATAAGACGGCGTGAAACCATTGAGCTTGGCAAACTGCTGCTCGCTCATCAGTTTTCTGATATCGTCATAGACTTTCAGATAGGTAACGGCATTGGAACGGGAGCTCTTCCCTATCGGATTCTGGTCCACATATTCCACGGCAGACACCCTGTCGATGTTGCCGGACAGTCCCCTGAATGTTCCAGGAAGCGTACCGGTCTGATTGATATGGCGATACAGCGCGGGATACAATATATCCCCTACCAGCGAAGACTTTCCGCTGCCGCTGACACCGGAAACTACCGTCAGGACTCCCAGCGGAAATTTCACGTTGACATCCTTCAGGTTATGCTCCATGGCCCCGTCGACACCGACATAGTAATTCCAGGTACGTTTTTCACGTTTGACGCGCTGGCGCTTGCCAGTTATATATTGCAGTGTCAGGGATTTGTCCACCACGTCGGAAGGCATGTCATCCACGACTTTTCCTTGAAAAACCACCTCACCGCCATTGACACCGGCCAGAGGCCCCATGTCGATCAGCATGTCGGCAGCCCGGATGATTTCTTCATCATGCTCCACGACCACGACGGTGTTCCCGATGTCACGCAGGCGTTTGAGTACGCCTATAAGTTTCTCAGTATCACGCGGATGGAGTCCGATACTCGGTTCATCCAGAATATACATTGAACCGACGAGCGAACTTCCGAGAGCTGTCACGAGATTGATGCGCTGGCTCTCACCGCCGGACAAGGTGTTGCACGCCCTGTTCAACGTAAGGTAACCCAGCCCCACATCGGCAATGTATTGGAGCCTTGACTTGATTTCGTCTATCGCCTTGCCTGCAACTGACTTTTCATACGCGGTCAACTTGATGTTCTTCAGGAAGTCAAGCAGTTCCGCCGCATTCATGCAGAGCAACTCATATATATTCTTTCCTCCAACCTTCACGTACAAGGCATCCTTGCGCAGACGGCTGCCCTTGCACTCATGACAGACCGTACGGCCGGAGAAACGGTTCAAAAGATATTTGTACTGTATCTTATAGCGGTTCGCCTCCACCCATTTGAAAAATTCATTGATACCTATCAGGGACTCTTCCTCGGTAGCGGCCTTGTACCCGTCCCATATCAGAGCCTTGACCTTCTCGGACAGGTTGCAATATGGCTCGAAGACTGGGATGTTGTACTTCCCGGCGACATTGACAAGATGGTCCTTGAACCATCCCATCTTTTCACCTTTCCAGCAGGCGATGGCCCCGTCATATATGCTTTTGGTCTTGTCCGGAATCACCAAGTCCTCGCTAATGCCGATGATTTTGCCAAGTCCTCCGCAGACCGGACATGCCCCGAGAGGGCTGTTGAAGCTGAACATATATTCATCCGGCTCATGGAATGTCATGCCGTCAGCCTCAAATCTGTTCACAAACCTCTGGATATCAGCAGCTCCGGACGCAGAGTCTCGTTTCACGAACATTGTCCCGTTTCCTCTGCTGAAACACGTTGCAATCGAAGAATGAAGTCTGGTGCGCATGTCTTCCCACTCGTTCTGCGGCATTTCCGAGCCGTCCGGCATGACCGGCAGGCTGTTATTCATCGCAGGTAGCTTCATTCGGTCCACCATCAGCAGCAATCCCGCAGGATAATTTCCGGATTCGGCATCCCTGATGACATCGTCAATGCGCAATTGTCCCTGCTCAGGCGAGTAAAGACGCGAATAACCTTCTTCTTTCAATGCCAGGAGAGTCTCCACCTTGTCATTGCGCTTGTCCCAGTCCAGATCGGCCAGCAAGTACACCGATGACGGTTCCTTACAGCCAAGGATATATGCCATGACGTCATTTTCACTATGGCACTTTACCTCCACACCGCTTATCGGAGAAAACGTCCGCCCGATTCTGGCGAATATAAGCCGGAGATAATCGTAGATTTCCGTCGTGGTAGCCACGGTAGAGCGCGGATTTCTTGTATTGACCTTCTGCTCTATTGCGATAGCCGGCGGTATGCCTTCAATGGCCTCCACGTCGGGCTTGGACATCCTGCCCAGGAATTGTCTGGCGTATGAAGAGAGACTTTCCGCAAAACGCCTCTGCCCTTCAGCAAACAAGGTGTCGAATGCCAATGATGATTTTCCAGAGCCGGAAATACCTGTCACTACAGTAAACTTGTTGCGTGGTATCTCTACCGTAATATTCTTGAGGTTATTGACTTTCGCCCCCTTTATGATGATATTTCCGCTGTCCGGCATACTCGATTGATTTAGTCCGCAAATATACATCATTTTCCCGAAGCATTTAGTTTTAGAAACTGTTTTGAAATAATTGAATAGTTGTTTGAGGTAAAATTCCTTCATCTTCTTCCCGAGTTTTCAGGTCAGATAGGCCCAGCTATCTTCCCTGAACCCTCGGTTGAATCTGAAGTTTTTTCCACTCAAACCTTCTGTGAATAATTTCAAAACAGTTTCTCATCCGCCATTTTGACAATGTTTTTATGCCATTCTGTCCACATACGCGCCATTATGTCAACCTTTAGGACTTTTTTCATAATCGGCACACAGATTGACAATATTCCAGTCGTTCCGCCTGAAAGACGGGGCGGGATTCCAACCGATGCAGAGTCTCGACAAGAGATGACAGCGAAGGAAGGGATCCGGAAAACAGAATAGTAAAAATTTAAAAATAGGAGATTTTAATTATGGTACCTTCAAGAAGAACAGTTAACCAGAATTGGTTACCAAGTATTTTCAATGATTTCTTTGATAATGAATGGATGGAAAGGTCCAATGCCACAGCTCCGGCAATCAACGTATTAGAAAGCGAGAGGAGCTACGACATCGAACTTGCAGCTCCAGGAATGACTAAGGAAGATTTCAAGGTTACTCTTGATGAGAATGGTGACTTGGTCATCAATATGGAAAAGAAACAGGAGAACAATGGTGAGAAGAAGAACGGACATTATCTCCGTCGCGAGTTCTCATACAGCAAATTCCAGCAGACAATGCTTCTGCCGGATGACGCCGACAAGGAAAAGATCAATGCCCAGGTAGAAAATGGCGTTCTCAAGGTAAATATCCCGAAAGTCGTCAAAACTCAGCCGAGCGAGGCTCATAAAGTAATCGAAATCAAATAATTCCGTTTGATTTCCATCTAAAAAAGCGGTCAGAGTAGCTTCTGGCCGTTTTTTTGGTATCATACCGAAGTATCGTTTTATATGCATTTTTTATAAAATTTTTATGCGAAACACTTGCAGGTTAAGAAAAAATACCTAACTTTGCATTCGCGTTTGAGAAAAACACCAAACACAGCAACTCCTGGTGCGGTAGTTCAGCTGGTTAGAATACGGGCCTGTCACGCCCGGGGTCGTGGGTTCGAGCCCCATCCGCACCGCAAAAATGCCTCTCACATTTGTGAGGGGCATTTTTCGTATGGGTTCGCTTGTTCATGGGCCAAGGCGGATTGCGGCCTCGTGCGCACTAAAACGTTTTCGGGTCAGGGGGAAAACCCTGTGTATAGGATAACTAAAAAGTATGTATCTTTGAAT
>OHCP01000101.1_pt1 | contig 45456 bp, 39 predicted proteins | sample 1566811 | NCBI WGS metagenome assembly OHCP01 (sample SAMEA3879591, study PRJEB24766) | human gut metagenome | biome: human-associated habitat; feature: feces | place: USA | collected 1985/1987
TTTTTAGACTACAGAAAATCTATGCGTAATACACAGGGTTTTCCCCCTGACCCCAAGAGAGAATGTCATTATCGATGATATTGCTATCAAAGTTGCTAACCTCAAATCCATTAGAGAGAAAAAGGAATTTGTAGACGAGTTGTATCGAACACATAGCAAGGGAGAAAACTATGTAAAACAAACTTATCTTGCAAATTATAAGATTTCGGAGAACGACTTTCATCTTGACGTTCATTTCCTAGATGGTCGTGACTATTGCGACAAAGTAGACCTGATGGTTGGAGGAAGTCCATGCCAATCTTTCTCTACAAACGGGAAAAGGGGCGGTTTTGCAGACACCCGCGGTACTTTATTTCATGAGTACGCACGTATTATCAGCGAAGTAAAACCACGATGCTTTATTTTTGAAAATGTCAAAGGACTTCTTATTCATGACGGAGGGGCAACATGGTCAACAATTCGCAATACTTTTGAAGAACTGAATTACGATATTTATTTGAATCATGATTCGTACGGCAAGGAGCAACCGCTTCTAAATGCTAAGGACTACGGCATTCCTCAGAATCGTCCAAGAATCTTCCTCGTAGGTATTAGAAAAGACATCAAACTGGCAAAGCCATTCTCTTTTCCAAAGCCAGTCGAGCTAACAGTAACAAATAAAGACTTCCTTGAAGATTCCGTCGACGCAAAGTATTATTTGGGTCAGAAAGGTTTTGAATTTGTAACTACTCACCCTACTCGTGCACAGGTTGGCTATTCTATCCAAAAGTGTCAGAAAGCGAATCAGCAGTTCAACTGGAATGGCGATTTCATTTTTGAGCCTCTTGGAGACAAGCACACACCTGATATTCGAGAAAGAGCATATATCGGAAATTGGAACGGCCAGACTGGTGTTATCCGCATGTACACACCTAGAGAGTGTCTTCGCCTGATGGGATTCCCTTCAACATTTAAAATGTTACATGGCGACACGATAATGTGGAGACAAAGTGGCAATTCCATTGTTGTTGACGTGCTAATGGCAATAGTTGAGAGTCTTAAAGATACAGGAGTGTTTGAATTATGAGATTAGCCACTGTTTTTTCCGGAATAGGTTCTATTGAGCAGTCTCTGATAAGGCTCAATATTGATTATAGTATTGTTTTCGCATGTGATAATGGAGACGTTGAGCTTGACCTTCTTGAAGGAGAAGAGTTGGCCGAGTATACCCGACTTAAGAAACTTCGTAGCAAGAAACAGCTAAAAGACCCACACGATATCTCCCATCTCGAAGCACTCAGCAAACTTGAAAATGAAAAAGCAGAGTCCATTCGTAATCGTATTCTTCAGTTGAATACAAAAGATGAAAAGAAGGCTTTCGTGGATAGGTTGTACAGCGATAACAGTCGCCAAACAAATTTTGTCAAGAAAGCTTACATGGCTAACTATAGGAGCCGAATTGACGACAAGGATTTTCATCTTGATATTAGATTCTTAGATGGAACTGACTATCGGGATTCAAATATTGATCTTCTTGTTGGTGGCAGCCCTTGTCAGGCGTTTTCTGCAGTAGGCGCTAAGTACGGATTGAATGACACAAGAGGAACGCTCTTCTATGAGTTCGCACGCATAGTAAAAGAAACACAGCCGAGAGTATTTATCTACGAGAATGTCAGGGGTCTTACTACTCACGATGATGGTCATACATGGGAAGTGATGCAAAATGTGTTTGAGAATGATTTAAACTATCGCATTACAGAGCCTCGGGTATTGAATGCATCTGATTATGGCATCCCTCAAAGTCGCAGAAGGTTATTTGTCGTTGGAATCAGAGAAGATATCAAATGTAAAGATTTTCAGTATCCTACTCCCGTTGAGTTGAAGTATACAATGCAGGATTTCCTTGAAGACAATTGTGCTGATGGCCAATTCGGCTTCAATAAGATAACAGGTGATTTAGTACTCGGTAAAGTAAAAGGCAAGCCAGATCCTAAATTCACATTGACTCCTGCCGTACAAAAATATGTTCTAGCTGGGGGCACATCCAATTATAAAACTTCTAGAGAGACTGATTTGCCAATTGCAAGAACGTTGATGAAGATGATGACGCAGCATCATAGAGCAGGCGTGGATAATTATATCACCGTCAGCAAGGAACCTCTTGTCTTGCGTCAACTTTCTGACCGCGAGGCTTTGCGGCTTATGGGTTATCCTGATGACTTCAAGATTGCTGTATCATCAATGCAGACATTACGTCAGGCTGGCAACTCAATTGTCGTTGATGTAATGATGGCTGTGGTTAAACAGATATATAATACTGGTGTATTTACGTATTAGAAACAAAGGTATATGTATACTAATCTCGAGTATTTCAACTGGAATCTTAAAGATTCAGCTGCGGATTCAAAATTAAAACTGCTCAAGGCATGCGAAATTTTCGGTGTTGAGAAACCTGGTGGAGAAAAAAGGATTCACATAGGTTCATCAGCCAACAAAGCTAGATATGACTCATTCTTCTTTCCAACTCGAGGCAAGACGGTTTTGTTTGAGTTTTCGAAGGCAGATTTAATATTGTATATGATTGATGCCAAGGAGGAATATATACATCCGAAACAAAACTATCGTCTTGACATTTCTAAGTATTACGATGATCTTCTAAAAGAAACGTTGAAAATTGAGGACGAAACACTATTCGTTCGCTTTGAGACAAATATCGACAAACGTTACTACTTGGCTAGACCTAAAGGTGATGCGTATTATGCAAACTATAGTTTTATCAGTAAGATTTGTCTTCCTTACGTCACAGAAATAGTATTTATTAGGGCTATTGACGATGATGGCAATTATCATTTCTTTTTAAAACCGAGATTTCTAAAAGTAACTACCCCTGCTGATATTCCATCAGAAGACGATCTCGATGATTCTTGTGATAAGACACCTATACAAACAATCTATTTTGGTGCGCCAGGAACCGGCAAATCACATTGTATTGACGAGGACCCTATCATCAAAGCATTGCCAAAAGAGAACAAGGTTCGCACTATGTTCCATCCAGAAAGCGATTATTCCTCTTTTGTAGGATGCTACAAGCCTGTCATGGAGAAACCTGAACCAATTGGGCACATCAACAACCCAATTGGCAAACCGAGAGAGGACTGTGATCTGATAAACCCTGAGGCATCTGAGACCGAAGAGACTACTGGCGAAAAATACTTGCCATTATATCTATTCAGCCATAACGACTGTTTAAACCTTGATGACGATGTAAAGTCCAGAAGGGAGGAAATATCATATAAGTTTACTCCTCAGGCATTTACAATTGCATATGTCAAAGCATGGGAAGAGTATTTCTCGGCAACTTCACGACCTGTTTATCTGATAATCGAGGAAATTAATAGAGGTAACTGTGCCCAGATCTTCGGCAACTTATTTCAGTTGCTCGACCGAGACGGTGAGAATTTCTCAAAGTACGCAATTGACGCTGATTTTGATTTGAGAAAATACCTTGCTGCAGAATTGAAGGACAACACGGGAGCATTATTGTCTTCACTCTATTCGGCTAATACAGACTTCATGTCATGGACTACGAATAATGACAAGAAGAGTATTGTAGAAGGAACGATCCTTTGTCTTCCTCCGAATTTGCACATTGTGGCATCCATGAACACCTCTGACCAGGGACTGTTCCCAATGGATAGTGCTTTCAAACGCCGTTGGCAATGGAAGTACATTCCAATAAAGAACGAGCAAAAATGGCACAAAATTATTGTTGATCAAGTTGCAGGAGTCTCTACGGGTCTCGTAGAGGCTACTCCTTCTCTGTCTCTTGAATATGATTGGTGGACGTTCCTTGAGAAAGTAAACAACAAAATCGAAGATGCTAGCTCTTCTTCTGACAAGAAACTCGGATATTGGTTCATCAAGCCATTGGTTAAGGGCGATCGTTCCCTTGATATCGAGTCGTTCACCTGCAAGGTCATCTCTTATTTGTGGAATGATGTTTTCAAGAATGTTCCGGAAGGCGAATGCAACATCTTCTCGTTTGATTATCATGGCAATGAAGGTGACCCTCGTAAGAAGAAAGAAATCCATCCGTTTGACACATTCTTTGATCCTGTCAGTGGAGTGATTGATACTCAAATGGTTAAAGATTTTCTTGAGAAACTGGAAGTCACAACTTGTGTGAATACTGAAGGAACTCCCGAGTATACTGCACACCAGGCAGTTTTGGCAGCAGCGGCAGCAACCCCTCATCCGACAGATGATGGTGCTATTGACCTAAATGACTCAGAGATTCCTTCTGATGAAAATTCTGACGAATAGTTACCATTTATGTACTTTTTTGTTGAACAGTATAGATACGAGATATCTACTTTGTATTCTCTTTTTGGGGATGTCCTTGCGAATGAGGACATTCCCTTAAAGACTTTCTCGAAAGACAATCTATCATATTCAACTTATAGCAAGGATGGCAAGAAGTACGTCAAATTCGATTACGTTGGTTTTTGTCATTACTCTTTTCAAGATTCAAATAACCAGCAACATGATGATTGGGTATTTTTCCTTCCTAAAGTAGTTTTGGATCTGGAGATTGAGAACGAAATTGAAGGTGCCGCTTCTGATTCCGAAATAGAAGATGATGCCATCAAACAATCAAAAGAGGCAAAGATTCTAAAGCGGTATTCGCCGATCAAATATCTGAATGCTGAAAGTATAAAAAAGGAAAACATTGAGGATTATATTTACCTTCTACAGCTTTCCGTTTCAGTCAGCAGGGCTATAGGTGTGTATAGGAAGCGATTAACTGACAAGCGCAGCAAGACCGTACTTAAGGAGCAGGCCATTTCCAACATAAAAGCGGAGTTGAATGGCAGGCCGCAGTCTTTTCTTGACATTCTCAGTTCGCTTGAAAAGTTTGCAAAAGAGAACCAGGACTATTTCATGTTCCTATCGCAGGAAAGCCACAATTCTCAGAAACGCATAAATTGGGCACGTACAATTCAAAATACTGTGCCGGTGTTTCAGAGGAGGAAACCACTCTATTTAGATTCCATCACCACAAAAAAGGCCGTTGATTTTGATGAAGAACTACTCGTGCTGTTCTACTCAATTCTGAACTTCGTCAACAAGACTTTTCAGTATAACTGCCCTATCAACGAGGGTTATGAACTGATTCAGGGTGCAGAATTCACACGATACCTTCAAGGATACGGACACAGGAGGCTTCAGCAGATACGATATAAGTACTACACCGATAAAGCGCTGACATTGTGGAAATTGTGTGACGAATTCTTCGTCCATCTTGAAACGTCGTCTGACAAAATCAAAGAGGAATACATTCTGGCAAAAGGCTTCCACAAAGTATTTGAGGGCATGATGGATCGTCTAGTTGGAGATGAAGACCTGGCAAAGAAGAAGGCGCTGAAAGACGGCAAAGTAATCGACCATCTATACCGCGACAAATCTCTCGTCAATCCAGAGCAAGACCTTTTGTTCATTGCCGACAGCAAGTATTACGCAATTAATGCTACTATCGGCGAAGAATCAAGGTTCAAACAGTTCACATACGCCTCTGGCATTCAGAATGAGTGGATAGATGATTCTAGCATTCGCATTATGGACAAACACACCCGAGGTTATGATATCATTCCGAACTACCTAATCTCGGCAAGGATTTCAGATTCTCAGAAAAAGAGAACCTCTTCATTGTTGGAACCGGACGCTGATTTCAACAATGAGCATGTCCATATTCCTCCTCACATAGACAACACGTTGTTCAACAACTCTACGAAATACATTTTCAAGTTCTCGGTGGATTTCAAGTATGTAATTGACCTGTACAGCAGGGACAATGATGGAGAAATCAGTGCATTCAAAGCGAAGGCTCACACTCATGCACGCGACTTTGCTATCAAGTATTACGATGATCTCTTCCGCTTCTTCTGGTTTGATAAGCTCCCTGCATCGCACCCATCAGAGAAGGACTTGCTTGTGCTTGATTACAAGGCTGGAGATAAAGAAGGTTCCCCAGCATTTTTGATAATGATCGGCAGGGTGTTCTCCTTTCCAAAAGACGGCGAAAAGCAGTATGTGGTAGCCGTTGCAAGGGAAGGACGTGAAGAATCCTCGGACGAGTACCACAACGAGTCAAAAGCCATTATTGAAGCTCTGCTTACCGAGGGTTACATTCATAACTCCGGAGTCATGATCAAAGAAGAACACAAACTTAAAGACATTCAGTCATAGGAGTACAATTATTTCATAATGAGTAAAGTTGCATACATTTTCATAGACGAATCCGGAGATACCGGCCTTGATTTCTCAAAGGCGGGAACTCAGGAGTTTATGACATATGCCGCAGTGGTAATAAGCGAAGAACATATTTCTAGTTTTCGAGTTAAACTTGTTGAGATTCAGTCAAAGTTCTTTCAAGGTCATCCAATCAAAGCAAAGCAATTGAAGAATGATTCGGTGGGGAACAAAAAAAGGCTGGGGGTATTGGAAGCATTATCAACCATCCCACATTATGTCTGCGCTTTGGTTATTGATAAACCCAGACTAAAATCCGAAGGTTTCTCTCACAAGGATGTCTATATTAAATACTTCCAACGATTTTTGGGCACTGACTTTCACAAAATGTATGAGGAGTATCACATCGTCTTTGATAAAACAGGAGGAATCCCTTTTCAAGATAGTTTGCAACAATACATCTCAAATCACGGAATAGGTAGAAATCTTTTTTCAGATAACACCTATGAACTGAAAGATGATGTGAATGAAGAGCAGTTGCTCCAGTTGGCAGATCTATATGCGAATACAATTCAACGCGTATATAGTGGAAAACTAGACGGGCAGCTCTGCAATCAATTCACTGATATCATACCTGGATTAAACATTGAGTGGTTCCCGGAAGACATCATCTGCTATTCTGCCGCCAGGGCAATAAAGGGATGCTCTTTTGACAAAGATATTGCAGAAATCGCTATAAAGACTGCGCAGAAATTCAAAGATACTTATTTGAACGACCCCGATGAAAAACAGTATATTCCAATCATTGATATATTGTTACAGGAGTTCTCGAAAGCCCCAATGCGCAGTGTATCATCTGGTGAGGTCAATAGTAAACTTCAGGCTATTGGACATAACCAGACGAATATTTTGAATGCCGTACGTCATTTGAGAGACAAAGGAGTATTTATCATTAGCCCATTAACGAAGAAAGGCTTCAAATTTCCATGTAATGAAAAGGAAGTTGCAGATTTCTTTGATCGCATATCGGTGAATGTGATTCCTCAATTAAGAAGAGGATACGAATTAAACGATCTCCTGACAAGCCAATCAATGGGTAAGTACAATATCCTCAAAGAGGATACTTTTGAATTGCTAAAATCCTTGATGGAGATAAGTAAACGGCATCATTTGTAATTCAACCATGAAGCAAGGCTCCAAATATGAGTTACTCACACAGCAGGTTTATCAGGTCCTTCTCAACGCTGAATGGCCTGGTAAAAACATTTGCGTGAAGCATGATGTGAAGTTGATCGGATCGTCGGGTCAGGAGCATCAGATTGACGTATATTGGGAATATCAGCTTGCCGACGTAACTCACAAGGTCGCAATTGAATGTAAAGAGTACAGCAAACCACTCGCCATAGGTAAAGTCCGTGATTTCTACGGCGTTCTCGCCGATCTCAAGGATGTAAAGGGAATCATGGTGGCATTAAACGGCTACCAGAAAGGAGCTAGAGACTTTGCCCAATCCTACGGCATCAATCTTAAGGAACTCTCGGTATCCAACGAGGTGCCCATTATAGCAGAGATAGAGAATCGCCTTCATGTATCGGTACGCAGCCGCTTGTTTTTGATTGACAAAGACTGGGCTGCTTCTCAGGGATGGAGTGTGGACAAATACCGCCAACGCATATCTTGTTTATCTATGGATGGCAGCAGATGGCAGAACTCCCCTCACCTGCCACTTCAGACAACCGACTCCCTCGTCGTAGACGCTGATGGCAACAAGATTGTCTCAATCGAAGACCTGGAAGCGCAGATAGATAAAGAGATAGTTGGTGGAACCGCTCATGCATTCACATTTGACAAAGCTTTTGTTAACACTTCTGGTGGTCCAATCAAGATTAAGGAAATTCTCTTTTCGGACCGCGAAGAAAACCATACAAGCGTCTTCAAGATAGAGGCCGAAGGCTTCGTGCAAGCTATCCTCAAAGACGCTATTGATGGCAACATCCAGAATATTCTTTGTCCAGCATCATTAGTGTCCGGTAAAAATTCATAAAAGTTCTTTGAAATATTGATTGTTAGGTAATTATAGAGGTTTTATGAGTTAGCCGATTTGAAATTATCTTTGCCAGACTATCGTAGAATGGCATATGAATAATCGAAAATACGTGTTTTCACAACTTTTAGACTTCCTTGATCGTAATGATTTCAACTACCTTGTAGAAAGCATGGTGGCGACAAGTATGTCAAGCAATTTACCTGTTACAACCAGCTTGCTGTACTGATGTTCGGCCAGCTCTCAGGTTTTTTCCAAAATGGAAATAACCACTCCCCACGGAGCTATGGAAGACAAGTGTAAGCGTTCACTTCTCCGCCTTGCCTTTTGAAAAATAGGATTCACCTTTGCTGAAATCAAATTTCAAGGCAAATGGAAACAAAGAATCAAACAGCACAGGAATCCGCCCAGTCGGGCGTGGTTGATTATGCAGCGGCGCTGCGTCAGTATCACAGATACGGCAGGGGTCGTTCAATGAAAAAGTTTTGCGAGGACGAGGGGTACGACTACTGGAAGTTCTGCAAGCTGGCGAGAGAAGGTCAGAGCGAGATGGATGCGAAGATCATCGCGGACAAGCATCCCGTTTTCATAGAGGTAAATCCAGATGGGACTCAATCATCGGTGCAACGCGATGAGCCGATGAAGGTTTGTGAGATCCGCATCCGGTTCAACAATGGTCTGGTTATGAGTCGCAAGGGCGGTGATGTGGAGGAGGTCATAAGTGCAATCCGCAAGATTCTGAACTGACAATGATATCGATAACGAGCGAATATGGGCTGTACCTGTATACGGGCAAGGTAGATATGCGGAAAGGTATCGACGGCCTTTGCGGAATCATCAGTGAAGACTTAGGTCACAATCCCCGGAAGCCCAAGAGCGTATATGTGTTTAGCGGGCGCAATCCCAGAGTGAAAAAGGTTCTCATACGCGAATACAATCGCTATGAACTAACGACAATCCGGTTGGATGAAGGCCAGTTGTCAGACTTACGCAAAACGATATCGGAGCTGACTGCTCAAATCTCCGCCCTTACGCTCACCAGTAAGGTAAACGCCGGTAAACTCTACGGTCGCAAGTCGGAGAAATCAAGTCGTCTTGGTAAGCGTCGTGATGACGATGATCGTAACAGCGGCAAGGACAACTTCGATGGCACTGCGGGGTCTGACAGTGGAGCCAATACTGAGGTTCCGCGGAATAATCCATCTTCCGGAGACACTGTGAGTGCTATCCGGAAGAGGTTGCTCAGGACTCATCCCGGAAGTGAGGTGAAAGTTGAGCGCATCGATTACTCGAAAGCGGCTGCATATACAAACAGTCCGACATATCACAGGCTTGAGGACTACTATAAACTGCCGGAAGGAGCATATTATGTAGGGACTATCGCGAAACAGTTAAAAACTTTGTAAGAAATTGATTGATAATTTGTTATAAATTTTGTATTTTTGATATGGAGAACGAAATTCCCCCGACAACCGTAGGAAAGTTGAAAATCGGGGGAATCAAATCAAAAATACGATGTCAAAAGTACAAAACTTTGCTGGATTAACCCAAAGTTTGCCGTTTACGGAGTTCGATTTTTATGAGAGCTACCGTCAGACGTTTGAAAAGACAGAACTTGGAAGGATGCGGAAGTTGCTTCCGCTGCACCAAATGGCTGAGACCTTCGGTCTGGTGAACAAAAGCCTGCAGCCGAAGCGTGGACGGAAGTCCTACTTCACCCCGGAGGGGAAGGTTGCGCTGATGTTCCTGAAGATGTATACGCAGTTAAGCGCCCCGAAGTTGATGGAGCAGTTGAACGGGAACGTCCACTACCAGATATTCTGCGACGTCTACATCAATCCGGAGCGTCCGCTGACGAACTGTAAGCGTTCACTTCTCCGCCTTGCCTTTTGAAAAATAGGATTCACCTTTGCCGAAATCAAATTTCAAGGCAAATGGAATCTGAGTCTTACAATAGTATGTACTAATAAGTTTTTTGTTATTCAGGGATTAAATCCAAGCGTGTTATTTATATACCAATATTCCAATTGACATTGAAAGGTAAACGAGCTCAGGCATTAATCTTGCATTTACAGATTTAAAATTACGTCGTAGATGCTCTACCACCTATCTGTTAACGTACTTATTCAAGTTGTTTATACTCTTCTTGGAAACGTCAAAGTAGCAATTTGGAGAGCCGTCTTTCAGGCGTTTGATACGGAATCCAGCATCATACATAGCCAAGATTAGGGTACCATTACTAACATAATTGATTGCGCCTTGGGTGTCAATATGGAGAGCACGTTCTATCAAGTGTTTTAGCCCGTAGGATGTGGAAGACGTATTAATTCTTTCGATAGGGCGAAGATAGCACGCAATCATATCGCGCGCAGCTTGTAGTTCAAGGTCATTGAAATCTTTCACATTCAAAGGTGCATCGCCACCATTGAATCCACCAGGAGTTAATCCACGAAGTTCTTCTTCGTCTTCGTATTGATAGAAGTCATAACCGAGGTTTTTATAAAAATCTACTGTTGGCATATCTAATTCGATTTATTTTATTGTTACTAATGAAGGGGTATAGGTATATATTTTGCGGATAACATGACAATTAGTTTTTGTATTCAAATGATTAATCCAATGACATTCCTTCCATAAGAAAGTTCTTCAGACTAAGAATCCGGATACCATCTTCGTTGTATCCTGACAAATATCTGTCGGCCACGATAATTATTTTCCTGAATCCATCCTTGATGTGTAAAAGCGAAGCCTGTTCCTGCTCCACTTTTTCTCTGTCGGGCAATGCGTAGGCGGACTGAACATATATTCTCTCTGGTCCACGATTGCACACAAAGTCCACTTCCAACTGCACTCTCCGGCTACGGCCTTCAGCATCTTTAGTATTGTGCGTAACAACCCCCACATCCACAGTGTATCCATGGAGACAAAGTTCATTATACACCATATTTTCCATCAGATGCGTCTTTTCCACCTGACGGAAACCAATACGTGCATTCCTTAAGCCCAAATCTTCAAAATAATATTTCTGTGGTGTATCTATATACTTGCGCCCCTTTACGTCATAACGCACTGCCTTCCTGACTAAAAATGACTCCTCCAGCATCTCCAGATACTGCTTGATGGTATTCTTGCCTACTCCGATGCCTTTAACTGTCTTGAACGTATTTTCTATTTTCGTCGGGTTTGTCAATCCACCTATCCCAGAGGCCACTACATCAATCAGTTCACCCATTATCTCACAACCCTTAATATGATAACGTTCTTGAATGTCTGTCAAGTACGTTTTCTCAAACAATCCTTTCAGATACGCTTCCTTCTCTCTCACATCAGGCTCCAGACACACCATCGGCAAGCCTCCGTATGTCATATACTGATCCAAGGCCTCCTCGAAAGTCAATTCAGGATGAGCACCGGCAAACTCACTCATTGACAATGGAGTCACATGGATTTCATGACCTCGACCACGGAACTCAGTAATCACATCCTTAGACAAAAACTTTGAATTGCTTCCCGTCACATACACATCCACATTCTTAATGCTTAAGTATGAGTTCAGCACATCCTCAAACTCCTGCACCAGCTGAACCTCATCCAACATCACGTAGTACCATTCATGTTGGGGGACATCTCCAGAATCCTTATATTCTACAATCCGAGAGTCAATCCAATGCAATAAAGCATCCGGATCTCTTAACTTCTTGTTTCTACGATTCTCAAGATCCAGCATTACTATATGATCCGCACTAACACCTTCGTCGAGCAAGTGTTGCCTAAAAAGATTCATTAGAAGATATGACTTGCCACACCTTCGGATACCTGTCACAACTTTAATCATGCCATTGTGTTTACTCTTGATGAGCCTTCCAAGATGAATATCACGCTTTATTTCCATACGAATATTATTATAAAACCAAGATTGCGTATTTACGCATTTTTGTTCTGCAAAATTACATTATATCTGCCAACTAACCAAATATTAGGATAAGAAATCAACCTTCTCTGTTTCTAATAAGATAGAAACCTTCAACAAATTATTATAGGACCATTTGTATTATACTTTGCTCCATTTTAATTCCGTATTAAAATAGAGAAAGTATAATTAACCCAAGTTAACCCCAATCAAGTCGTATCTCTCTGAGTTTCACTCTGTGGTCACTATCTTTTGAGTCGACAGTTTTCTGACGATTTCAGTCCAGTGGTCATTGATGCCTCCCTTCTTCAACTGCAGTCTGATAGTGTTCACTACCCAGTAGGCCAGCAGGCCGAGGAAGAGGTGGGCATCGGAGCGCTCGTCCTTCTGGTGGAAGATGGGTCTCAGGCTGAGGTCCGTCTTCAACTGACGGTTCGTGCATTCGATTTCACGGATCAGATTGTAGTAGTCCCATGTGGTCTTTTCGTCCAGGCTGGAGACGTTGGTCCGGAGAAAGTAGCGTCCGCTGCTCTGCTCAATCTCCTCCGGGAGAGCCTTTTTCCACTTGATGTCAGACATCAGTGCAGCGTCCTGTTCTGAGCGGATATAATCGACTGTGTAATAGCGTGCTATCGAAGGGTATTTTTCTTTTGCCCGGCCTATTCTCTCGACTACCTTTTCGTACTTCTTCACACCGCCCTTCTTACCTATGGCATCCTTTGCCTTCTGCAATTCCTGCTCGAAGCGGGTTGCAAACTGCCTCTTCATCGAGTCTTCCTTCACCTTCTTGGACGGGGAGAGGATTTCAAGATAATAGTCGCCGCCCTCATCGTGGCGGACTCTCGTGAGGCTGATAGCCTGGTTAATGCAGTCGCGGACCGTGACTGCGGGGGCATTATCCTCGATCTCATAGTCTGTCAGCCGTCGGTGTTGATGCACAGGGCCAGCACAAGAAGCTTGCAGTCAGCTCGTTTCTCCTTGCTGCGACCGTAGGAGGCCTTCTTGCTGCCGTCCTTACGGCCTTCGAAGTAGAAGTTGGTGAGGTCGAACAGCAGTATCCTGTTCTGCTGGTTGAAGAGATTGTCTGTGACGGTGCACAGGTGGCGTTCCAACTTTTCCTTTATCTTGTACAGCTCGGGGGCCACCTTGTAAATGGTCTTGTGGCTGGGACCGAGACCCCGCTCGCCGTAGACAAGCTCGCAGATGGCTGAGTTGTCACGCATTATGCGTTCTGATCTGAGCTCCGAACTGGAGTAGACCGTGCGGGTTGCAAGCAGGCTCAGGGCGGCTTTCACCATGCTGTCCGACCAGCCTTCTTTGCGGAGGAACCCTTCAAGGCGCAGCTGCCGCATCGCCTGCATGCAGGCCCATTCCGCGCCCATGTCACGGATGTCCTCGGGACGCAATCCGGACAGAAAGCCCACATTGAGCAGGATGCGGCTGCGCACTCTGCCCAACTGGTCGCGGAAGGTCTCCTTGATTCGGTAGTACTTCTCATCGCGACCAGTGTTCGGATTGTATCTGAGCTGGCTTAGGAAATGCATACTGCAAAGATACGGCTTCTGAACGACAGTTCTGTGTACTACAAAATGGAACTGAGCGCCGCCGGCATGTGGGTGAAGTTGGAGTACCTCTGAATATTAGCGATTTAGCATCGGAGTCCGTACGGATTATGACGATTTCGAGGGGTGAAATTTATTGAAAAAAGTTTCGTGGGGCAAACTTGGGTTAAATGTACCTTCTGGAGCGTTTTCAAATGTACCACTTCGGATATGGTTGCTTTCGGTTTGGCAAAGTTATTTTTAATTCGACCATTTCATTGAGTTTCCATTGTTATGAGAAGCTTTCAAAAACACATATGAAATCAATCCCCAAATGAACGGGGCTCTCCGGAATCACTGAACGGATATCAGCCGGAAAACGTAAATACCGCACCGATGACGTAAAAATGTCCCATCGGAAGCACATCGGATAACTGTCAAGTCCATAAAATTAGCTACCTTTGTATTGAGGCCGTACGTATGGTTTCAAGCAGAAGAAGTAGCAGATATGGATAGAGAGGTTCAATTCTTACTGTACAATATGCCGGACGACAGCGGCAAGGTGCAGGTGGTCATAAAAGATGAGACGATATGGTGTACCCAAAAAGCTATGGCACAGCTATTTGGGGTCGGGGTTCCTGCTGTCAGCAAACACCTGAAGAACATATTTGAAGAGGGGGAACTCTCGGCAGACTCAGTTATTTCCAAAATGGAAACAACTGCCACTGACTTTAAGACATACGAGACATCGTACTATTCACTTGATGCCATCATTGCCGTTGGTTACCGTGTTTCTTCTCTCAAGGCCACTCGTTTCCGTCAATGGGCCACAAAGATTCTCAACGAGTACATCCGCAAAGGCTTCGCAATGGATGATGAGCGCCTGAAGCAAGGTCCGGCACTATTCGGAAAAGACTACTTTCGTGAATTGCTCGAAAGAGTACGCTCTATCAGAGCAAGTAAGCGCCGTATCTGGCAGCAGATTACGGACATATATGCTGAGTGCAGCATTGACTATGACCGCAACGCAAAGACCACACGAGATTTCTATGCAATTGTCCAAAACCGTTTCCACTACGCCACAACTGGTCAGACGGCGGCAGAAATCATCTATTCTAAAGCCGACCACACGAAAGAGCATATGGGAATGACAACTTGGAAGAATGCTCCGGACGGACGAGTCTTGAAATCAGATGTAAGCATTGCAAAGAACTACCTTCAGGAAAAGGAAATCCGGCAGTTGGAACGCACTGTGGCAGGCTATTTCGACTATATCGAAGATCTTATAGAGCGCGAAAACACTTTCAATATGGAGCAATTCGCTTCCAGCATCAATGAATTCCTGACATTCCGCCGCTATCAGATTCTTTCTTATCCGACAAAATTGCTCGTTCAGAGTTTTTCATGAGGTTATTATTTTACAATACTTCGGTAAATTTTCGGTAAAAATTTACCGAAGTATTGTAAATTTATCCGAATTTTGTTTAATTTGGTAACACATTTGTACCACACGTGGTACAAGGCCAGAAAGGGAATCGGCTATCGCGGACACCTTTACATAGATTTACAAAGATTTACGCGAATTGACACTAAAACGACAGGAAGACAGATGGAGGACCTTCCAAGGGATATGGAGTGCTATAAAGATAGTGACAACAATAGATATGATTTCGCATACGGTCTGAACTGGAGTGGTCAGATTTATGATAACAAAGTAAAAAAAATAGATAAGCATCAATACATGAACATGAAAAAGACATTGATAACCTTTTTATTGCTGATAGCAGCGATTACTGCATCTGCGCAGAATTTTTCCGTTTTTCAGGGTGGAGCAGGTTCTGATATACGACCGGAGGGATGGCTCAAAGAGTTTCTGTTGAGACAGAAATCCGGTATGACAGGGCATCCGGAAGCTTTATCATATCCTTATAATTCCTGTTTATGGAACGGAGAAATAGGACGTAATACCGGAACTTACGGTAGAGATTGGTGGCGTTATGAGCAAACGGCATATTATACTGACGGGCTCATAAGACTTGGTTACCTGATCGATGATCAAGATATGGTTGACACAGCAGTAGATGGGATAAACTACACATTGGCGCATGCCTCAGACAAAGGCGTACTTGGTAATCCTAAAATCAAATCAATGTGGCCTATGTGCGTGTATTTTCGTGTCCTTGAGGCATATTACGAAAGGACTGGTGACCAGAGAGTCATTGATGCACTCCACAAACATTATCTGAATTTCACGATTGAGGAAATTGGTAACTGGCGAAATATTGTCAGCTTGGAGGGAATGCTCTGGGTTTATGGGAAGACTGGTGACCGGAAACTTCTTGAAAGGTGTGAGAAAGCATGGAATTCCGGGACTTTTATTGATCTCGTTCCAGAAACATGTAGGAATGATGAAAGATTGGTGATGCATGGTGTAACTTGTGCCGAAGAATTGAAATTGCCGATGTTGTTATATGCATACACAGGAAATGAGATGTACCGTGATCTGGCGTTGAATGCAGAATACAAACTGACCCGCGACCATATGCTTCCTGATGGTGTTCCGGCCGGTGCTGAGGCCCTCGTCGGGAATGAGAACATTATTAACAGTCATGAAACGTGTGATATAACAGACTATACATGGAGCCTGATCAAATTTTTGACGGTAACCGGAGATGCGAAGTGGGCTGATAAGATAGAACGTGCTGTTTTCAATGCTGGACCTGGAGCTGTCACAAAAGACTTCAAGTCTCTCCAGTACTTTTCATCTGTCAATCAAGTAATCGCTACTGGAAATAGCAACCACAATGAATTCTTCCACGGTTCTACATGGATGGCTTTCAGACCGACACATGAAACAGAATGCTGTTCAGGAAATGTACATCGTTTTATGCCGGATTATACAGCATATACTTGGCTGCGTGGCAAACATGATGAGATTACAGCAGCATTATACGCGCCTACAACGTATCGGTTCAAGACAAAAGATGCAGTTGATTGTACGATTGAGGAAAAGACTCTTTATCCATTTGACGGATTGATAGATTTCAAATTCTCTCTATCTGCGGCGACGACTTTATCTTTTTGTCTGAGGATTCCCGAATGGTCAGCAGATTCTCAAATCCGGGTGAATGGAAAGTTGATGGATATGGAAATGGTTCCGGGAACTTTTGTCAAGATAGAGAGAGCGTTCTCTGATGGTGATCACATCACACTGTCTTTGGATATGAGTCCTCGAATTACTGATGTTCGTAATCAAGGCCTGTTCATCACAAGAGGCCCCCTGCTTTATTCCTTCAGTGTCCCACACTCAAAAGAGGAGGACACTAAAGTATATGCGAACATGAATGGCAAAGTCCCAGGAAATCCTGATTTCAAGTGTTGGTCTATGATTCCTACAGGGAAATGGAACTATGCTCTTGATCTAAGTCATGCCTCAGAGATTGTAACAGAGAAGAATGATAGTTACTCTGTTGGTGATTATCCATATGATGAAGGCAATTCGCCATACATTCTGAAGGTTCCGGCAAAAGAAATAGCGTGGCAATTGGATTCCAGCCGATATACCCCTGTTATGCCCAAAGGAGGCTTTGCAGAACCCATAAAGGATAATACGGTATGGCTGGACCTTGTACCATATGGTTCTACCGAGCTCAGACTTACGGTCTTCCCAAGAACCGTTAACCATAATGAAGAATAATCATCCGAACGCATAAAGACTCTTGACCCGCTGGTCAATCCTATCAAAGGTATTTCTCCTGACGGTCAATCATCAGATACAGTCTGTGTTGCCAGAGGTGAACATGCCGTATTCCAATTTATGATTGATTCACTACAGGACGGATCGACCATAGAAGCTAGTAGTGGAAAATTCAAATCTCCATCTGGATCGGTATTGAAAGCCAAGCCTGAAATCGGATGGGTAAAATATGTGTGCTCACGACATAACTATACACCATCAGCACCTGACGCACTTTTACCATCAGATGCCATGTATCCTGACCCGATTGTAATAAGTAACAGAACTGAAGTGGATTCATCTACACCGACAGTGATGTATCTTGACATTTCAATACCGGATGATACAGAACCCGGATTATATAACGGGCGAATAAATTTGAATATACACAACGGGGCATCAATGACAAAAGAAGTTTACATTGAAGTCTTCCCCGTACAGCTTGAAGAACAATCACTACTTATCAGCAATTGGTATTTCCCGGAAGAATTCAAACATATGAACAATGGTAAAGAAGTGATTGAAGGTTCAAGAAAATATAAAAAATGCAAAAAAGAAGTCTTGACAACTGCGGCTGCATACGGGCAGAATGTATGGTTGCTATATGAAAAAGGGGAACCATATATTGATGCGGATGGAAATATTGCCTTTAATTTCCAGAAGATGGACAAGAGCATTAAAGAAATGCTGTCATACTTACCGGTAAAGTTTATTGAAGGGAATCATATTGCGAAGAGGTCTACCAATCGGTGGACTGATCCATTTTGGGTATTGACCCCGATACAAGACAAAGACGGAAAATTCAATTATGTCAAATTGTCCTTGGATGATCAACGTGCAGTAAACTATGTAAAGGACTATTTCCGCTGCCTGTCATCGCATCTCAAATCACAGGAACTTGGAGATGGAAGAAGCTGGCTTGACATATATGTTCAACATGTGGGCGACGAGCCAATCAAAGAAAACATTGATTCGTGGGAAGCTATTGCCAGAATCATCAAGGAATCTGCTCCTGACTTGAAAATAATTGAGGCGTATCGCACTCCTTATTTTAAACAAGAACTTATTGACATTGTTATTCCACAACTGGATGAATTGGAGTGGCCTGTATATCGGGATATACCGGATCAACACCAATGTTGGTTTTATACATGCATGTATCCCAGAAGCAATTATGCGAATAGATACGTGACTCTTCCTCTTATAAAAACAAGAATCCTGCATTGGATAAATTTCAAATACGAAACAGACGGATATCTCCATTGGGGGTTGAATTCATGGAGTGCGGATGGAGACCCATGGAAAGATGTATCTGCCCCGGCGAATGATTGGCCAGGAGGCGATTCTCATATAATCTATCCAGCGTATATGAAGGTTTATCCGTCAATCAGATTCAAAGCAATGAGAGATGGGATAAATGATTATACCCTATTGCAGATGGTTGCCAAACGGTCTCCAATTACGGCACAAAACTTTGTCAATAAAATAATATGGGATTATTCAAGCTATGATACTTCAGTTGTGAATTTCCGTTCTATCAGACGTGAAATATTAGAATATCTGTCACTTTATTGATACAATAGGGATTGTCGTCAAATGTACCACTTCGGACATGATCGCTTTAGATTCGGCAAAGTTATTTTATATTTGTCCTTTTCATTGAGTCTCCATTGTTGTTATGGGAAGTTTTCCAAATCAATAGAGAACGTCAAATATTTGCTTTCAAAAACACACCTGAAATCAACCACAGAGTGAACGGATATCAACCGGAAAACGTAAATACCGCACCGATGACGTAAAAATGTCCCATCGGAAGCACATCGGATAAGTGTCAAGTCCATAAAATTCGCTAACTTTGTATTGAGGCCATACGTGTGGTTTCAAGCAGAAATAGTTGATATGGAAACCCAAAGCAGCCTTTTACAGAGCATATCAGTTATACAGCAAGATATATAATCGACAGACATTAGATTATGCAGGACAGCATGACACCAGAACAACGCCACGATTGCATGGCCAGCATACACTCGGAGGACACACGCCCCGAACAGGCGGTCAGGCGTGAATTGTGGCGTCGTGGATACAGGTTCCGCAAATGTGTCCGCTCATTGCCCGGGACACCGGACATCGTCCTGCCCAAATACCGCACATGCATCTTCGTGAACGGCTGCTTCTGGCATGGGCACAAGGGCTGCAGCAAATTCGTCATGCCGAAAACGCGGACTGAATTCTGGGCGAATAAGATTGCACGGAATCAGGAACGGGACCTCGTCAATATCCAGCGCCTCGAATCCATCGGCTGGAGCGCAATCACAGTCTGGGAATGCGAACTCAGCAAATCCGGCATTGAAAATACAATGGAAAAGATCGAGTCAATGCTGGCTGAAAACCGGACAAAATGGAAAGAATATCAGGCTCATCGCCGAGAAAGCCGCAAATTCGCCATTGAACAGGCCCGCAGGCGTCGCGAGATCAATGCCATCATTGAAGCGGAACTCAACGAACGGTTCGGCATTCCCGAAAGGATAAGACGCCTCTCCCGCATTGACGAATAGCAATTTCGCGCCATTCTTTCACGGCTTCAACCACCTCTGAGACAATCTTCTCTGCTGTCTTCATATTGATAAATTCACCATCGAGGTCTTCCTTAAAACGGAATCCGCCCATTCGAGAGAAATCATCAATACCAGTCAAGAAATCGAAAGAAGACAATCTCCTTACAGATCGCTGTGCTGCCTTAACCATTCATTATCGAACGTAAAACTATAGCTGTCCGCACCACGAAGAGACTCATAGCCTAATTCGCCAATGAGTTCAACTTCTTTGAGCCAATCGAAATCGGCATATACATACAACTTTTTCATTGATTATTCTTTCTTGGATGCACGTTCTCTTGTTTTCAAACTTAAATCTTGCAAAGCTTTTCCCATTTTATCTTCTTTGGCAAGCAATAAAATATCATCATCAAGTTGCAATGCATACAAAACACGTAGATAAATCCCTATTGCAACAGTAGGCATCCCTTTTTCTATTCGGGACACAGTAAGCGGTGAGCAGGTGGCACGTTCAGCAACCTGAGCCACACTCAGATTCCGACGCAAGCGAGCTAACTTAATCTGTTCACCTACAATCTGCATCTTTTGCTCCAGTTTTCGGGGAAGCTTGGTTCCCATTGTATTCTTTGACATATCTTGTTTTCTATTTTAAGGTACAAAACGATCATGCCGATGACTTTGTCATAATCAACCTATCATATAATATGCAAAAGTAATACTTTTTATTTATTTAATGATGTGTTACACATAGTAAAATGCACATTTTGGCATAATTGGCCATATACAAAATCCATTTTAAGCGACAACTCCCAAAAACAAAGTAATCCTTAAAAAAGAAGTTCGACAGTCTTTGCGAAGAATTCGGCATGAGCACCAATACGGCGTGCAACATTTATGTGCGCCAGGTGGTCAGAAGCCGTCGTATTCCATTCGCCATTGAAGCTCCTGCAAAGGATGACATAATGAAGTTTCGTCTTGATTTCTTCGGAAAAAAGTCCTACCTTGTCGAATCAGCATGCAAAATGCGAACAAACTAAAACTATTTAATATCTAAAAAAAATGAAAAAGAGTTTATTTATACTTTTGGCGATTTTCGTAGCGTTACTTGCCATACCATCGTGCAAAAAGGAAAAAGGCACAGAAGGGCCTCCAGCTATTGAAGTGAGCGGTGTTTCAGTGGACAAAACAACTGTGGGACTGAAGGTTGGAGAGAAAGTGAAACTTGTCGCGACGGTCATTCCGGATGATGCGACAAATAAAAATGTGTCGTACGAGAGCGATGACAATAACATTGCGACTGTGACACAAGACGGCGAGATCAGTGCCGTAGGCGAAGGATCTGCTATAGTCCGGGTAACCACCGAAGACGGTCAATTCAAAGCCGGTTGTAAGGTCTACGTAAGCAACACCGCCCATCTCGTGAAAGAAATCGAACTTAACGAGACTGAATTGCCACTTGCAGTCGGGGAGACTTTCCAGCTGACAGCCGCTATAAAACCAAGTTATGCCTACAACCGGAATATCGTCTGGAGCAGCAAGAATGCGCAAATCGCCACAGTAGATGAAACAGGGCTAGTGACGGCAATCGCAGTGGGGGGCACCCGAATCTTTGCCAGTTCAGAGGATGGAGGAGCAGTCTCTGTCTGCAACTTGATGGTATCAAATCCTGGTGAAAATGAAATTAGAAAATTCGAATTTTCGCCGAATTATGGCATAATAGGAGTCGGCGAGAAATTGAATCTCAAACCTTATTTATGGAAGGTATATAGATCGTTTTTTAACGTACGCCCCGAATTCCCAAGCCAATTCACATTCAACAGCGACGACCCTGAAGTCGCCACAGTTGACAATGATTTCAACATCATCGGCAATAAAGCCGGCACAGCCTTAATCACCGTGACAATGAACAGGTTCAAAAACCCGGAAATCGGTTCATTCACCATCGAAGTCGAAGACACGTTCCTCGGCTCTGTAAAGGATGTTTATAAGGTAAAAGACAAGGGATTGGTGCTCGAAAGTACGATTTTATCGGGAAAACTCTATCCCAACGACAAAATCAAAGTCCTCCAGAGATCTGATAATAAAAAAAACTATAATATGACCGTCGGTCAACTCTCACTCTTTGGCAAAGTATTGGAATATGCGGATAAGGGTGACGAACCGGGGATTTTATTAGCCGAAACTGAGCAAATGTCAACTTCCGACATAGAAAGAGGAGCGGTCATCACATCACCTGAGACTAAAAGAGTCATCGTGACACGGAAAGTCGTCGGAACAATCCACATTACAGGAAAGACAGCCCCTATCACTCCGGGCCACAAGCTACAGTTTTTCGACGGAGCAATAGACGTCAGTGCAGAACTCAGCGAAATTTTCAAAGAGGAAGAGATCTACCCGGACAAAACATACCATCTCGTCACTTTCACAATTGCCGCACCGGACAAACTAGTCTGCTGGTATGGCCAAGTTTTCAAACTCCGTGAAGGCGGCCGCGAAGTCGGAACATTCACAGTATCCGACGGCGCCCCGATGGAAGTGGTATTCTGACAGATTGACATAAATAAATTCCCGCAAAGGCCACAAAAATTCTTGTAGAACGATGCGGGTATCAGGTTTGCCTGGCGGTCGGCCCATAAGCTGATCCGCCGGGTTTTCATTTCAATTTTGAACTTTTATTATTATATTTACCGCATAAAGTATCAGATTTAATATGTTAGACAATATCTACATGCTTACAGACATCGAGATTTGCGACAGGATCGGCGTCAAAATAAAAACGGTACGCCTGAAGCAGAACATGTCACAGGAGGAACTGGCAGACAAGAGCGGTGTTTCCATCTCCACCATAAAGCGTATGGAAGAAGGAGAGGTGAAAACATTAGAGTCATTGATTCGCATCCTGCGCACATTGGGCAAGCTCGACATCTTCATTCCCCTCGTTAATGAAGAGCAGTTGAGTCCGAATGAATACTACGAGTTGGCCAGCAAAGCAAACAAGCATGTGCGTAAACGGGCATCCAAAGGATACAAAATAGAGAACAAGGAGGAAACAGAATGGTAGACGTAGCTCGTGTCAATTTATATGGCCATCCCATTGGCTCCGTACGTTGGGATCCGAGATATGAAATCGCACAGTTCGAGTATGATCCGGGCTTTGTGCAACTGGGCATTGAGCCTTCACCGCTGATGATGCCCGTAAGGGAAGGACGTGTATATAGTTTTGGAGAGCTCAACAAAACCACCTTCAAAGGCCTGCCTGGGATGTTGGCGGACTCCCTACCGGACACATACGGCCGCGCCCTTTTCGAGAAATGGCTGGCCCTGACAGGCCGGACCAGCGGCAATGCGATTGAGGCGCTTTGCTTTCTTGGCAAGCGCTGTATGGGAGCCCTTGAGTTCGAACCGGCCATCGAAGCCATTGATACGGATATCAGGATAGAGGTTGATTCTTTGGTGGATGTAGCCAGAGAAGCCCTTGCCGACAAATCAAGCTTTAACGTAAACATCAGCTCCGACAAAAAGGCCGCCACCGCAGAGATTCTGCGCCTCGGCACCTCAGCCGGAGGGCAACGGGCCAAGGCAATCATTGCTTTCAACAAAGAGACTGGGGAAATCCGTTCTGGACAGGCCGAGGCACCAGACGGGTTCGACTACTATATCATCAAACTGGACGGCGTATCAGCCACTGCCGGGTTCAAGGAGACTGAAAACTTCGGTCGACTGGAGTACTCTTTCTCACGACTTGTGAAGAAATGCGGCATTGAAATGGCAGAATGCTCGTTGATTGAAGAGAATGGTAGAGCGCATTTCCTGACAAAGAGGTTCGACCGGATTAATGGACAAAAAGTGCACATGCAAACGCTCTGCGCAATTGCACACTTCGACTATAGGCTGCTCAGGGCATATTCTTATGAACAGGCGTTCACTGTGATGCGCGGACTGCGGCTTTCCTACAAGGAAGCGCAGGAGATGTTCCGCAGAATGGTGTTCAATGTTGTGGTGCGGAACCAGGACGATCACACGAAGAACATTTCTTTTCTGATGGACAGAGACGGAAAATGGCGGCTTTCTCCTGCCTACGATATGGGATATGCCTACAATCCAGACGGACAGTGGACCTCAGCTCACCAGATGTCGATAAACGGCAAATTCAGCAGCATCACTAAAGAAGACCTACTCGAATGCGGTGTCAAGAATAACATCAAAAATGCAGCACGAATTATCGCCGAAGTCTGCCAGGCGGCATCAATGTGGCCAGAAATTGCGCGTGAGAATGAAGTACCACAAAAGATGATTGAAGAAATTAAGTCAAATATGGTTTTCTTCTAATCGACACAAGAAAAACAACAATATCCCACACAGAATATAAAACAATAATCTTATGCGAATTATAGGAAACTTACTTTGGTGGCTTTTCGGAGGTCTCGAAGCAGCCATCGGTTATTTCACTGGCAGTCTGGCCCTTGCATGTACCATCATTGGCATTCCCTTTGCGTTGCAGACTTTCAAGATAGGCCTGCTCTGCCTATGGCCTTTTGGTTCCACATTGAGAGACACGGATTGCCCGACAGGTTGCATTCGCATCCCGTTGAATTTACTCTGGCTGATTTTCGGCGGATTGTGGGCCTGCCTCATGCATTTGATCTTCGGTTTGCTCCTATGCATCACGCTCATCGGCATTCCTTGGGGAAAACAGCATTTCAAGATGGCCGGGCTTTCGCTCGCACCGTTCGGCAAGGATGTGAAGTTAGGATTTTAGTGGAAAAAGATTAAAATCTGATGGAGACCACCCCACTACAAAAAAGGCTATTCGCCATGCAGGATAAGCAGTATGCCGAATTCCAGTCGAAACTGACGCCTGGCGTACCGCCGGAAAGCGTCATTGGAGTCCGCGTACCTGTGCTGCGCAAGTTCGCAAAGGAGTTCGCGAAAGAGGTTGAGGTCAATGATTTTGTGCATCAGTTGCCCCACAGGTACTATGACGAGAACATGCTGCACAGCTTGCTTATATCACAGGTCAAGGACTATGAAGAATGCATCAGTTTGACAGATGCGTTCCTTCCTTATGTGGACAACTGGGCGGTCTGCGACATCATGTCTCCGAAAGTCTTCGCAAAACATAAGGCAGCATTGACAGAAAAGATAAACACTTGGTGCAGCTCGCGACATGCTTTCACTTGCAGGTTTGGTATAGAGACACTTATGTCGCATTACCTGGATAAAGACTTCAAGGCAGAATATCTTGAAATTCCGGCATCAGTAAGGAGCGAAGAATATTACGTGAAGATGATGGTAGCGTGGTTCTTCGCCACAGCTCTTGCCAAGCAATGGGACGCAACGATTCCCTACATCGAGCAGAAGCGGCTTGCCCCATGGACTCACAACAAGACCATCCAGAAGGCCATCGAGAGTTACAGGATTACACCCGGGCAGAAGGATTATCTGCGGACATTGAAGATAAAATAGAAGCGACCTTTGCGGCACTTTCTGAAGACCTTGCGTTTTATGTCAAGACAATAGACAATGAATATCAATCTAAAAAGCAGGCAAGCCGAAAATATTTCCAATGACGGCACAGCTTATTCAATACTGATTACTTGTGGCATCGGTCATTTTCTGAATGATTTGATTCAGTCAGTGATTCCGTCCATTTATCCGCTAATAAAGGACACCTATGGATTCTCGTTTGCACAAATAGGCATTATAACGCTGGTCTTCCAGATGACATCATCCATTCTTCAGCCATTCACAGGCTATTACGCTGACAGGAGACCTGCTCCTTATGCCCTTTCCATCGGAATGTGCTTCACATTGGCAGGACTGCTCATGCTCTCCGGCGCCAGCACATTCTTGACAATTCTGATTGCCGTGGGAATCATCGGAATGGGGTCGTCAATATTTCATCCGGAGGCTTCCAGAGTGGCCCAGATGGCATCTGGAGGGAAGAAAAGCCTGGCGCAGTCGATATTCCAAGTAGGAGGCAACGGAGGAAATGCACTCGGGCCGCTGCTGGCAGCCCTCATAGTTCTGCCCTTCGGACAGAGTTCCATCCGGTGGTTCGCATTGATAGCAATCCTGGCTGCAGTAATCCTGCTGCACGTCGCATCGTGGTACAAGGAAAGGATTGCCACCCATACCGACCATCCTGAGATCAATGCTGATATACGCAATGATATCCCACGCCGTCAGGTTCATACGGCAATGCTCATTCTGGTGGCATTGATCTTTTCCAAATACTTTTACCTCTCCTGCATGACAAGCTACTTCACATTCTTCCTGATGGACAAGTTTTCGATGACAGTGCAGAATTCCCAGCTATGCCTTTTCGCGTTCCTCGCGGCATCGGCGCTCGGCACCGTAGGCGGAGGACTTTTAGGTGACAAGTACGGGAGGAAATACATAATATGGGGTTCCATCTTGGGAGCAGCGCCTTTTGCCCTGCTGCTGCCACATGTAAACTGTTTCTGGACCATAGCTCTGTCAGTCATCATAGGTCTGGTAATTTCGTCCGCCTTCTCATCGATTGTCGTATATGCAACAGACCTGATGCCAGACAGGATCGGAATGATTTCCGGCGTTTTCTTCGGTCTCATGTTCGGTCTGGGCGGCATCGGTTCGGCATTCTTCGGATGGCTAGCGGACAAAACAAGCATCTGGTTCATTTTCAATGCCAGCGCCTATCTGCCACTTCTCGGCGTCGTGGCCGGATTTCTGCCCGACACGAAGAAAAAGCAATAAAATACAAAAGACGAAGACCTACCTGATGATTCTGCGCTTAAAAAAGTCTTTGAGACTGAAGCCGAATTCAAAATGAAGCAACGCCGCAATATTTGACATCCTTGCAATTTCATCAGTCTCACCCGAAAGGACTGACTGGATCCGCCTGCAGATTATTGCAGGAAATGATGTAATACATTCCTGATTTAAGGGCATTTGCGGCGGGACGCGGTAAGCGTCTCCAGGGTTACCCCAAGACCGCTAGATGCATATCTCATGACATTGATATTTAGATGATTATATTGAAATAACTGCCGAATTAAAGTGTCAGAAGTTCAGCATCTTGCACCTATAGGTATATGCTGTAATGTACTGTTTTTTTAGTTCTTCAGACAAGAAAGACTTTTTGACAAGTTCGACTGCCATGGGATTCACCTTCTGAAACATCATAATTTCCTGATGAACAACTTTTTCCGGAAGTCCGATCCTCCTTCCAAATTCCACGAAATCATCATGACCGATATTATGAGTATCGGCCTTGTTCATCCCTTCTTTGAACAAACCTTTATCAAGGGCAAATATCCGAGGTTCATAAAGTTGAAGAGAGGTATTTACAAGATCATAAGCTGGTGAAAGATGGTACTCGCCATTTCTCTCTATGAGCGAAAAGTTCTTCAAGTGCGCATCATCATTGAGAGACACGAAGTTGAACAATATAATTCTATAAAATCGCCTGATGTCAATCAAAGCAGCCTTCACATACCTGTGAATAACCTCAGCACATTCTTCGTAACTTACTTTGTCATATTTATAGTTAGCGCCACCATTGTCTTTACTCCAGCCGAGCAATGCTGCAAAATCTTCCTGCTTGTATTTACCTCCAGGATAAACATCAAAACGTCTTGTAATATATGCCGGCTTATCATCCTCAAAGAAGCAAAGTGCATTACCTGCTGTCTCAATGCCATAAACCTGCGATGCAATCTGCATTGTAACATGCTCATTAGCTGCACAATAATCCTTATTGGCAATCTGATAGCCAGTTGGACGTGGTTTGAGTATATATGTCCCTTGCTCGCCTTCTCGTGTATATCTCAGTTGTTTGTTCTCGCCTATTATGACCGAAAACTTTGGCTGGGCGCCTGAAAGCGATATTCTACCGATATTTCTTATCGAATCCGCAGAGCCTCCATCTTCAGGGCTTGCGCCAGGAAAAATGTGAGAGACTTTGTTTCCGTCAAAAAGCGATTTGACCGCAGCCGGACAATAAGTACTGAACCCTTCCTTCAATGTGGACGGACATATATTCAAATTAATCATAGTCTGATCGGCTTTACTGTAATAGCACCTATAGTATCTATCTGACAGGTTGCCAGAAGAATTCCAAAATCGTCTTCCGGGTCAATCCGCAACAACACGGACTGAACATGACGGTTCTCTCCTTCAGAAAGCATATTGGCAAAAACCGAAAAAAGATAGGGTGATTTATGCGGTTCCCTCTGAAGAGGAAGAGTAAGACTGACCGGATCCGCATCAGCTCTTTGCAGATATACACTATCATAAGAAAATGTGAAGGACTTGTCATCCTCTTCAGTAAGCAAGCCGCACTTTATTCCGTGCAAATAGATTTCACACTGTCTCATAACTGTACAATCAATTTAAGTCCTAGAACATTGCAAATAGCAAGATATGTAGAAATCTTAGGATCCCCCTGTCCACGCTCTGCAGCAACCACAGTATTGATACTGATTCCTGCTAAATCGGCGAGTTCCTTTTGAGTAATCTTAAGGGCCTTCCTGCGTTCTTTAATCTGCATTCCTAAAGTCTTCATATTCACAGCGAATTGGTAATTTCAAACAAAAGTAAAATTTTTATCTGAAAAATTCAAGAAATTCACAATACGATGTGAAATATATTGACAAGTTCCAAATACTTTTGATTAAAGCAGCCCTTTTCAATATGTCAATCAAGTGCAACAAGTTTCCAATCATCCACAACAGGATATTTTTTATCCGTCACATCTGACCTGTTCTTCACCTGAATATCTATAGTCTTTCCGTCCAGATTTTCTATTGTAAAATCGTGGCTTATGAGTCCAGTACTGGAAGATGAAGCAAGTTCTGTCCAAGACGAGACATCAGAAAATTTGTAATAAAGAGTCGTACTGCAGTCATTTGCAGAATCCTTGCGATATGAAAATCTCAGGCTCTTCGATCCGTGCAGATTTATGCCCTTTATTGCCATCATGGAATTGTTTTTTGGTAATCTCACATAAGCCCCTGACGTTGTTTGAGAAGTGTATGGGGCAGTCTGAATTGAAGCATTATTACCCACGCCATAACTATAATTGTTCTTGTCCTCAGGATAAAAGGTTGTCAAACCTGATTTATCATATTTTGGGATATTATTAGTTCCAATCGCATTGGTTCCAAAATTCTCCGCAAACAGTACGTTCTCCGGTTTGCTGTAAGAAATCGTTGCAGTATTATACGAGCCTGCCGTAAAACGTATTTCCTTTGACATAGTTTTCTCAAGAGTGCACGTTCCGGCAGAACCGGTAATTTCAAGTTTCATTTTACCTCCGGCAGGAATAGTAAAAGGTGTCACAATCATATATAAGTCAACACTTTCTCCATCAGCTACAGTTTGAGTGATGGCTGACCACTCCGGAGTTGTCTCGTCGCCCTTGTTTTCCACCACGTTCAAGGCGCAAGTAAAAGCTTTTGCCGAGCCCATCTTTGTAGCATCCAAACGAGGCATATCAGAATTGCCGAGCCCCCAGTCCATCGTAAACGACCCTGTTATATACGAACCACCAGACAAGGCATCAAGAGTCAGGGAAGTGATTGCAACAGAAGAACCGGTATTGTTCACCACCGTAAACTTCAACAAAGTACAGACATGATACAGTTTCAGCTCCGGTGCAGTTCCCGACGGGACAGCCAATGCCTTGCCGGCCACAATGTCGGACTCGGAAAGATGCGCAGTTGAGCCGTATCCCATCTGTCTCGGTGTACGGTTGACAGTATATCCTTTTGTCCCGGAGGGATTGGCGCCATATTGCATCCAAGGGCTACAAGCATACCAATCATACGAGTCTTTGCCGCTTATGAGCTTTTTAGTCGATTCTGAAGCATCTTTGACAAAACCACCTCTAGCCGGATCCGAGACCACAAAACGGCAGTTGTCAGACCAAGTATTCTCACCGGCACCCCTATTGAATACAGACATAAGATCAGATTCACTCCACGAAACTGTCCAATCATCATTCAGAATTGTTTTAGTTGTAGCCCCTGACTGAACAACATCTGCTGAAAAGCCTTCTGTAACCTCCGCAAACAGTTCGAATTCCTCGCCAGAATCTGACGAAGATGGTTTGTCTGCCGGAATATTAGGGTCCAAAGACTGCGTGCAGGAACAAATACAAAAAATAGCAGCAAAGCCTGCAAAAATTCCAACAATCTTATTTCTCATAACGTCATTGTATTAATAATTCCACCAGTCTTCATTTCCACTTTCCCATTTATAAGGGCTGTTTGTCTTGACTTCACTATTTGCAAATCCTTTTTCAGGGACAAAACAAATTGTCTCAGTAAGCTCAGGAGCGACATAGCTCCGCTTTTGATTTTTTTTGTTCATAGTTTCAGTGTTTTTATATAGTTACATTATTTTGAATTTCACCTCTTTCAAATGCTCACTGTCATTTCCGACCATCAAACTATACGTTCCACGCTCGACTCCCCAGGTCATGTCCTTCCGGCAGAGCGCAAGATCCTTGACAGGTATTTCGTATTCGACAACACATTTTTTCCCAGCGTCAAGAGTCACCCGGACAAAGCCCTTAAGTTCTTTGATCGGACGTGTTACGGAAGCAGATTTCTTGCTAACATAGAATTGAAGGACTTCAGTGCCTTGCATTTTACCGACATTACCAAGTTCTACACTAACTTTAAGAATACCGTCCAAATTCACTTCAGTTGATTCAAGTTGAGGGGAACCGATTTCAAACTTCGTATAAGTCAATCCGAAGCCGAAAGGAAATTGCGGAGTCGGAGGCACATCAAGATAGGAAGATGTATGTCCCATTACCGACTGTGGCTTTTCGCGAGGTACTCGAGACAGGTCGCCTTCGGTTCCTTTTGCAATATGACTGGTGTGCTTGTGATTATAATACATCGGTATCTGACCTTCATTGCGAGGGAATGTCACTGGCAATTTGGCACTTGGACATGCGCGTCCCCAAAGCAAGTTGACAATGGCCGGCCCTCCCATAGTCCCGGGATGCCACATATAGAGAAGTGAAGAGGACAGACTTGTCGCCTCATCCATGACAAGCGGTCGCCCGGCCATGACTACAGTCACCAACGGTGTTCCACTCTCCGCTATCTCTCTAAGAAGTTCAGTCTGATGCCCTTGGAGATGCAACGACGACAATGAATGGGCCTCTCCTGACATCATCTGTTCCTCACCGACAAATGCAATCACTACGTCCGCATTTTTCGCAGTTTTGCGAAGACGCTTGAAATCCGTAATATTCTCATCGCGAGGATAGTCAAGTACAGGAATGTAATCGAGACGGATATTCTCAGGAAGCATTTCGCGCATTGCGGCAAGAGGTGTTACTGTGCACGACTTGTCTCCATCCAAAGACCATGTTCCCAGCTGGTCATATGGAGCATCTGCCATCGGCCCCGTCACGACAATATGTCTCACATCATTTCCCAAAGGCAACAGTCCATCATTTTTCAAAAGCACAGTTGACTCTTCAGCAAGAGCACAAGCCACATCTTTCACATCTGAGGAATAAATGGCTGTTTTCTCCACCTTACGGCTATATGGCTCATCAAAGAGTCCCAGACGAAACTTCAACTTCAAGACACGACGAACCGCGTCATCCAAAACGGACACTTGAAGTTCTCCATCGTCAATAAGATTCTTTATATTCCGCAGATAAGAATAAGACATCATATCCATATCACAACCAGCAACAATGCATGTCTTTGCCGCTTCTCGCTTACTGGCCGCTGCCCCATGGGGGACAAGTCCTCCAACAGAGCCCCAATCAGAGACGACCATACCGTCAAATCCCCATTCAGCACGAAGCACATCATTCAGCAGCCAGCCATTTCCTGTAGCAGGCTCGCCGTCATTATCATTGAACGAAGACATGAAAGACGCGATTCCTGCTTCAACACATGCTTTAAAAGGAGGAAAATACGTATCATATAAGGCCCGACGCGGAATGTATGTCGTGTTATAATCACGGCCCCCTTCTGCTGCACCATATCCAACGAAATGTTTTGCACAAGCGGCCATTGATTTCGAGTCTGACAGAGACTTTCCCTGATAGCCGTCCACAACAGCCACTGCCATCTTTGAAGAAAGGTAAGGATCTTCTCCAAAACTTTCCGCAATGCGTCCCCAACGCGGATCTCTGGCGATGTCCATCATTGGAGCAAATGCCCAACGGATACCACATTCTGTTGCCTCCAGAGCAGTATTCCTTGCCGCTTTCGAAACAAGCCCCGGATCAAACGATGCAGCTTGTCCCAAAGGAATAGGCAGCACTGTCTTGAATCCGTGAACAATATCACGCGCAAATATTATAGGAATTCCGGACGGGCTTTCTTCGATTGCAATTTTCTGCAATGAATCCACTATTGTTCTATCAGTAATATTCATAATCGAGGAAACCTCTCCACGCCTTATGGATTCTGACAGTTTTGTCAAATCCGTCCTCCCGTCCAGTTGATTGAGCTGTCCTATTTTTTCTTCAATGCTCATATGCGACAGAATCTGCTCAATCTTCGAATCATCATCAATTTTCCGAGTAGGACTTAAGCAGGATGGAGATATAACATCTGACGCACCTGCATCAAAACCACTAAAAAGGAAAAAAGAAGCAATAAGTAATTCAACCACTCTCATAATCATTTCATTTTAACAAAAAGTACAGCATCTGCACGCAACAGCCCGTCAGAGTCCTTGCCTGTAATAGAGACCTCAACCTCTTCTCCTGAACTGAACTCATATTTGCCGATTTCAGCCCATGTCGTCGAAGTTTGTCCTGAGATGTTCATTTCCGAACGATTCAACTTAACGTGGTGAACCGATCCCGAGAATTCAATGTCAACAGACAATACTGAGGAATACTTCCTGCCGACCGGCTGGTAGGTATAGATTGAATACAATCCATCTGACGGAATGACTGCCGCGTAACGTACACTTCCCGAATCTTCTCCTTTATCAGACTCATAATAAGACAGCCCATATCCTCCCGCATTTTCGCGGTGTTTCCAAGCAGCAGACGCAATAACTCCGGAATCCGAATCATCTATAAGCAAATCCGGCTGCGAACCGTCCATATACGGATTTTCATCAATCAAGACATTTATGGCCCGGCTGTCCACATCCTGAACATCACAGTTCTCTTTGTGGATAGCCTCCGCACAAGAGAGAGCGGCTACTTGGCCTAGCACCATAAAGACAGGTTCCATTCTAATTGATCCATAGGCGATATGGCTGGCAGACAGACAAACCGGCACAAGCAGATTAGTACATTCTGAACGGTGCGGAGTCAATGAACGGTAAGATATCGGATATGGCAATCCTCCACCAACCTCGACATTTCCTTCATTCTTGACCATTGCTAAACCATCTTTATGAATAACAATTCTCTGACAATTGTGTGAATCCATCTGATATGCAGCCATAGCCACACCATCAAACGGCACGGCACGTCCCTCACAATCAGCCTGAGTCGCCACATATTCTCCAATCATTCTACGGCTTTCGCGAATATAAAGTTGTGGAGTCCAATGTCCTGTTCTCACATACTCATCTTTAGGATACCCCCAAAGCTGCATCTTTGCTCTCAACAGCGCCGGCACACGTGAATCATGACCGAAAAAATACAGCAAACCTTTTGTATAAGAGGTGTGTGCTTCAATTATCGAATCTCTCAGTTCATAACTTGCTTCTGGATAAAGATGATTCATCCCTATCATGTCTGTTGAAAAACCACCTCTGTTGTTAATGTCAGTTTTGCCTCCAGGCATACGGCTCCAGATGAACCAGTCATTAAGAGACAGTTTCTCCGGATACGCGGACATCAGACGCAGAAGAAGTTCGTAACGGGTAGAGTCATAGTCTGAGGGACGTTCGATCGGAATCATATTGTCCTGTCTGTCCGTAAGACATATACGATAGTTATATGCCTGCACCATACAGTCACCTGTTCCATTCTGTTTCAATGTCGCATCAGATATCCCCCAAAGCAGACCGCTTTCGGGTTTTCCCGGTTCCCTATAGGGGTCGATACCATCAGGAAACTGATGTCGGGTCATAAGCTCCACTCCATTGAGAGTCTCTCCGTAAGATTCATTATCTTCGCGCCCGACCGTATAACTGACACCTGAACGCGCCATCAAGTCCCCTTCGTAGGAGCAATCTATGAAATATCGCGCAAACACTTCCCGTGTCTTGTGAGGCGACGATGACTGCTCGACAATAATTGATGATATTCTTTCATTTAGCATTGACGAAGATAAAATACGATGTCCTGTCAATACAGATATATTCTTCTCTGAAAGATAGTCCCGCATTATGCTGTCTGCTACTGAAGGTTCGAAAATCCACTGTTCCAGAGCCCCGTAGTGCTTACCAATCTTACGATAGAACTGCTTCGCCAAGCCTTTTACAACTTGCTTATTGCCTATGTCCGTATATCCGAGTCCTCCTGTAGTCATACCGCCGATATGCTCAGTCGGCTCCACCAGCACCACTTTCAATCCGCTTTTGGCAGCGGTGTAAGCAGCAATGACCCCTGATGACGTACCGCCATAGACACAGACGTCATACTCTTTTTCACGACAAGCGCATAGAAGAATAACGCTCAAAAATATCAGAACTGCTTTTCTCATTTCTATTCTCCTTTAAGACTGATGTTATCGAATCTGAGATGAGCGGCACCGGCATTTTCTGTAAATTTCAGACTAATGCTTTCCGTTCCTTCCGGCACCGTAAAATCAGCGCGCTGTTCATCAGTGACAGAAGATTTGCATATCTCAGCCCATTTTTCTCCGTCAGACGACCATTCGACTTTTACAGAGCCTCCGCACTGAAGATAAGAGAGTGTGAGAGAAGTACAACCATGAAGTTTGATTCCGGATACGGCAATCCAGCCTTTCTTGGCTTTTCTTGCCCAGGCATATGTGCCTGAAATAAGTTTCATCGCAGAATAATTATACTTCGTCAGACAAACTTCAGCACCATCTGAACTATAGTTGACAGATGTTTTGTCGCCATCGAACACTGTAAGTCCCGCTTTTACGCCTTCCGTAACCTCAGGGTCGGCTCCGCTGTAACGAGCGATGTTCCCAGGAACAAATTCGCTTGCAGACGTTCCTGTAATTCCCCCGACAGAAGTATCAAATTCACTTGTATTGGAAATCCTCATCTGAGTATCAAACACCTCCGTATAGAGCACTTTCGGCTGTCCTTTTCGCACAGACAACTGATATTCGGCGGTTCCGAAATTACCTTTGGAATCGGTTCCTTCAAAAGTAAATTTCACGACTGAACCACCATCAGATTTAGGCAGAAGATATGAAAAATGGTAGATATCAGCCTTTGGCTCATGGAAATTCCCGGTTTTGGTAAGTTCTGTAAGCTCAATTCCGTTTTTAAGTGTTCTGATTTTCGCTAAAGGATAACCTGTTGCAACAATGACGTCAAATTCTATTTTATCTCCAATAACAGCTTCACTCTCAAGCACATCCGGCAATGTAACAGTAACTGTTTCGGAAATGGAACGAACGTACACAGGATAATCCACGGATGATTTAATACCATCAGTTCCTTCTGCAACAAAAACAAAATCTATAGTCTGTCCAACTTGTTCAGACATAAAAGAATAACTGAAATTGTAGTCCGTCATGTCCGGACCATCTTCATACTCAGCCAAAGAACCCTCCACAAGAGAGCCATCAACATAAGTTCCTACACTTTTCAGTCCTTCAGGATATGATACAGCAAAATGATAACGCACATTATCATCAGGATATGCTACAATCGGAGCCGTTCCGACAAGTTCAAATGCAGGTTTTTCAGTTGGCTTCTGCTGAGAAGATGTCTCTTTCCCGCAAGAAAAGAGGGAACAGACTATTGACAGACCTAATAGATATTTAAAAAAATTGTTTTTCATACCAGCAATGTTATCTTATTTTACGCAGAATGGGATGACAGCCAAGGCAACCTTATGGTTGGAATCAGTAACAAAAACACATAGTCGATAATTACCCGCAGAAGAAGGAGCCTTGAAAGTCACAGATGCCAAACTATTGTCTTGAAAAAGTCCGGGAAGACCATCAGGAAGACTGCCGTCTGTAGATGAAGCTCCCTCTTGATATATCAGCCAATTGTATTTAAGCTCTGCCCCGCAAGGAGATGAAGCCTCGACAGATGCCTGGTTTTCAGAGCCTATTGCAACAACAGGACTCTCATCAGCCTTTTTCCCGTTAAGCAACATGCAACTTCTGTCAGCAATTACAGGTGCCCGCATTTCCGGATAGTTTCCAGTCCAATAATACTGCAGTTCATCGACAGCAGGAAACGAGTTGCCATTCTTGTCAAACAGACCATACCAGGTGAGCACATCTCCGTGGTTCTGATATCCCCACACAAAAGCAAAAGAACCGACACAGCCCTTGTCTATGTTTGCGAGCACCGCCTTTTCGTAGATTTCTTTATAGCTTGCAGCCTTTTCGGTACTGGTTTCCTCTATAAGAGTACCGAAGGATGTCTTCGGGACATTCATCCAAGTTCCCTTTTGCCCGAACTCAGTAATCATCCAAGGCTTTGTCCACCCTGCCGAAGCAAGATTAGACTCTATGTTCAACGGATTCGGATAGTATGAGTTCACGCACAGAAAATCAAGTTCGGGAGCCATCGAGACGATGAGCGAAACATTATTCACATTGGCTCCTGCAAGAGCCGTAGTAACAGGATGCTTCGGATCTTCTTCATGAATCATAGCGGCGATGTCGTTAATCGCAGTCCAGAGTTTCGTGTTTTTATACATTGACTCCGCTTCGTTTCCTATACTCCAGCACATCACGGCAGGATGATTTCTGAAACGTCGCACCAAAGTACGACAGCGCTCAAGCTGCGCAGTGACTTTTTCCTCGTTGTCGTAGTCGAATCCATCTCGTTCGCGCCCTATTGAGAGGCCCATATTCACATATAATCCATTCCTATATGCCTCTCCAAGAATTGACGGAGTGGTTTCCTCAGAAGTACTGTAGGTCCTGAAAGCATTCCCTCCATATTCGCGCACACGTTTATAATATCTGTTGGCAGCAGCACCCTTTACGAAAAACTCCTGCGAGTTTTTATACATTTTCCAAACGCCGTCATTTTGTTTAAATTCAAAAACAGTGGCATCATTCACTTCAGAACCAGGAGGAATAATGGTGGTACGCGCCTTTCCGCAGGAAACGATGCACAAGAGAACCGTCAGCGGAATCATAAAAGTCTTGAAAATCGTATTCATTGTATCTTTATTCTTATTTTCCATATTCTAAAATCTGTCCGTTCTCCAGAAGAGATTCACGCAGTTTTTCATAAGGAATTTCCTGCGGAATGCAGCGCTCGCGGAGAGAAAGCACTGCTGCAATTGCAGCCGATTGGCCTAAAACCATATAGACAGGTTCCATCCTCAGTGAAGAATAAGCTACATGAGATGCTGACATACAGACAGGCACAAGAAGATTGGAACATTCGTCCTCTTTGGGAAGGATTGCTCCATAAGGCACAGGATAAGGCTTGGTTCCTACAAACATTCCGCCTTCAATTCTGACCCCATCCGTAGTAGCCAGATAATTTACAAAGTGACAATCCAGCGCATACGAGCCTAGTCCTATAGCAGATGCTGCGGCCTCTCTACGAACACCCTGGACATCCTGCTGTGTCATAACATATTTCCCGACAATTCTGCGACATTCCCTCACATAAAGTTGATTCGGAAAATTTCCGTTGTCGGTAAATTCATCAGCAGCCCATCCCCATCGGTTCATCTCATTTCTCATCACTTCCGGAACACGAGGGTCATGCCCCAGAAACCAAAGCAAGCTTTCTGCATAACGTCTGTGTTCAAGCGCAATACTGTCTCTCTGAGCCCAATTTCCAAAAGGATAATTCTGACTTGCTCCTATGTAGTCAAGATGATTTGTATCTGTTTTCCTGTTTGGCATCGGAGTAAAAGTGATGATGTCTTTGAGTTCTTTTTTCTCTCCGGACAATATACGGCGCAGCAGAAGTTCGTGATCTTCAGCCCTATAATTTACAGGTTTCGAGAATGGAATCATATTTTCAGGGTCGTCTGTCAGACACACACGATAACAGTAAGCCTGTGTACGCGTGTCAGCAGAGCCGAATGAGCCGTATCCCTGTTCGGGCAAAACTCCCGAGACAAGAGAGCCGTCAGCCTTGAATGGAGAAACTGCTAGCAATTGGTGAGAACGTATCCCGGCAAGACTCTCCCCATATTTATCCGTTCCCTCACGTCCAATAACACAATTTACACCGGCAAATGCAGCAAGATCACCCTCGTATGAGGCATCAATAAAAACTGTTGCCTTTACAGACAAAAGGTCGGAGAACTTGAGCGAAGATATGCGCGTACCTCGTTTTATCACGGATGAAGGGCTGTCAATACGCTGTTTATAGATGATACGCACCCCAGCGTCAGTCAGCATACGCCTCATAATCTCTTCACCTACACTGGATTCATATACCCACTGCATTTTCCTTTCGTCATTCTTTCCTGAGAAAGTACGTTTTCTCGTAGATTCCATAAACTCATCACGCGTCTGATTGCGCCACGCAGATTCATTCATATAATGAAAATATATTTCGCGATAGAATTCTTCGGCTAGCCCGCCTACGGCCAGATGCTTATTTATATCTGTTGCCGTCAATCCGGATGTTGCCATTCCGCCTACGTGCGCGCTTTCAGAAACAAGAATGACTTTACAACCCATTCTTGACGACTGAATTGCCGCCATTACCCCGCCGGCAGTCCCGCCATATACGCAGACATCACATTTTTCTGTCTTCGCAAGGCACGACAATGACACCAAGACCGATGAAAGTATAAATAACAATTTTCGCATATTCAATATAAGGTTTTCAATTGATTAATATCCTGGATTCTGCGGGAAATTTTCCGCGCCCATATTTATGATTTCAGATTCAGGTATCGGCCAACGGACGAACTGAGGATTAGCCGGAAGATTCGTCCTGCCTTTTAGAGAAGCGGCATAAATCGGATTGCCAGCATATAACGAAACCTGCTCAATCAGAATTCCCAACCTCTTAAGGAAGAACCACCTGTCATTTTCGAAAGCCAACTCTCTTGCTTCCTCATCTATGATGTCCTGTATAGACAGCGTCCCTTTAAATTCATCATTTCCAGCACGTTGCCACGTCTTATTGAAATAGTATTTCGCCTTGGTCTGATCATTGAGACGTAATGCAGCCTCGGCACCAACTATATAGCTGTCTGCCAAACGGTAGAGAATCACGTCTTTGAAACCACGTTTCTCTGCAGGAGCTTTAGTCCAGACATCGCCCCATTTTGTACATCCAGGCATCGTATAACGCGGGTCACCACTGCCTCCAGTGTGTGCAGGCAGATATTCTCCAGGTTTCACTTTGATACTATTGTATGTAACCTCAACATTGCGGGTATTGCGATAACGATGTATATACCAATCTGTATAACGCTTGTCCTTCAAAGGATTGTAGAGCGAGAGCAGATATGGATTCGGAAGAATTCGTCCGAAGGTATATCCCCAGTTCTCGGCAGAGCAGGAGACATCATCGCCACCACCCAAAGCAGTCCTGTATTGGGCAATGAAGAGAGCACAAAACTGATTGCCCTTGGGATTTGCTGCTGAAAAATTACCTCCCGGCTGGTCGCTCCACTGCTGAGTCATAAGCGACTCCGAATGATTCAGATCCGCCGCATTGAAAACTGCTGAAGGCTCACTTAAAAGACTGAATTGTCCAGATTCTTCGATAGCGTCAATCTGGTCAAGCGCCGTCTTATAATCTTTTTTGCAAAGCGCGACCTTAGCAAGAATATGCCTTGCCACCGCTTGATTAAAACGTCCAGGCTCGTATGACTTCCACGGAAGGTTATCTGCCGCATATTCCAAATCGCTATACAGCAGGTCATAAACCTCAGCGGCTGTTGCAGCGTGATACTCTCGAGCCTTATTGACATTTTCCGCCGTAACCGGTTCAGTATTCAGCCAAATTCTGTCATAAATTCTGAAAAGACGAAAATAAGACTGTGCCCGGAAACAACGCGCTTCCGCTATTGCACATTTCAAATCATCACTTTCTTCCATCTGTTCTCCATACCAGATGATTTCGTTACAACGTCCTATAATCTGATAAAGAGTCTTCCATAAAATGCCTACTTGGGCAGCAGAAGGTTTAAGATATGCCGGATCATAAATTCCATAGAAATTACCTGTACCACCGCAACTTGCCACGATGTCTGTACCTCTTTCAAGAGCCCACCAAGTCGGACTTTCATTTCCGTTATTATCATTGAACAGATTGCGTTGGAGCGCATAAAGAGCATTGACAGACAGTTTCAATCCTTCTGTCGAAGAATAAATGTAATCGACTGAATATTGGGTCTTGTTCTCCTCTTTAAGAAATTTCGTACAAGAACAGCATATTCCGCCATATATCATAATGCAGCATATCACTTTTTGAATAGTGAACACCAATTTGAAAATTCCTTTCATATCTGATTTCATTTAGAATGTGACATTAAGCCCTAAAAGAAAGACTCTTGGTTCCGGATATGCGCCTGTATCACCTTCCGGACCATACCCGAGCACATCAGTTCTCGTCCAAAGATTTGTAAAAGTCATATAGAGACGAAGATTCTGCATATATGCTTTTTCTATGATGCTCTTCGGAAAGTTATAGCCTATCTGCAAATTACGGAGCCTTATGTAGCTTGCGTCCTGATACCCGAGAGCTGAGATGTATGCAGGAGGTTGTGTCATATTAGGAGCCGGCGCCTCGTTTGACGGATTGTTCACCGTCCAGTAATTGCGCCTGAGACCGTTACGTTTGCCGGTCATGTCGCCTCCAGTCTCGAATGAAGTGAGGTATTTGTTATAAAGTGTACCGCCGACAGAAGCATATATCTCGGCAGACAAATCTATTCCCTTCCATGATAAGGAAGTTGACAATGAACCTATCCAATCAGGATCTCGCTTCATGACCACACGGTCATCCGCGTCAATTTTTCCGTCATTATTGGCATCTCGAATCTTTATATCCCCAGGATTCGCCTCCGGCATACAAGAAGACGAAATATCATCACCTATTTGCCAGATTCCATCAAATGCATAATCGTAATACACGTTCATAGGCTGCCCTATAAACCATTTGTTGTTCACATCATTGGCCGGCTTGCCGAAATTATCGAGACTTCCGTCAATACGTTTGATTTTATTCTTGTTCTTCGTAAAAGTCAAATTGACTCCCCACTCGAATCCGTTCAGGCTCACAGGAATTGTGTTGAGCGTAATTTCCACTCCCCTGTTCTGCACAGCACCCATATTCACGAGCTGATTCACATAACCGAGAGATTGGCTAAGAGATCTGTAAACAAGAAGATCTGTAGTCTGAGTGTCATACAGTTCTACCGTTCCTCCCAATCTTCCTCCCCAGAAGCCAAAATCCAAACCGACATTGGTAGAAGAAGATGTCTCCCATTTGAGTTTCGGATTCTGCAGCGTACTGCCGGGAAGATAACCCGCCACAGTCCCGTTAAACTCTGTAAGATATTTGTCTGCCAGTCCAAGAGTCGTATAAGGGGACACACCCTGGTTTCCGACTTGACCCCAACTCAACCGGAATTTCAAGTTGGAAATCCAGCTTACATCTTTTAGCCACCTTTCCTGGCTGATTCTCCAAGCGAATGAAGCAGATGGAAATACTCCGAACTTATGTTCTGCACCGAAAACAGAAGAGCCGTCTGAACGCAAGGCAGCCGTGAACAGATAACGGTCATTCCAGTTATAGCGGATTCTCCCCAAGAAAGATACCATCCTGCGCTCAGACAGGCTGTAAGCTGGAATGCCATAGTTCTGAGCAGATCCTATTGCATTATAATACAGGTCATCATTTGCAAAATCCGATCCGTTTATGCCCATACTCTTCCAGGTGATTATGTTCACACTCTGCATAAGGGTAGCATCAAGACGATGACCACCGCCAAACTTACCGCTGTAATTGAGGATATTCTCGACAAGATAATCATAATTCGAACTTCTGGTCACCGAAGCCCGTCCTTTCTGACCTGCCGACACTGAAGAAGTATGCTTTAGACCAAGATATGAATCCGACTCCACGTTCCGCGAGTTCATACTCGCATTGATTTTCCACGACAACCCTTTTACGATCTTCCACTCCGCAAACAAGTTATAGAGTTGGCGAGCAGTCAATACACGGTATTTTGAATTGTTTATATTCCATAAAGGATTATAATGAGACTCGCCGGCTTCAGTCACATCCTTACGTAAAGTCGTTCCGTCATCCTCATAGACTTTTGCAAGAGGCGGCATTGTAATAAAAGTATTGAATGTGCCGTCCGATGTTTGTTTCCATGCGTGTGAATAACTGATATTCGCTCCGACACTTAACGTCTTGGTTAATTTATGGTCTATATTGAGACGGACAGAAACCTTCTGAAAGCCTGAATTAATGACCATACCATCCTGAAAGTATCCTCCTATTCCCAAGGCCAATTTTGTCTTTTCGTTGCCGGATTGGACAAGAACATCATGTTTATGTTGGACTGCCTTGTGTATCATCAGTTTCTCCCAATCAACATATTCCCCAGAAGCCTTGACATCTCCCATCAGTCCCGGAAAACAACTTGCCTCATCGTAAGAACCATATGCCTGTATATATGCTTCCTTTCTATAAGCTGCCCACTCTTCTCCATTATAGAATTCACAGTTACGGCTTATATCCTGAACTGAAGCGTATCCATTATAGCTTACCTTCAAGCGGTCTGATGTTCCACGCTTGGTAGTAACCAAAATGACTCCGTTCGCTGCCCTTGCGCCATAGATTGATTGGGAAGACGCATCCTTGAGAATTTCCATACTCTCTATATCAGACGAGTTGATGTCGTCAATTCCACTCATCGGAACACCATCAACAATGTAGAGAGGCGAATTGTCCCCCGAGAGAGAGCGTCTGCCTCGTATCAAGACAGAAGACGAGCCACCAGGCTCCGCACTGTTCATCTTGACCTGCACTCCGGCTGCGGCACCACGAAGCATCTCACCAACGCTTACCGTAGGAGTGCGATTCAAAACATCAGCTTTGACAGATGCTATTGCACCGGTCACATCACTTCTTTTCTGCGAACCATAACCGACAACCACCAATTCATCCAACTTTTGGAAGTCTTCTTTCAAGACAAATGTCTGAGCTTTAGGTGAAGACTGTGCTGTGAACTTCAACTCGGAATAGCCGAGACAGGAAATGCTGACAGCCTCACCATCCTCGACCTCAAGTTCAAAGTTGCCGTCAGCGTCGGCAACCGCGGCTTTTGAATGGTCTTTCAATGAAACCGCTACCGCTCCGATTACCGGATCCCCTTTTTCATCAACAACACGACCGACCACCACGCGTTTTTCTTCAATTACGCTCTTGGCCTGAAGATTCTTTTCCGGCGCCGGTGAAAGCACTATGTTCTTACCCATCAGCGACCATTGCACGCAACAGTCCGCGAAGACAGCATCCAGTGCCTGCTTAAGGGTTACGTTTCTAAGACTGACCGTCACTGTAGTAGAAGGTTCAAGCACATCATCACTGTAAAAAAACGTGCAACCACTCTGTTTCTCAATCTGCCCCAACACAACACCTATCGGCGTTCTGTCCGCATTGATTGTGACTCCCGCGTTTTGAGCATACCCTGCCAACGGGAAGATTAGAAAGAAAATGCCAAACAGCATTTTTCGCAATTGTATCATACCAATATCTGTTAGTGTAATAATTACGTTGTTTGTTATTTAGAATTATTGACAATACACCTCAATACGCTCCCGACCATTCACAGCGTCACCTTCAGAACTCTTCCGCAAGAATCTCATCCCTGCAGAACGGCTAAAATGCTCAAGGACTACATCAAGCCGCTGGTCTATAAACTGACCGGTAAAACGATGTCCGTAAACTTTTTCGCTCTTTATATCGAATATCACGTTATAACGGTTTTCAACCATACGGAGAGCTTCAGCAGCACTTGTATGATTAAGATATATTTTTCCATATCGCCATGATGAGGCCACATTCGGATCCACTGCCGTCAATGTCACAGTCTTAGCCTCTGAATTCATCACAGCACATTGTCCCGGATATATCTTCACTATCTGCGACACGTCAGAGGCATCTTCATAATGCATGTTTATCGCACCATTCACCAGAGTAGTCCGAGAAGACCTGCCCGGAACATCATAAGCATCCACATTGAATTCTGTTCCAACTACTTCGATAGTCATATCGGAAGTTTTAACGTGAAATTTTCTGCTTTTATCCTTGGTCACCTTAAAATAAGCCTCTCCTGTCAGTTCCACATCTCTGGTGTCGAAGAATCTTGACGGATAACGTAATGTTGAACCGGAATTCAGCCAGACCTTGGAACTGTCCGGCAAGGTCAATCCTGCTATCATTCCTGAAGTTGCTCTAACTTCAATGTATGAAGGGATTTCTTCTCTATCTCTAAAAAGAGCAACTGCACTCCACGCAGAAAAAAGAGCAAACGGAATGCTGAGTACAGCTGCCACCTTATATGTTATCGAGAGGAATTTGCGCTTGCGTTCCAATACCATACGCTTGTGAACCTTAGACAATGCCTTCTCCGAATCGATTTTTTTCGAGTTGCCGACAACGTCAATCAAAAAATCCAAAACATCATTTTCTCTATCCATATAACAGTTTTTTATCAATGATAAAACAGCTCCGTATTGTCGTCAATATACTCCAATACTTATATAAGACTATTCAAAAACAAATTGTTCTAAAAAAATTTTTCTCTATATGATATTTGATTCCTACTACTTATTTTTGTCGGCAAATACACCAAAAAGGTCAATGGGACACTACATTGACAACTGCTTATGGATGTGAATCTTACTGTACTTTTTGAAAAAATGAAAAATGGTGACAGGGCGGCATTTGACGCCTTGTTTCTTCGGTCATATCCCATCCTCTGCAGTTTTGCCCTCAAGTTTATCGATGATAGTGACGAGGCTGAGAACATTGTGCAGGATGTAATGCTTTATCTATGGGAAAACAGAAAGACGACCGAAGTACAGAGTATCCGGTCCTACCTCTTTACATCAGTACGGAATCGGTGCCTCACAGCATTGAACCACAAAATGATTCAGAAAAGAGTCCACGAAGACATACGGATAAGAATCAACACATCCGCATCTGCCATTCAGGACATTGACTTGATGAATGAACTGGCACAACGACTTGAAGCGGCCCTGGCAGAAATGCCTTTTGAATATCGGGAGCCCTTCGAAATGAATAGGTTCCGGAACAAGAGTTACAAAGAAATGGGTCAGGGGGAAAACCCTGTGTATAGGATAACTAAAAAGTATGTATCTTTGAAT